>Ga0181568_10004838_pt1 | contig 11947 bp, 5 predicted proteins | sample 101ome_20_FD_133758 | JGI IMG/M metagenome (GOLD analysis project Ga0181568, IMG submission 133758) | Coastal salt marsh microbial communities from the Groves Creek Marsh, Skidaway Island, Georgia - 101404AT metaG (megahit assembly) | ecosystem: Environmental > Aquatic > Marine > Intertidal zone...
CCAATGCATCCCAATGTGGATGCATCTTTTCAAGATTCCAATAAAGTTCTTCCGGTTTTTTCTTGAAGGACTCCCTTGATTTAGAAACTAGTTTCTGCTGTGTTTTTGTAAGTATATTATGAATGGTTTTCCTCCAGGACTCCATTTGTTTTATAAGCTCAACTCGGTCAACTTTTTCTTTACCAAGTAAGTCTGTTAGTCTTACTTGCTCTGATTTAATCTTCTTAAGGTCCGAAGACCTTTGCCAGTCACGGGAGTAAAAAAGTGCATCTGCGATGGGATCCCACTGTTCCAAGGCAATTTGCTGCCTTCTGCTGAGGAACGCTATGGCTTTTTTCTCTTTTGTATTCTTGATTAGTTCATCTTGCCTTTCGTTCATTGAAGCCAGATAGGAAATCGCCACAGTTTCTGCATGCTGATTGAGTAAATCCTGAGCTACATTTCGAACATTTCCAGAAATATTTCTTCTCTTACTTGAAATACTTGAGAATTTGTGAACCTTTGCCCGTAATCGATTTTTTTCCGATTCGTATTCGATTGAATCCTCTGCTGCTTTCCATTGTACACCTGAAGTTTTGGAAATCTGACCCATTGCCTGAGCAAGCATTGAAATTTCATAGGAATCTACACCTCTTGGCATATTCAATAGGGCTTTTAAAGTATCCACATATCCATTTTGGGTTGTAACCTCCAACTCACTTTTGATCTGCCCGGTTTTTTCGAGCAAAGTCTTGGGGTTGATTCTTTCCTGTTGGAATTCTTTAATAATCAATTGGAGATTTTTTTGCGACTGGGCAACTTCTGAATGTGCGTTGTCAAAGTGTTCAACTATTTTTGCCCGTTCTTTCAGAAGTCTTAGTCCACTTAGATCAAAATCCCTCGAAACAACCGAAAACAGAATGGTTTCAGTTTCAGCTGTTAAACCCTTTAAATCATATGCTCTGAGTTTAAGTAAAGCCTGCGTGCCATTTTTTAGATTATGTTTTAGCAAATCCAAATTAAACTCGATTGCAGAGGACTTCATTCCTCGCGGGTCCAAGAGTTTAGGTATTGGAAAGGACAGCCATTTCCCACGATTTTTTTTGATTAGATATTCAATTCTGGCCAATCCCAAATCGTCTTTTGCATAGGCCGTGAAAGAAAGTAGGTCATTGGGTGCCACTAACATTGAACGTTCCTCTGGCTTGACCCATTGAACAGTAGGAGACAAGTCGGGTTTGACTGAAATTTCGAAAAGTGAAGAGGGTCGCCCTTTCCAACCTAAAGACTTATCAATCAAATTTGTAATTCGATAGGTTCCAGGATTTGTTAATTTAATACTAGTTTGCAGAAGCAGACCATCTAAGGATGGAATAACCTCTCTTTTTTCATCTTCTTTTTCGACCCATTTAAACTCGTAAGTGCCGGATTTTACTGACTGACTTAAGTTAGCTGTGATTTCAACTTCAGTTCCCTCCCAAGCTTCAATATCCCCATGATTTTCAAGCATTTCTTCTGATTGAAGCTCTGTGTAAGCAGGGTAGGTGTAAACTTTACGGAATTTCTTAATATGCGGACGGGTGCCCACATTCATTATGTGCCATGCTGTCTGAGGAGCTTGATCAATCAATATTCTGTATTCAAACTGAATGTTTCCGACATTGTAATCCACGAAATATTTCCCTTGTTCTCTCCTGGTAAGTGCAAGCTGTTCTTTTTTATTAACAGTTTTGGTCTCAAGGGTAACCTGCTTAAAACCGATTCCCTCTCTTTTAGATTTAACTAGGACTACATAACGAAGAGGTTCATTGGTTGGAGTTCGGGTTACATTTTCATCGGGTGATAAAATACGAACATCAAAATTGGTTACCGGTGGAAGGTTGGCTCCCGGAATTATTGCTCTTTGTATCAGTAATTTTAAATCGCTACCAAATTCAGGTATTTGTAAAAGGCTCAGTGTTAGAATTATCAACCCAATAGTCACGGTAAACCAATGTTTTAGTCTGCCAATTGGAAGGATACTTTTTATATCAATCTTACTTGCTTTACTGGCGGCTTGTTTTTGAACAAGATCACGAAAGATTTCCGAATCAAATGCAGATTGACTAGGTATTCCCAATTCAACGGCAGAGAGCAAATCTTCCTGTAAATTTGGAGATGATTGCTCGAGCAACCGGGCAAGTTTTCTGGAGCTTGGTAAATGTAAAAGAGGGCGGACACAAGTTTGCCAAAGCACTAGTATAACAAAGGCATATCCTGTAAAAGTAAGACCGCTGCGAACCTCATTGTCCAAACGTGCGTTGGATAGATAATCAATTAGGGCAATAATAACAAAGGCACCAAGAAAGCTAAGAATACCCGAGCAGAAGCCTCTTAAAAGAATTAGGTTTCTTCTCCGGATTCTAAAATCATTCAGTTTGTTTTCAACGACTGGGTCTATTTTCGAATTCATGCGATGGCTTCTATTAAAGATTACAACATACCGGCTCTTTTGCGTATGAACATTTCGAGGGCAAGTAGAAAAACGACAAAACCAAGCCAGCCAAAACTTTGCCAAAGTGTAATCTCAGTGACAATAATTCTGCCCGAGCTAATTGGACGAAGGATCTCTTTAAGTTCGTGGAAATTTTCTTCGCGAAAAAATTCTCCTTCAGATGCCTCGGCTATTTCCTCAAGTAGATTTTCGTCACAGGTAAGAAAATTCTTTTCCTCGGAAAGACTTGATTTCACTTCAAAAGGTAATTTTTGCAAAGTTTTTTCCATTTCGTTGAAGACCGAAGGGGCTCGGATGGAAATTTCATAAGATCCTGTTTCCAAACCATAGACTTCGCCCGAAAAAAGCCCGTTCGAAGAATCTTTTCCTTGGAGTGGAATTGAAGCAACCACTTCACTTCCACTCCAAATAAGTGCGTCGACTTCAGGGTAGGGGGGTGCCAGTGCTTTTCCATCTTCATTTCTAAGACGTGCTCTGATTGGAATTCCTTTTTCTGGAGAATGTATGCTGCCACCCACATCTAACGAAAGAGATTCCTGATTTAACGCGAAAGGCTTTTCCATAACTTGTGATATCAATTGATTCCAAAAGCGTTGATGGTAGAGATCAGCCACCTCGTAACGCCAGCGCCAAGTTTCATCAAATGCTAAATAGAATGACTTTCCCGCACCTGCCTGTTTGCCTATCAGTGCGGGTACACGATTGTTTTTTGATTGATTTTGATCGTTCTCTTCTATGGACACTTCTAAGAAGACTTCTGATCCAGGCAAAGCTTCAACCGGAGAGGTCCATGCAGGAAGAGGTAGATGTTCCCATACTTTATCGTTTCTTTCTTCAATGGGATCAAGGGTCAATGCAGTCAGCTGATTTGCTTCATTTGGACGAAAGAAAACGGATGGACTCAAGCGCGTTGGTCCATTTTGAATCCAACCCACAGGAAGGAGAGAAAACACTGGGTGTTTTTCTAGGCTTTCATAAGTTCTTAATTTTTGTCTTGGGCCATCTATAAATAAAATACCTCCCCCACGCTGGTTGACAAAATCAACAAACCAGTTTTGTTCATCGATTGAGAATTCTTCAGGAGAGATTTCCCCAAAAATTATCAGATCAAATTCAAATAAATTTTCTTTTTCGATTGGAAAATAATTGATTTTTTCACCTCTGGGTAACTGTTTTTTTGTTTTACTTGGGTCTCCCCATACACACGAAGTTTCCCACCGCTCATCTCGTTCGAATAGGTTATTCAAATAACGTGTTTCCCAACGGGGTCGGCTGTCCACTATTAAAAGCTGGTTCTTTCGCATATTTGCATCAATCGAAAATACGATCTGATTGTTATCAGTTTCCGCTTCTCCCTCGATTGGAGAAACATTTACTGAAAAATTTAATGGTACAGTACGCAGGGTATTACGTTCGGTTTCAGGTATCTCTTTGAGCGAACGCTCGACAATTTCTTTGGCGGGGAAATCAAAAGATAATTGGCTAATTCCAGCCTCAAGACCTACCGATGATTTTTCCCAGACTGTTTTATTATGCTCGTCCTGAATAGTTATCTGGTAGGGAGTACCTGGAAGTAAATGATCTTTGAAGGACAGGGCCCCTTTTACTCTGTCCTTTTGAAAGACAGAATCCGGAACCATACTGTTCAATAGTGCAAAATCGGGCGGACGGATATCGCTACCAAATCCGACAGTGTAGATGGGTAAATTGCGAGCTGATAATAATTTTGCAGTTTCCAAGGGCGAGCCTTCTCGGTTGTGCCCGCCATCAGTTATTAGAACAGCGGCAGCTCTCACTTTAATATCGTCTTTTTTATTTTCCTGCTCGGGTTTAACTTTTAATGCATCAAGAATACCGTTTGATAAGTCGGTGTAATGTGATTCTGGATTTAATTTCGAATTAAATTGGGTGTTGTCAGAAAAATTATCCCAAATGACCTCGGTAGCATTATCAGAAAGATTTCGAATTTCCAAGAGATGCGTTTTATCAAGATCCTTCAAGAATCCGTTCTTAGGATGTTTAAGTAAACGGCTCGCCCGTTCAATACGTGAAAACTTTTCGAAATTTGCGATTCCTTCATTTAATGGAACTATATTTTGCTCTAGAATCGAGGAACTGTAACGGTCAAATTGCTGTTCGAGTAAAAGAGAGATTTCAAAAGCTTCTGTCGAAAGAAGATTAAAATCTGATTCCTCTGAACTCTTTTTTGGGTTAATTAAGATTTTGAACTTTTCGCGAATTTTATCTGAAAAAGAGAGATTTTTTTGAGAGTCAGCTTCAGATAGTGGAGCCGCAAATCGTTTTCCGGGAATTGGTTTTTCACTTTCGCCATTGGGCAGACTCCATCCAAATGCACAGAAATCATCTCCTGCTCCCTCCTTATGAATCATTTCTACAGGATATAATTTTCCAGCCTTTAAAAATTGTGGTTCGCTTTGTAGATTTTCTGACCAGGAAAAAGGGGTATGGTTCTTTGTTTCAATAATCGTTTTGAAATTTTTCTTTCCTGGTTGAGCAAGTCGAAAGATTGAAGAATCATCTGAAATAATCCAAAATTGATATTCTCCATCAATGGGTGGCTTGATAAAAGCACGAATTCTTCTCCCAAAACGATCCCCTATATTTCGACTCGTTTGTGCTATAGTAAGGTATGAAGTTCGGTTCGGTTTTGAATCCTTAAAAATTTTATTTTTAAGAAGTTCATCTGTTTGATCTCCATCCAAATTTAACCAAATTTCTTCAAGTAAATGATTATCTTTTGTAGCTGTCTGAAATTTTGCATCGATATCTTCCAAAGTTTTGAGTGATGCATTGATGAGCTTTCGAGCACTATTTAAATTTTTGCGATTCGAAGTTTCTACATTTTGCGTGCGTAACAAGCGGGCTACTTTCTTCATGCTTTGGCCAGCTTCATGAAGGCTGAAATCTACAAGATTTAATTCCTGAGGAAGAAAACCGTGTTCTTTTGCCAAAAGAATTTTCCGGGCTGGACTGAAAGAATTGTCTTTTAATCCCATGCTCTTTGAAGAATCCAGAAATATAGTCACTCTTCCACGATTTCCCTCCTCTTTTTGAAATCGGAGAATGGGTCCAGCCAAAGATAGGATAATGGTAATAACTGCTAAACATCGAAAGGTAGGAAGTAACCAACGCAAATGTCCCGTAGTTCCTTTTTTAATTTCACTTCGATAAAGAAACCAAATAACAAGAGTAGTAATTAGAGCCACACATATGGTCTGCCAGAGCAACCACTCCCCAGCCCAAATAATACGCATATTTTCGAGTTCTGTTTTCATCGAACAATCTTCCCAAACTTTCGAAGAAGAACGATTTCCAAAAGAATTAATCCGATTACCACAGCGAGTAGAACTTGCCAGGTTTCCCTGCCAAATTTTCGATGACTGTCCATTGTGAGATAGGTATCCCAGCCTTCTCCATTCCTTCCATCAATTCGATTCACATTTTTAGCAAGTTTTTTTGAAATTTTATTAATTGTTTCATCCTCTGCTCTTTCAAGATTTGATTCTGAAGCGGATGCGAGAACCACAAACTTTGCAATGACCTGACTATCATTTGAAAGAATATAAATACCGGGTAACCGGGTGTCAGTGAATTCAAGAAGATATTTATCTTTGCGCTTTCGGGGAATCAATTTTCGTAATGAATCATTAGGGATGCTAAGTTGGTATTCCAATTTTGAACTATCTTCAGAAAGATAATATGTTAGTGGAATTCCAGCTCCTACAGTTTGTGGAGGTAGCACTTTTTCAGAGAGGTATGTTGAGACTTGTTGAATAAAGGGAAGAAAGCTGGGCCTGGTTGGCAGATTATTCCAATCTGTATCAATACTGCTTGCCCAAAACATCACCACCCCTTTTCCCACCTTTTTTTCTGACAGGATGGGGTCTCCATTTTCAAGCCTAGCCACTACAGTAACCGTTGGGTCAATTGTAGATTTAACTTCATTTAAAGTAACCCATTTTTTGATCACTCCTTCAGAAAGGTTACCATTTCGGGGATCGTTAAACATCGAGAGTGCGGGGTGCTCGAAATAAGAACCACTGATTTTTTTGTAACTGAGTTCATCTTGTGGATTCCCTTTATCACCAATAATTGGCATGGGTAAAAAATCTAATCCATTCGCACCAAAATTATCATTATACCATGACGGATTAATTTGATTACCTGCACAGATCAAAAGCCCTCCTCCATTTTCGACAAAATATTGAAGTTCCTCAGTAATGGCCGGTTTAAGTTCTTTTACATTTGCCAAAATAATCAATCTTGCACCATCCAGCTGCTTCGCATTATCTAACTGTCCAATAGGAATTGTGGTGGCTTGAATAAGGTCTTTCATTTCCAATTCGTTCTTCTTCTGGGTATTTTCAATAAAAGGAGTAAGTGCTAATTTTAGAAAATCGGATTCTCCACGCAGCCATTCCTTGGATGGATCTCCATCTATTAAAAGCACATCAATTTGTTCAATAACACTGATTGCCACACTTCTACGATTATCCTGAGGCAAATCATCGGCAATGATCAGTTCAATATGAAGAACTTTTGGTCCTGATTGATCGAATTGGTGGGTAAATGCAACCTGAGTTGTTGCCTGTGGACCAACAGATACAGCAGCTTCATCGATAACGGATTCATTTTGATCAGTGGTCAAAAGAACCCGTAGGTCGCCTTCGAATGCTTCATCACTTAAATTTCTTAAAGTTGCCCGGACTCTTACCGGATGTCCAACTCCAACGGTTTGAGAAGAGAGCACAATTTCTTCAATTGAAAGATTTTTCTTCGCTTCTTTTCCAAAATCAATCCAGGTCAATTCGGGTGGATTTGAACTGGAATTCAATCTTTCACGAAATGAATTAATTGCATTTCCGTCCCACTCTATCCAGTCGGACTGACGGAAGTCAGAAAGTAAAATAATTTCTTTTTTTAGATTTTTACCCTCAGAAATAATGGAAAGTGCCTGGTCTAATGAAGCAAGAATCGAAGCTCGATCTCCACAAGCATCGAGGTTCCCAACCCTAAGGTCGAGGGCAAGCGGGTCGGTTGTGGGTTTTTCAAAAACTGGAGAGGGGATTCCTCCAAGCTGTATAATTGTAGTTTCCGATTGTTGATTCATATTTTTTAAAAAGCCCGAGACAAATGCCTGAGCTTTTGAAAATCCATCTTTGGTATTCATCGATAAACTGTCGTCCAATAGAATAACTGTGCTTGCAGGAACCTCTCCGGAAAGTGCAGAGATTTCTTTATTCTTACCCCATTCAGGAAGGTATCCCATTGCTCCCAGCACAACTCCGAGTAGACAGGCTAAACTTAATGCACCCCACAGCCACCGGGTGCTGGAAGAAAAAGCCACCAGAATTAGGAAAAGAAGGGATGCAACGGGCAGGATTAAAAAGAATAAAAAAGAGTTCCAATTTAAAACCACCATCCGAGCAAGTGTGAGAGCAAGAATAATGGGGATGGAACAACGGATAATCAGAATTATCCATTGTTCCAATTGAATTTGTTTTCGGTTTTTACGAAGAACAGATTCCAACAAATGAGTCGCTCCCCATTTTATAATTTTGAAACGACTGCGGTTGAACAAGTGGATGAGCAAGGGAGCAAGTGCAGCCAAAGTGCCTAGTACTAGTGCTCCGTTTAAAAAGCTCACAAGTGAACGGGCATACCGGCTTTTGCACGGGCCGCAAGAAATGAAGCAAGTCCTTCAGCGTAGGGCTCATCGGTAGTCATTGGAAAAAGTTGAACCCTGTGTTTATGGCAACCTTTAACCAAAGATTCACGATATTCTTTTAGGTTTTCCAAATATGCCTCACGCAAATGCTGCGGATCAACTGTGTGACGTAGACCATGTTGCTCAAGGCAATCGAACCGAGTCCAGGATTGGAAGGGAAAATCAAGTTCATCCCTGTGCCAAATTTGAAAAATTACAACATCGTGTTTGGCATGGTTGAAATGAGCCAAACCTTTTAAAATAGAAGGGATATCCCCGAAGCAATCCGAAATAATAACGACCAATCCACGTTTTTTTAACTGGGGTGCAATTTCATGAAATACTTCACCTAAATCTGTTTCCTCTCCGGCTTCGGTCTCACTTAGAAGATCAATAACTTGACGGGTATGGGAAGCCCCACCTCTTGGCGGAACAAGAGATCGGATTTTTGAATCAAATGTGGTTAGTCCCACGCTGTCAGTTTGCCTGAGTCCTAAATATGCAAAGCAGGCTGCTAGCCTCGATCCGTATGCAAGTTTACTCAGATCATTTTCCTCACCACCTGAATAAGCCATAGATCCGCTAGCATCTAGTAAAAGATGGCATCGTAAGTTGGTCTCTTCTTCGTATTCCCGAACATAGAAGCGGTCGGTTTTGGCAAATACTTTCCAGTCGAGCCGTCGGATTTCATCGCCCGGGGTGTAGGCTCGGTGTTGTTTAAACTCTACACTGAAACCTTTGTGAGGGGAGCGATGCAATCCAGAGCAGAATCCTTCAACGACTCGCCTCGCCAAAACCTGATGATTTGCAAGACGGGATAGATCTTTAGGATCGAGATAATCAGTAACGGCAGCCATCTGATTAGAAGAGTGTAATTCTTAGAGGATAGCTTCTTTTTTCTCCGGAACCGATTCAAGGCATCGATCAATTATTGATTCAACTGTGATTCCCTCAGCCTCTGCATTAAAAGTCGGGACAATTCGATGTCTAAGTACAGGATGTGCAAGTGCTTTAACATCTTCCACTTTTGCAGCAAACCGGCCATTCAATAGAGCTCTTACTTTGGAGCCTAAAACTAGTTGCTGACACGCTCTTGGACCGGGACCCCAGTCAATCAAATCCTTCACCCAGTTTTCTGCATCTTCCTCTTTGGGTCGGGCCATTCTTACCAAGTCCAATACATAGTCGTAAACATGATCGGGAACCGGTACTTTACGAACAGTTTCCTGACATTGTTGAAGGGTTGGCCCATCAATTACAGGTTCTAACTTTGATTCAAATGTAGAGGTGGTTTGTTCTATTATTTGTCTTTCTTCTTCCCGGCTTGGGTACTCGACAATTACCTGAAAAAGGAATCGGTCCCGTTGTGCTTCCGGAAGTGGATAAGTGCCCTCCTGTTCGATCGGATTCTGGGTGGCGAGTACAAAAAAAGGTTCATCCAAGTTGTAAGTGCTACCTCCAATTGTAACCGAGTGTTCCTGCATTGCTTCGAGTAGGGCAGCTTGAGTTTTAGGAGGTGTACGGTTTATCTCATCGGCCAATATAATTTGGCTAAAGATTGGCCCCTTTTCAAAAACAAGTTCACGATGGCCCGTTTTTTTGTCTTCCTGAATAATGTCAGTCCCTGTGATATCGGCAGGCATAAGATCGGGTGTAAATTGAATCCTTTTGAAGCTAAGGTCTATTGCTTGAGAGAGGGATCGGATCATTAAAGTTTTTGCAAGTCCGGGAACACCTTCCAGTAAACAATGCCCACGGGCAAGCATTGCAATTAAAAGTTGCTCGAGGACTTTATCCTGCCCGACAATTACTTGATGAACTTGTTCTTTAATTTTTTCGTACGCTTCAACCAATCGCTTGGCCATCTGTTCATCATTGCTCGGTTTACTTTTTGAAGGGCTCATAGGCTGTAAATGATTTAGTTTTGAAAATTATTAGCAACTAGGGCTAGGGTTAAATATACTTTTCAATTTGCGAAAATTTATAAGCAAACAAAAAATGAATCCCTAGAATTTAATTTTTTGGGACTCTGAAGAGAAATCTAATTTTGGCAGAGATTGAGTATTTTATTAAATACTTCGGTTGAGGGTAATAAATTTTCAGATGTCTCTATATCAATTCCCATTATTATTGGATAATCCAATAAGTCGTTCGGCTTGGTTCCATGGCTGCCTTTTACTAAGGATGCATCGAGGGGTATCAGGTCCATATTCGTTCTAAAACCAATTTTTTTACCGATCAGTTTTTTTGCTACCTTTAAGCTTGGAAAGGAAATTTTAGGATCCACAAATAATTCAACTGGGTCGTAGCCATATTTTCTGTGTACATCCACACACCGTGCAAAGTCCGGTGCGAGGTCGTCATCCATCCAGTGATAATATGCAAACCATGAGTCTTCCTCTGAAAATGCAATAAGGTCACCAGCACGTTTATGATCGAGCCCATTTAATTTCCTTGATTCATTTTCAAGGACAGAGCTTACACCATCCATGTTTTCAAGACATTGGCGTACCTGACTACGAATTTCAGGAGAATCATTATTGAGGTAAATGTGAGCTACCTGATGATCAGTAAGAGCAAAAGCTACAGACCCACCACAGTCTAAATATTCGAGTCCGAGCTCATCTTTTATACTTAACCAACCTTTTTTTCGAAACTCACGGTTTGGATAAATTGTACTCGATACTTCTGTAATTCCATACTCAGAGAGAATTATAATTTTAATTCCTCTGTCTTCATAAAATGAAATTAGATCTCCTGCTATTAGATCAATTTCATTTAGTGCATTTTTGATTTTTGGATCATTCGGACCGAGTCTTTGCAGGTCATAGTCAAGATGGGGTAAATAAACCAAGGACAGATCAGGCTCATGTTTTTGTTCAGTCCATTTTGCTGATTCAGCAATCCAGGCAGATGATTTAATTCCAGCACGTGGTCCCCAGAATCCATGAAATGGAAAGTTCCCAAGGTCACTTTTTATTTGATCCCGAAGCTTCATTGGTTGGCTGTGAATATCAAAAGTTTTCAGACCATCAGCTCGATAAAGAGGGCGGGGTGTAATCGCATAATCAACGGATGAATGCATATTATACCACCAAAAGAGATTGGCACATGAAAATTCAGGATTCTTTTCACGCATATGATCCCAGATTTTTTTACTTTCGACTAACTTGTTGGATTGTTTCCAAAAGTGATGCTCGTTTAGGTCTCGATCGTACCATCCATTCCCTACAATACCATGCTGGGTCGGTAAACTACCCGTTAAGTAGGTAGATTGAGCAGAGCAGGTGAGGGCAGGTAATACAGGATCAATAATCGTTTTTCCGTATCCATTTTTTTTTGAAAAAGAACAAAGGTTTGGAGTATCCTTGCCAAGGTGCCTGTCACAAAGACCAACAATGTTTAGAACAGCGGCCCGAGATTGATTGTTTTTCCTGCTCCCGCCTGTCATTAATCAGGAGGTGTTCTTTAAACTTAGGTGAAGTTTTTGCAGATCGTCCACTGCTTTAATGATTACGGACTGATCCATCGCATGTACTTCAATACCTTCTCCAATTCCCTGAATGAGGGTGATGGTTAGTTCTCCACCCAAGTGTTCTCTGAATTCCTCAAGCCCTTCAAGAATTACTCTTTTTCCTTGATCAGAAATTTTAAATAGTAAGTCGTTGTAAAGAGGGAATTCAAGTTTTTCCAACAGATTTAGGATGCGGTCAGTAGTTTTCTGTTTTACAAGCCCCACATGTGCG
>Ga0181568_10004839_pt1 | contig 11946 bp, 11 predicted proteins | sample 101ome_20_FD_133758 | JGI IMG/M metagenome (GOLD analysis project Ga0181568, IMG submission 133758) | Coastal salt marsh microbial communities from the Groves Creek Marsh, Skidaway Island, Georgia - 101404AT metaG (megahit assembly) | ecosystem: Environmental > Aquatic > Marine > Intertidal...
AAGATGATGAAGGGCATGGGCGGCAACCGCAAATTGAACAAACAAATGCGGAAGATGATGAAGGACGGCGACATGGATATCGACCCGTCGTCGTTTGGCATGTGAGAGGAGGCATTCAATCGATGCGAATTGAATGGCCCGTTTATGTTTTCACGGCTTGCGTCTTCCTTGCATTTGCCCTCGGTGTCCAATTTCTCAATCTGAGTAACGGTGCCGTTGTTGGACTGTTCATTCTACTCACCGTGGCTTATGCGTGGGTTGCTTGGGTCATGATCAAGCAGAAGGCTGTGCTAGAACTTCATGCATACATGCCTTGCAGCAAATGCGGTGAGTTAGCACCTACTCAGGGAAAACACTGCATGAATTGCGGTGCTATTTTATCTGTTGGAACCGCTCAGTAGGACTTGGCCAACAACACACGTCTTGTGGTTGGTTCACCGGTCATATGGCAGGGTCGTTCTTCGGCGTATGGCTCAGTAGCATCACCGAGGAAGGAGAGTCCAGTTGTTCGTTCTATAGCCTCAGCATGAGCGTCTGAACCGTTGAAGGCCAACTCGTAAATGTGGCCGTCCTTGACTTCCTCATCCATGATCCATTTTCCATCCAACTCAGTGAATGCAGGAAGCGGCTGAACGACATCGTCCATATGTTGTGAGGCTCGTGCCCTGAGCTCAACACTGATTTCGTCCAGCACTCGGTAACATTCGTCAACGATGTTGTCCATTACTAGCGGCTCCTTGCCCCCGGTCCTTCGGGCGGCGAAAGCCGTTCCTTGAGCGATATCACGTGGGCCGATGTCCAAACGGAGCGGCACACCCTTGATTTCCCAGTCGTAGTACTTCTGACCGGGATGGAGGTCTCGGTCGTCCACCTTGACACGAAGACCACGAGAGCGGAGTTTGTCTGCGACTTCGTGGGCCACGGCAACGGTATCAACTTCGAGGTTTTTGCGAATCATCGGGCAGATGACGACTTGGAAAGGTGCAATTTTTGGCGGCATGATCAGACCATTTTCGTCGCCGTGCATGCCGACAACCGCTCCGAGAAGGCGTTCGGACATGCCGTAGGTTGTCTGGTGGCAGAAGGCTTGCTTAGCGTCCAAATCCTCGTAGGTCACATCAAAGGCTTTGGCCCACTGGTCCCGGTAGTGATGGCAAGAGGCAACTTGCAGCGTTCGACCGTTGGGCATGACGGCGTCAATGCCGATGGTGTACCAGGCGCCCGGGAAGGTGTCCCAAACAGGTCGCTTTGCCTTGATGATGGGCAGGCACAGGTCGTGCATGAGCCGGTCAACAATCTCCAAATCCTCGGCGATTTGACGGCTGGCATCTTCCTCATCGGCGTGTGCAGTGTGCGCCTCAAAGAAGTGAATTTCTCGCACACGAATGAACGAACGCGTTTGCTTTGTCTCATACCTGAAGGTGTTAACCATCTGATAAATTTTCAAAGGCAGGTCCTTGTGAGAGCGAATCCACAACGGAAACATCGTGTACATGGCCGTCTCTGAAGTCGGACGGAGGAACATCGGGATGTCGAGGTCGTTATCACCAGCGTGCTTCACCCAATAGACCTCTTTCTTGAAACCACCTTCTTCCTCCTCATCACGAAGGTCATCAGGGTCCACCCCCTCCTCACGGGCTCGCTTCAAACGAGCAACGAGGGCGTTTTCTTTTTCCAGAAGGTTTTCCGGGATGAGTAAGGGAAAATTCACTTCCTCGTGATTCGTTCGTTCCATCTCTGCGTGCGTCAACGCATCAATGAGTTTCATCGTCTTCCAACCGTAAGGTCGCCAAACGTCCATGCCCTTGATTGGGTAACGCTTGTCAACCAGCTCAGCGGCTTCGACAATAAACGGATACCACTCGTTGAAGTTCTCGGATTTCGATGGAATTCCTCGCTTCGCTTTGCCGTGGCCCATGGTTGGTGGGCTGACTTCGGTTTCATCAAGATGACGCTTCATTCTGACCTACGTCGCCGTACTTCTTGAGGGTCAAAAGCGCCACGACAGCAGCAGCACACCAAACGACTTCCAGAACCAAGAAGGCCCACTCTGAAATCAAGAATGCACGTATACCCAGCAAGCCTGAACCGAACGCCATCATGAAAAGATAGATGGGTTGTTTGCTGTGGAGCACATCACGGGTCTCGAGCAGAAAGGCAAGCAAGATGCTCATCATGCCAATGTAAGCAATTGCCTCCGAGAGCCAACCGTCTGGGGACATAGGATCACTTTCGCTTCATGAATTTGAGGAAACCGAGCAGGAGAACAACAAAGGCGGCGAGGTCAGGGATTCCGAGTCCTCCGGCAGTCCCTCCAAGACCGTTCATGCTCTCGGAGAGAACGGAATAAGACCATCCGTCGGATTCACCAATCTTGTAGAAATCCAACAAATTGATGCGTGTTTGTTCGGGACCTCGGCAGGCGTCAACCCCCGTTGAACAAACGCCCTCAAACAAGGAGGAAAACAAGCCCAGGGCGTTCAAAACAACCACGAGCAAACCGCTGCCAAAGACCCAACGCAGACGGCTTGGTGGGGCAGCTGGAACGGGAGGCATGTTGAGAGGAAGTTCAGTCACTTCAGGTAGTGGAACGGCCGGTGCCACGCCTCCAACGGGGGCGATGACTTCCACGAGCATGTTCGTAGGCGGGGCCACCTCCGTTACTGGCGAAGAACCCCCGAGAACGGCTGCTGCATCTCTTGGTTTGACAGGTTGGACCGCTGCGATTTTGATGCCGTACAAGCGGTCTGCAAGACTGACCAACGTCGGGTCGTCTGCAATTTCAGACGGATCGAGCTCGCCATCTAGCAATTGCTGTAGACGCTCTTGAACAGACGACATAGCCAAGCCTCCGATGATGGTGCGTGAGCGCTTCCCTTCAAGAAGCCTCCTTTTGTTGACACCAGGCGTTTGGGTGCGGTTCAGGCCTCTTCATCGCTGTGCCGTGCGAGGAGCTCTTGACTCACCAAGCCGTTTCCACAGTGAGGGCAACGGTCAGCCTTTCCGAGCATAGCAGGGCGAATGGCAAGCACGGCCAGACAACTTGGACACGCAGCAAGCATTTCACCTTCTGCGAGATTGAAGGAACCCATGAAATCGGTGTTGTGGTACCCGGCCCTGTAGCCCGGATGCCAATGAAACAGAGCTCGTCTGCCGGAGCCCATAGCCGCCCACGAAAACAAGACCACAAACAAGATGTTCGAAAGATAACCACCCATGACCAGCATGTAAAGCGACACCAACGCATTGAAAGCGAAAATGATGCTTGCTAACACAAGAACCGAAACAGCGGGCCAATACGCCCAAGATTTGCGGTTACGGTACCCTCCATAGACCATCAGGCCTGCAAAGGTCACGCCACCGATGACCCCCGCACCGAGTGGTCCGCTGAGCAACCCAAGGCTCATGAAAATTTGAGCGAAAATAAAGACGACAATTGCACCATCAACAAGCAAGATGAAACTGGTACCTCTGTGGACGTGAGCGATGGGGTCTCCGACAGAAGATGCGGTTGGTGCGGCACCGGCCAACACCATCTCGTCGGCACGGTTTCCAGTCACATTCATCCCTAGCAAGGGGTGCATTTCAATCATTTGTTTGACAACCAACACCGAAGCGAAGAAGTCTTGACGGGCGGGTGCTTCGCCTTATCATGGCGATGCGCGATACAGACGTAGCCGTCACAGGAACATCCCTCAGGGACCGGCATGTGGTTCTTGGCGTGACGGGGGGTATCGCTGCGGTTGAAACTGTACGGCTCGCTCGGGAACTTCGTAGAGAGGGGGCGAACCTCACGGTCATCATGACGCCTTCTGCACAACGCATCCTCACGCCCTTAGCCGTTCGCTGGGCCTCCCAAGCGGAAGTCATCACTGATTGGGATGGAGATCTTTCTGTGCTCAACCATGCCGACGGGGTGCTCGTGGCGCCCGCCACCAGAGACGTCATGGCGAGCCACCTCCACGGATTGCAACACGGTCCGTTGATGATGGCACTGTCTGTGGCCCGTTCTCGCGGCACGCCGTTGATGATGGTGCCAAGCATGCATGTCGACCTTGCGCAGGACCCTGTCACGGACGACGTGGTGGAGGACCTGAGAAAGCAGCGAGTGCACGTAATCTGGGGACCAGAAGAAGAAGGAAAGCGCAAAACACCAAGCGTCGAAGAAATGGTTGCCCAATTCGCCCACCATGTCAATGCCTCCTTACCGAAGAGAAAATCCGTGGTCGTCACGCTCGGTGCCACGCGTTCGGCTATTGATGATGTGAGGCACGTCCAAAACACAAGTTCAGGGGAGACGGGGTGGTCAATCGCCTCCCACCTCCACAAACACGGGCATGATGTAACCTGTGTTGCCGGCGTTACAACATCCCCACAACCTCCCTGGTTGTCTCTGGTGATCAGTGCATCCGCTCCAGAACAGATGCTCAAGGAATGCAAGGCGCTTGCTAACGACCGTATTGACGCATGGGTGCATGCAGCCGCAGTCCTGGATTATGTTGTTGAGCATCCGGCTAAAGGGAAATTGGCAAGTCAACAAGGATCCCTCAATGTACCACTGGTTGAGAGTCCAAAACACATTCTCGAACTGAAGGAGGCCTGTTCGGATTCGGTCCGAATCGGCTTCAAACTCGAATCAGGTATCAAACAGACCGATTTGATTCACCGAGCCTTTGCCCAGGTTGAGAGGGCAGGCATGACCGCTGTCGTCGCCAATCGCCTCGAAGACCTCGGCGATGCTACCAAACCCAGGGGGTACCTTGTTGACCGCCAAGGGGCTCATTTTGTTCTTGAACGACAAACTGACTTGAACGTAGCCGTTCAAACCTTGATTGAGCGAGGCGTGGAGAGATAGACATGCGACGCTTCGCTGTCGTTGGGCACCGGGCTATGTCGAAGGGGAAACTTCCCCTCAACGACTTGGCAGGAGGTGCGGGCCGAATGGATGTCCTCGTGCGAGCGGTGATGGCAGCGTTGTTGACCAGTCACGGAATTCGAACAAATGTGGAGATTGTCTTGCACCTCTTGGGTGGTCCGGGACCGCCAAGAAGGGTCAAGTTTGACGGAACTTCACTAAAGGGCATCCACGCAGAGGAACGTTCTATAGCAGGAACCATTGGAAAAATTCTCGCCCAACCCCTCCCCCCTATCGGACGTTGGGACGATGTTTCACCCGGACTGAGCCACAGCGGGGGAAACCTTGAGACAACTCTACGTGAATGGAAGGGAACCACGGTCGTTGCATTGGATGCAAATGCTCCAAGGCTTTGGGTGAATGACGCTGTTTTGCCTTCGAACCCTTCGGTTGTTGAGCAGCGGGACCTCGCCTTCATCCTCAGCGATGATAAGCCGCTTGAACCCCTGATGAGCGACCATCTCGTCCTTCGTTCTCTCGGCGACACCTGGTTGCAGGGCCATCTTGCTATCGGTGCGGTCCATTTTTTGTTGGATCAGGGTGTCAGCATCAACCTTGACTAATCCAGGTTGGCCAACCGTCAATGGTTTTCTTGAGGCTGTATGCCAGCAGGTCTTCATCAAGAGCGAACGGATGACTTTGAGGCCAAACAGCGAGGCATGAGAGGCTCGCCTTTCCAACCGCTACAGCATCGCAATCCCCCTGTTGAACAGGAGAATGGTCCACTGAAGCGGCGCCGATGGTGAAGGTTGCCGTCTCATCGTTGTCCTTCCCCGCAAAGTGAACCGCATTTCTATACCAACGAACCCCAAGGCGAGTCGTCTCCCAGTCACCGTTCCATTCGGGAGGAGTGTTGATGTTGAGCATCAAGTCACCGTTTGAAAATGCATTCAACAGCGCCTGTTCGGGATTTTCAAGCCATCGTTCGCGGTTCGTTTGATCCGGCCATGCTGCAAAATAACCCGTATCCATGCTTCCTTGAGGGCGACCCAGATTCATCGCTTTGCGTGGCAAAATCCGAGCGGCTTTTGCAACAGCCTCGAGCGTGGCTTCAACGGCTTGTTCCATACCATCAACTTCGAAAGAAGTGAAGGATGTTGCAATCGCAGGTACGCCGTACAGACCTGCTTCTCTGGCCGCACCCATGGTGCCGCTATGGTAGGAATCTTGGGAAAGATTCGGCCCGAGGTTAACTCCTGAAACGACCATCTGCGGTACAACACCCGGGACAAGGTGGTTCAAACCGCCGTCTAGTGCAACGATCATGGTGTCGCAAGGCGTACCGTCAAGTTCGAACAAATGCACGGGACAGGCATGTTCGTCAAGATCCCATGCAGGTGCCAAATCCTGACGTGGTCTCAGTCTCATGGGCTCCATCAGTTTGATGCGCATGCCCGTTGCAGAATGGTTGGACTTCGGTGCGAGCACTACCAAGGGATAACCAGCAGCATGCAAGGCTTTGACAAGAAGGCGAAACCCAGGAGCTTCAATGCCATCATCGTTGGTGAGCAACAGCCAGCCTCGTCCTTCCGTCATACGCTCACCAATCTAGGCTCCCTCGGTTCCGTTTTGATTGTTCGCTTGGACCTGTGCATGTTGTTCTGAAGCCACAACCACCGTGAGCAATCCCGCCATCAAGACCGCACCACCCAACCATGTCCAGGTACCGGGTACGCCAGAATCAAAAAACAACCAACCGATAAGAGATCCCAACACGGGTTCCAGCGTCACGGAAACGGAGACAACCAGCGGCGAAATGTACCTCAAACACGTGTTCAGCCCGGTATGACCCAACAATCCTGCAACCAAAGCCAGCAACAAGAACCACCCAAAATACACGGGGTTTGTCCATCCGAATGTTCCAAATTCTGAAAAAGAAGGTTCCATCGCCATCGAGGCTGGAATCAACAACACAGAAGCGATGAAGGTCACTGGAAAAGCATAGAGAAAAATCGGCATCCACGACCGCAAAATTCTCCCGATAACGATGTACCCCACCACAAAGATTGCACCTCCAAAGGCCAAAGCATCGCCAAAGAGCGTCACGGTTTGGCCACCCTGTGATGAACCAGCGTCCAACAAGGTCAAGCCTGCACCAAGGAAACAAATGACGGCACCAATGCTCTCCTTTGGCAGGGGAGGTCGTACATTGGTAAGCACGGGTGCGAACAACAGCATTCCGACAACGATCACGAGAGGATGGGCCGTCACGAACAACAACGAATGGGTCAGGCTGGTTTCATCGAGACTGGCAACCCATGTGCCAAAGTGAGCCGCCAAAGCAACGCCACTGGCCACTAACCAGCGCCATGTGGTTGATGACCGGTACTGCGACGACACGTGTTCATCCATATTGCGAAATTGAACCAAGAACATCGGCAGGAGGACCAGGGACGTCAACTGCAATCGCCAAGAGGCACGAAGCAAGGGCGGGATGGCATCCACGTGCTGGAACAAAGCACCGGCACTGGACACCCCTATGACGGCAGCGACCAACAACCCCCAAACCCATGTTGGCGTGGGGCTTTCACTCATGCCTGTCACGCTCAAGCCTTCGTGGTTGAGGCGTCACCGCCAATCACACCAGCACGCTTGAAGAGGTAGTAGATGGCAGCACCCACGACGACGTTGATGAGGATCAAACTCGCCATTCGAATGCCGTACCAAGCCTTGGAATTTGGGAAGTTCTCAACGCCCATGATGGTGGCGGGGTCGCCGTTATCGTCGTACCATAACGAATCGACGAAGGAAAGGATGCTCGATTCCGTTCCAAAGAAGGCTTCACCTGTTAGCAATCCCGCAGCGACCATGAAGGTGCTCAGGAGAATAAGGGCTCGTTGCTTTTCGGCTGCGGTGGTACCCTCGGATTCCTTCAGTGCGTCAATCCGTGGTTGCAGTTTCTTGTCTTCCCAACGGTCGCGAGCAACTCCGCCGATGAGCATGGGGAGTGTGTGGGGAACGTCAAGGTACATACCAAGACCGAAGGAGGTTCCCATGCCCGTGGCCCACTCCACAAACATACCGAGGAGGAAGCCGAGGGCCAAGAGGTACAAATCACCCTGACCTTCAGCGAAGATGACAGAGAAGGTAGCAAAGGCATTGGCTTGGGGCGCAATCAGTTGAATCCGTCCTTCTGCCAGTTGGATGGAGAGGAAGATCGCCACACCTGCTCCGATGATGGCCCCAGGGACAACACCCATGATGTTTCCTTTGGAGATGTGGTAGGGGCGGTTGCCAATGTAGAGGCTGTTCTTGTAATCTCCAATGACCGTACCGCTCATCGAGATGGCGGAGCCAAAGACCGTTGTGCCCACCAAACCGAGCAAAACAGCGTCCTGCGTGTTCAAATCAAGCAACTCTTGTGCGTTCAAGAACACACCCAGGAGCATGAGCAGAACGATGAATGAAGTTCCAGAAACCGGTTCAATGCCCGTTTCACCCATCACACGGACGGCGATGGCGCCGAGCATGAAGGTCGTCAAAATCAAAACCATGGCGAAGACAAGAGCGGCAAGAGGCGAAAATCCACCAATGGAGAAAATGATGATCATCGCAAAGAACGTCACGCCCATGAAAATGGGGATGTGCTTGAGTGGCCATTCATACCAGCCTTTTCCTTCCATGTATTCTTGACTTCCATCGCCCTTGAATGCCGCACCGATGTCGGTGAAGATGTTGGCAAACGTTCGCCACATCTTGGCCAATCCAAACATTCCTCCACCGACGATGGCACCAATAGCAATGGTTCGAACTGTCTTGGCGAATGCGATCATTTGCAGCGGAGCTGAGCCGCCGCTTGCATAATCCTGAATGGGAATGTTCGCTTGTTGTGTGGCGTCGTAAATCGGGACATTCATGAACACGGCAAGTGGAACGAGGAAGAACCAACCCACGATGGTTCCCAGGTTCACCAAAAACGCAACACGTGTCTTCATGAACCATCCAATGGCAAACATCGATGGCGTGAGAGCAACGCCGATGTAGGTGTAGGAAAAGGGGTTCCAAGCCGTTTCCTCTGACCAATGTGTTTGTTTGAGAGAAATACCATCAACCGTTCCAGAAGGTTGGTGGATTTTACCGTGTGAGTAAAAACTCGCAAGGCCGATGTCTCCATAGTGAACGGACTCGGCAATGAAGTCGAGCAGAGCAACTTTTCTGTCGTTCAACCAAATCAAAGGATACTCAACCAAAAAGAGGCCGACCATAGTGACAACCGTCCACACCCCAATGGTCTTCAGCGAATCTCTTGCGTGTTCCACGGCCCCCGTACTCACGTCGGATGAGATGTCAAGCATCTTGAGCGTCGCTTCAAATCCTGGCAGAGGGAGAGGGTCTTCGACCAACCAAACCCGTCTAAAGATGATGAAGTACATCACGCCGAGGAACCCAGCAAACATGGAGGCGACGATGCCGATGAACGCGAGCGTGAAGGCTTCCCCATCCTCCAACGTGACCAGTGGGCCATCAGCGAGCGCATAGGCGGGTTGACTCGCCAACAGGAAGATGGCGGGGAAGGTGAAGATGAAACCGGTTGAAGCGTGCGTTGCCCCGGTGGTTGCAGACGTGGCAATGTTCACTTCAGACGGTGACCATTTCAGGGCCATGCCGAGCAAGTAAGCGATGTACCAGGCTGCCGAGATCGCCAAACCGAGTTTGAGATCGATGTAGGCGGCGACCCCCGAGAAGACAGCACCGATACCGATACCGATGAGGACTTTGGGCGTGTTCCAATGAGACACCTCAAACGATTCCTCGAGGTTCTTTTCCTCAAGATATTGCTCAAGCACACCCGTGTTGAGATTGTTGTACATCTCGTCGTCAAGCCATGTCAACGTCCCCGCTTCTATGGCCTTCAGGCCTTCAGGCGTGACAGGTTGGCGATACGCCGATTTTGAAACGGTTTTTTCGCCTCTCGCGTCGGTATTGGACATCACAACCACCCGCGGCGCCACAGCGCCATGCGTCTCGGTTGTCAAGGCACTTCATGACCGTTGCGATGGTCAAGCCGTTGCTGATTCCTTTTGTCGGTTGCGTTCGTCTTCCGCACGGGCGACGGCAATACCATCTTCAACATCGACCTTGCGAAGCATAATGGCGCCTGCAACAATAAGCAGGGAAATAGCGAAAATGCCTACACGGGAGTCAAACCAAACGGTCATCACCGAGTAGATCAGCGGGCCGAGCAGCGCAGCGACCTTTCCGAAGAAGCCGAAGAAACCAAAGAATTCTGCAGAACGTGTTTCAGGGACCATCTGGCCGAACATCGAACGTGCAAGTCCTTGAGAGCCACCGAGAAGTGCGCCGCCAAAGACACCCAGCAAGAGGAACTGGAAGAAAACCGACATGCCAAGCGGCGCCCACACAAGCTTCCTTGCCGTCTCAGGAATGAAGTCCAGTTTTCCATCCCCGAGCGAGGTCGGATGATTGACGCCCAAACCCGTGGTATTTGCAAACGCTCCACCTTCAATGCTGTAGGAGAATCGGGAATTATCCATGGTCGCTTCGAGAGCCGCTAGGGCTTCTGCAGTGATGTCGACACTGACGTTGACAGCGTTTCCGTCGCTGTCAAAGGCCCACTCAACTGCACGGCCAAGCGTGTAGTCCTCATTCACTTGAACAGGAAGCATGGCTTCATGCTCCAGCGCCCATTGTTGTTCATCATCATCGGGTAGAGCGGCAATTGGATTGACACCTTCACGGGCAACAGCGTCGTACATGAGGGTGTCTTCATTCCATGTGTATTGGATATCGTATTCCTCGTGGTTTTCAAGTTCTAGGGGAGCAAAGGAGAGTGCACCGACGATGACGAAACACCAACACACCAACGAAAATTGGAGCGCACCCTTTGTACCCCATTTCTCGGCGAGTTTGGTGAATGCAATGGCAGCAGGTGCAGCGACGAATTGGATGATGAGGATGGTCAGGATCAACCCGGTGGTCGTCAAGCCAAGAACGACGATCCCGAACACGCCGGCAAGAGCCGTCACCGAGTTGATGCCGTCGATGAAACAGAAGTAGGCGAGCATGTAGAAAAAGAGCGTGCGGAAACTTTTGATGTCCGAAAGGGTCGCTTTGACTTCTCCAAGAGCCATGGTGGTGGAGTCGATAAGCCCCATAGGCTCCATCTCGTTCTCAATGTGCGGCTCAGGAACCATGCGGAAGGTCATTTGTGCAAAACCCAGCCACCAAATACCGGAAGAAGCCATGGCAAAGGGAATGACCCACGAACCTTCCAGCGTCATGACCATGGCCAAATGAACCACAAGCAAAAGACCGCCACCGAGGTAACCGGCTGCGAAGGCCTTGTTGGAGATAGCATCCATTTCGGATTCATCACCCATGTGAGGCAGGAGCGCATTGTAGAACACACCCGCACCGTTGAGGCCAACGTTGGCCAACATGAACATGATGAGGGCCCATATCCAGCCTGCAGATACCCCGAGATACGGAGAGAGGGCCAACAAGACACAGGAAACTGAACCAACCAGGGTGAGTATTCGTAGCCACCATATTTTGATCATTCGACGGTCAGCAATCACCCCGAGTGATGGCGCACAAACGGCCACGAGAAGTGCACCGATCATCACCGCAGCAGAATACATGGCGTCTGCTGTCCATTCGCTACCCAGCAATTTTGTGGAGATGCCGTTGGCCTCAGCGAAAAGATAGGCGAACCATGCAGGGAAAATCGCAGTGGTGACCGAGGTTTCAAAGGCGCTTTTCCCCCAATCGTAGGCACAATAGCCACGAACTCTCTGGTCTTTTTCTACTGCGGGAGTGCTGGTTTCCATGCTCTGCGAAACCATGTTCACCTTATCAATTCATACCCGCCGGATCGACTGGAGATGACGAATCGTTTAACCGTCGATGAAAACCATCAATGGTCACGAATGATTTTGTAGCGACCGAGCGCTTCCATCCACATGATTTCTTTTCCAGCCTCAATGTTCATCTCAGCTTCCATTGGAAGGATCATCATCGAGTGGTCTCGCATGTTCATGGCGTGCACTTCGTTACCTTCGATGTGGGTG
>Ga0181568_10004847_pt1 | contig 11935 bp, 12 predicted proteins | sample 101ome_20_FD_133758 | JGI IMG/M metagenome (GOLD analysis project Ga0181568, IMG submission 133758) | Coastal salt marsh microbial communities from the Groves Creek Marsh, Skidaway Island, Georgia - 101404AT metaG (megahit assembly) | ecosystem: Environmental > Aquatic > Marine > Intertidal...
CGTCATGGTGACACCATGCTGCCGGTGATTGCATCCTCGACCTCTGTCGATTGCTTTGATGTTGCTATCGAAGCTGTCCGTCTCGCGGTCCAGTTCATGACACCGGTCATCCTGTTGTCCGACGGTTATATGGCAAATGCATCTGAGCCATGGCTCGTTCCCGATATTAATGATTACGAGCCTTTCCCGGTTAAGTTTGAGGACAACCCGGAGGGGTTCTATCCCGCCAACCGCGACCCGGAAACCCTGAAACGGGTCTGGGCCAAGCCGGGAACACCGGGTCTCGAGCATCGGATCGGCGGCATCGAGAAAGACAGTGTGACGGGTGATATCTCCTACGACCCGGAGAATCACCAGAAGATGACTGATATCCGCAAGGACAAGATTGACGGCATCGCCAACTATATCCCCGAGCAGGAAGTCTCACTCGGTGAATCCCGTGGCAAGCTGGCGGTCGTCGGCTGGGGCTCGACCTTCGGTGCGATCCACCAGGCAGTGAAGCGCTGTCGACAGGAGAATATGGACGTCTCGCATGTTCATATTCGGTACCTGAACCCGCTGCCCCGCAACCTGGGTGAATTGCTGGCAGGCTATGACAAGGTGCTGGTACCTGAAATGAACACGGGTCAGCTCGTTGATATTCTGCGTTCGCGATATCTCATCGATGCGCAGCCACTGAATAAAATCTCCGGACAGCCCTTTAAGATCCGGGAAGTGACAGACGCGATCAAGTCGCTGATGGAGGCCTAAAAATGAATGCACCTGTAAAATTAACTGACAAGGATTTTGCCTCGGACCAGGAAGTACGCTGGTGCCCTGGCTGCGGTGACTATGCGATTCTGAAGACCGTGCAGAAGACGCTGCCGACGCTCGATGTGCGAAAGGAAAACACGGTGTTTGTTTCCGGCATCGGCTGCTCTTCGCGTTTCCCCTACTATATGGATACCTACGGCTTCCATACCATTCATGGCCGAGCACCATCATTTGCGACGGGTGTGAAGCTGGCCAATCCGGAGCTGGACGTCTGGGTGATTACCGGCGATGGCGATGGCCTCTCCATTGGCGGCAACCATATGGTGCATATGCTGCGTCGTAATGTGAATCTGCAGATCCTGTTGTTCAACAATGAGATCTACGGCCTGACGAAAGGCCAGTACTCGCCGACATCCAAGGTTGGTACAACATCGCCATCGACGCCCGATGGCTCGCTGGATCTGCCGCTGCGACCGGCGACTTTTGCCCTGGGTGCAGGTGCAAAGTTCGTCGCCAGGACGATCGATACCGAAGCCAAGCACATGACGCCAGTACTGCAGCGAGCGCATGCCTTCAACGGCGCAGCCTTTGTTGAAATCTATCAGAACTGCCCGGTTTACAACGACGGTAACTTCGACGTTATTAAGGATAAGAAGAGCGCTGCTGAAACCCGCCTTTTGGTTGAACACGGCAAGCCGCTCACCTTCGGTGCTGATAATGAAAAGGGGATCCGGCTTGATCCCAAGACCCTGCGACTCGAGATTGTCACGCTGGGTGAGAATGGCATGACTGAGGATGACATCCTGGTGCACGACGAAACCAACAAGGTGATGGCACAGTTGCTTGCTGACCTGAGTGGTCCGGGTATTCCGGAAGCCGTAGGGGTGATCTATTGTGAATCAGACGCGCCAAGCTTCACCGACGATGTCTATCAGCAGCGTGTTTTCGTCCGCGAAAAGAAAGGCCCCGCTGATTTGAACGCACTGCTTCGCACAGGCCATACCTGGGAAGTCAAGTAACCGTCATTCAAGACGATTGAGGAGGCGTTCATGGCGTTAGCGCAGGCTGGCAAGACTGCACCAGCCTTCACGCTGCTGAATCAGGACGGCAAGAAAGTTTCATTAAAAGACTTTCGCGGCGAGAAGAATGTTCTGGTGTACTTCTATCCCAAGGCGATGACACCTGGCTGTACGACACAGGCCTGCATGCTGCGCGACACCAAGACGAAGCTGAGCCGGCAGAAGCTTGTGGTGCTGGGTCTCAGCCCTGATCCGGTGAAGCGTTTGGACAAATTCCGTGAGAAAGAAGGCCTTAACTTCGATCTGCTGTCTGATGAGGATCATAAAATTGCGGAAAAGTATGGTGTCTGGGGTTTGAAGAAGTTTATGGGACGCGAATTCATGGGCATTCATCGCATCTCTTTCCTGATCGGTATGGACGGCAAGATCAAGCATGTCATGGACAAGGTGAACACCAAGACTCACCATGATGACGTGCTGGGGCTGGTCAAAGAACTGAACAATTCGGCGAAGTAGGGTAGTCGTATGGCGGATTTCAACCCGGAAGAGAATGTCGGCACGATCCCGGTCCAGGAAAAACACCAGTTTGATGTCGGCAGCCTGACGGCCTTCATGCAGGATGAGGTCGATGGCTTCAGCGGTACGCTGACCGTCGAGGAATTCGCCGGCGGCCAATCCAACCCGACCTACCTGCTCTCTGCCGGCGAAGCTCAGTATGTCATGCGGCGTAAGCCGCCGGGCGTGTTGCTGAAGTCAGCACACGCCGTCGACCGCGAGTATCGTGTACTCAAGGCTTTGCAGGATGTCGATGTGCCGGTGCCCCGGGTGTATGCGCTCTGTACTGACGACAAAGTGATTGGCACCTGGTTTTACCTTATGGAGTACCAGCAGGGCCGGGTGATCTGGGATGTGAACAGTGGTCCATATTCACCCGAGGAACGCGCCGAAATCTGGGATGCCGCCTGCGTCGCCCAGGCCAAGCTGCACAGTGTGGATTTCGAAGCAGTCGGGCTTGGTGACTATGGCCGGCACGGCAATTACGTTGCACGGCAAATGAAGCGTTGGTCTGAGCAGTACGAGTACACCAAGACCGTCGACAATCCCTACATGGACAATCTGATTGAGCACCTGTCGAACAATATTCCGGCAGAGGACGAGACGGCCTGTGCCATCGTCCACGGTGACTTCAAGTTCGATAACCTGATGATGCATCCCGATCGCTACGAGGTTACCGGTATTCTGGACTGGGAGCTGAGTACGCTTGGCAACCCCCTGTCTGACTTCGCTTACCTTTGCCGGCCTTACCGGGAGACCCTGGGGGAGGAAGATCTGAAGGCGCTGGGGATACCCAGTGAAGAGGAATATATCGCGCGCTATTGTGAGTTGACGGGGCGTTCAGGTATCGAACACTGGGACTACTACCTGGCCTTCAACATGTTCCGCCTGGCAGCAATTCTGCAGGGTATTGCCCGGCGTTTCCTCGACGGCACAGCGTCCAGCAAGCAGGCAGAGTCTGCCGGTGCCGGTGCTATGGAGCTGTCGAAAAAGGCGTGGGAGCAGATTGAAAAAGCCTAGCTGCGCTGCCAGGGTTCTGGCTCACTTTTAGGCTGCGGCTTTACCCCTAGCGTATGTCTTCATCGAGTGGCACACCAAGGGAATTCAGTGCGCCGGCCAGCATCCGGTACTGACCGCAGGTAAAGATCAGGTCCATCATCTGTTCGGTGCTGTAAGTTTCAGTGAGCCCCTCCCAGACCTCATCAGAAATAAACACGTCTTTGTGCAGTTCATCGCAGGCGCGCAGTATCAACCTCTCGTGGTGGCTCCAATTTGTTGCATCGGCCCCGGTTTTGATGGCTTCGATTTCATCCGGCGTCAGACCTGCATCCTGGCCGATGATGACATGCTGGCCCCATTCATAGTCTGAGCCGGCCAGCCAGCCGGTTCGCAGTATCGCGATTTCACGCTCTCGGGGTGACATCGAATTTTTCGACAGGATGTGAGTCGCAAAGACGAGCCAGCGCTTCGCGAGTTTTTCATGATGAATCAGGGTCTTGAAGACATTGGGTACATTGCCCCGCATCGTCTGGCGACCAATGACCTCGATCTGTTCCGGTGTCCAGTCACTTTCGTCGAGTGGCGGTACTCTGGGTTGCTCCAGTTTCATCGTATTTCCCTCAAATGAGTCGCGGTTAGTGGCATTTCAGACGATTGGCGGCAGACTCTTTTCTGCCATCTTCACCCACCAGGTTGCACCCAGAGGCAGAATCTCGTCATTGAAGTCGTAGCCTGGATTGTGAACCATGCACGAACCTTCGCCATCGCCGTTGCCTATCCAGATGTAGGCGCCAGGTTTCTCCTGCAGCATATAGGCAAAATCCTCCGACCCCATCGAGGGTTTCGGATTGAGATAGACATTCCCCGCACCGGAGATGTCGCTGGCGACCTCACCTGCCAGGCTGGCTTCCTGTTCGGAATTAATCACCGGCGGGTAGCGACGCTCGTACTTGAATTCACAGCTGGCGCCCCAGGCGCTGCAGATCTCTGTCGCGATTTGTTTCATCTGAGTCTCGAACAGATTCTGTACCCGCGGTGAGAAACAGCGGGTACAGCCACTGATTTTGACTTCATCGGGAATGACATTGTAGGCATCACCTGCATGGAACTGAGTTACAGAGAGTACTGCGGGTTCGTTGGGGTCAACGATGCGGCTGACGATGCTCTGGTAGGCATCGACGACCTTGGTGCCAATAATCACGGGGTCGGTCGCGAGGTGGGGCATAGCGGCATGACCGCCTTTGCCTTTGATCGTCAACTCGAAGATATCAAAGGCAGCCATCATCGGGCCGGGTTTAACGGCAAAGGATCCGACGGGCATGCCTGGGATGTTGTGCATGCCGTATACGGCCTCCATTGGATAATTGTCGAACAGCCCGGCTTCCACCATAGCGCGGCCGCCGCCCTCGTTTTCTTCGGCAGGCTGAAAAATGAAGTAAACGGTGCCTTCAAACTCGCCGTGTTCTGCCAGATGCCTGGCAGCGCCGAGTAGCATCGTCGTGTGACCGTCATGGCCACAGGCGTGCATCAGCCCCGGATTTTTTGACTTGTGCTCAAAGTCATTCGCTTCATGAATCGGGAGTGCGTCCAGGTCGGCTCGCAGTCCGATGGCTCGGTTGCCGCGCCCGCGCTTCAGCGTGCCGACAACTCCTGTGCCGGCGATGCCGGTATCAACATGGATGCCGAATGACGCCAGTTTCTCGGCAACTACAGCAGCCGTGCGGTGCTCTTCAAACGCAAGTTCAGGATGGGCGTGGATATCCCGGCGCCAGCGGGTCAGTTCGGGTTTGAATGCTGCCAGCTCGTCAATAATTTTCATCGGTTCTCTCATAGGTTGCGTACGAGCCCGGCCAGCTCGCGCACGTGATTGTCTCGGATACCATGAGCCTCAAGGGCCTCGTCGAGCTCCAGTATATACGCTTTATTTGTTCCGCTGGGCCCGACGCTGCGATGAATCTGTGCCGCGATCTCCTCAAGCCTGGCGTCTCCCAGGAAGTGAGGGTTCGTCACGTCAGCATGGTAAGTGATGCCTTCCAGACACTCTCCCGACCGGGTTTCAATCACGACGGCTTCTCGCACGTAACCGTTCTTCTCGCGGTAGTCGAGCTCGACCATGGTCGTCGCTACCTGCATGGCGGGAATCAGGAAAGCCATGCCCCAGCAGCATTCACCGGGAACATCCACGAGTGTCACCACCCGGCCAGGGGCATCCGGCGTGCCGCGATGGTCGGATGACCCTTGCCAGAACCTGCGGGCGCGGTCGCGGATGAAACCGAGTTCCGCGCGTTCATAGTCAAAGCCGGTCTTCCAGATGATTGAGCCGTAGCCGAAGAGCCAGAGGGGGCGGGTCATAAGTTGTCGTTGAAATCCCGGATGTATCGAACCACATCGACGATGCCATCTGCGTCGTTGTTGCCACAAACAAATCGTGCGAGCGCCTTCAGCTCTGCATTCCCGTTACCCATCGCCACACCGTGACCGGCACTCTGGATCATCGGGACATCGTTTAATTCATCACCGACAGCACAGACCTGATCAGCATCGATAGCGAAGTGTTGCATGAGTTTAGAGAGGCCGTGCCACTTATCGACATGACGCTGCGCAATTTCGCAGTAGTAACCGTCGCTGTCCTGGTACGGGACGATGATGCTGTTGTACTGACCGGGCAGGGCGTCCTCGATGGCGCCGGCTAGTTGCCGGCACTCAGCCAGCGTGCCAAAACTGCCAGCGACCATGAACTCGGGCTCACACAGGCTCAGGTCTGCGGCCTCACACCATTCGGTATTGCGCGCCTGATGCTGGCGAGTCATTTCATTCCAGGGACTGCGATTATCGATAATGAAATCTGCCCCGCCCAGGTCATGCGCATCGCGCTGGGCAAACAGGGTCAGTCCGGCATCTCTGGCCGTGGCGGCGAGGTCAGCAGCGCAGAAGCGTTCGGTATGCAGGGTTGCCTGTTCCGCATCCTTGACGAGGGCACCGCCGTTGCAGACTGCGTAGACCTCAAAGCCGAGGTTGTCGATGACGAAGCGTGTCGTCCGATACCGGCGGCCCGTGGCAATCACGACCTCAACGCCGTCTTCATGCAGGGCCTTGAGCGCTTCACGGGTCGCAGGAGAAACTGCATGGTTCGCCATGGCCAGCGTGCCGTCCAGGTCCAAAGCAATCATTTTAATCAAGGTGTCTGCTCCCCAGCTGCCGAGTCGGTATCTTAACTTGATCAGCAGGCTGTCTGCCGGCTGTTCTTTCCAGCGGTGCCTGCCAGCGCGCCGCCTCTTCGACCTTGAGGTCAATCCGCTGTGCAGGAATCGTATCTGCTGCCCGGCTGACAGGCAAACCGGGGCGCGATTCAGTATTCAAACTAAAGGGGCGGTCTGGCTTGCAAGCGATGTGGTCAGGTTTAGACTAGGCGTCTTTCTGGAACAGGCGATCGGCAACTACAGTGACCGGCAAAAAGACCACGCAAGCTAAAGAATCCATAGGGTTTGCGCCGTGGCGCAACCGCGTGACAGATCTTTGGCAGACCTTTGGCTTGAGGGTGATCAACACTCTTGCACGGACGGCAGATTACGAAGTGGTGGAGGTAACCTATGGTGCCGGCGAGCGCGAAAAGTTTGACTGGTACCGCACTGCTGACAAGTCTCCGACAGTTATCTTCTACTATGGGGGCAACTGGCGTTCTGGTCGCAAACAGGATTTCCGCTTCGTCGCGGATACACTTTGCGGTATGGGGGTTAATGTGGTGGTGCCGGATTTTCCGCTGTATCCGAGCGCGCGATTCGGTGCCATCCTGGCGAGTGCTGTTGCCGCTGCCAACCACTTTATGCAGGTCGTCGACCCCGAGGCTCGCGTGATTCTGATGGGCCACTCCTCGGGGGCTCAAAAAGCGGCGCTGCTTGCACTTGATGACAAGCTGATCGTAGAGCGGCATCGATTGCTCGCGATGATTGGTCTTGCGGGTCCCTACGATTTCTTTCCGTTCTCTGAAGACGATCACTGGGACCTATTTGGACCGGAAGAACATTATCCGCGTTCGCAGCCCGTGAATTATGTCCGGGCGGATGCGCCGCCGCTTTACCTCCTGCATGGTCGTGACGACATCCGGGTTCGGCGTGGTCATTCGAAGAGTTTGATGGAGAAGCAGCAAGCCGCTGGCGGGCAGGCTGCGAGAGAGGTCTACGATGGCATGGGTCACGTCGATGCCGTGGTATCTTTCTCGCGCATACATCGTCGCAATAACCCTTTAATCCGTGATATACAGTCGTACATTCAAGCACTTAATTAAAAACTTCAGAACTTTAGACAAGGGGAAGAGAATATGGCACTGAGCCCATCTGCAACCGAAGAGCTCCTGGTAGAAACCAAAGGCCGCGTGGCCGTTATTACGCTGAACCGACCTGACAGGCTGAACGCGATCAGTGGCGCCATGCTGAACGAGCTGTCTGCCAAGATGGTGGAAGCGAACAAGGACCCGGACATTCGCTGCATTGTTCTCACGGGTTCGGGCAAAGGCTTCTGCGCCGGTCTCGACCTGATTGACGTGGGAGAGGGCGGGATTGGCTCAGGCAGCGGTGGTAGCAACCGCCCGCGACAGCTCTTTGACCTGCGCGATGCGCCGATCAACGTCATGTGGGGTATTGATACGCCGATCGTCTGTGCCGTGAACGGGGCGGCTGCCGGTTATGGTATGGATGTCACGTTGTTGTGTGACATCAGGGTAGCCAGCGAATCTGCGAAAATGGCGGCAGTCACGGCAAAGCGCAATGTCGTCCCGGAAAGTGGCGGTACCTGGCTGTTGCCTCGCCTCATCGGCTGGGCCAAAGCAGCTGAACTTTATTACCGGGGTCGGGTTGTGGGTGCAGAGGAATGCCTCGAACTGGGCCTGGTTAACACGGTCGTGCCGGATGATCAGCTGATGGAAACGGCAATGGCATGGGCGGAAGAAATTGCTGACAACGCTCCGATGGCAGTGCAGACGACCAAGCGCATGATGCGGATGGGGCTCGAGCAGTCCTACGACACGTCGGTCGACCAGTTGATGGCTCACCTGGCGGGTATGTTTCAGAGCGAGGATTTTCAGGAAGGGGTCAAGGCGTTCATCGAGAAGCGCAAGCCTGAATTTACAGGTCGCTGAGTACTGACTTCAACAAGACCGACCTGAACCATGATTTCCCGTATAAAGGTTGCGGTGGATCATCAGGGGCTCTATGACATCAGCCACGCGGTCGCCGAGTGTTTGGCGGAAACCGCGGAAGTGGAAGGACTGTGTACACTGTTCATCCGGCACACCTCAGCCAGCCTGCTGATCCAGGAAAATTACGACCCCTCGGCTCGGGTCGACCTGGAGCACTGGCTCAACAAGCTGGTGCCGGAGAACGACCCGGACTACACCCATACCCTGGAAGGTGCTGATGATATGCCGGCTCATATCAAAGCCGCGTTGACAGCGACGAGTCTGTCCATACCTTTTATGGCGGGCCGGCTTTTACTGGGCACCTGGCAGGGGATATTCCTGTGGGAGCATCGGCACCGTCCCGGGTCGAGGGAAATTGTGAAACACATGACAGCATAAGTAACGGAGATAAATAAGCAGCCATGCCTGGACCAAAACCCGTACCGAAATCCAGCCCACTCACCCGAACGTTCTGGGAGGGCACCCGAGCCGGCAAACTGATGCTGCCTGTCTGCAACGCTTGCGGCAAGGTGCACTGGTATCCGCGCTATATCTGTCCCCACTGTCACTCTATGGACCTTTCCTGGATGGAAGGCAGTGGTCAGGGCACGATACATACCTATGCGGTTCAACATCGCGCTTTTGGTGGCTGGGCTGAGGAAGCACCTTTTGTCACAGCATTTATCGACCTGAAAGAGGGAGACCGCATGGCAACGGTTTTAAGGGGTGTTGATCCCCTGAAGCCGGAAACTATCCGAATCGGTGCGGCCGTGAGAGTTGAGTTCGAAGAACAGGGAGAAGGCATGTTCGTGCCGTTCTGGCGTGTGGAGGAAGAAGTATGAGCCATCAACTTTCAAAAGCGGCGGCTATCGTTGGTGCAGCGGAAGCGAATGAAATTGGCTATCCGGAAGAACCGCGTTCCTCACTGCAACTGCATATCGAAGCCATCAAAAATGTCAGTGACCTTACCGGTATTCCGATTTCCGATATCCAGGGTGTTTTCTCCACGGCCTGGACGTCAGAGCTGGCTGAGCACCTGGGGCTGCATCCAAAGTACATTGATACAACAGCAGTGGGCGGCTGCTCATTTGAGATTCACGTTCATCATGCGCTGTGCGCCATCTATGCCGGGGTGATCGATATTGCGGTAGTCAGTCACGGTGAGAATGGCTGGTCGCAGCGGCGTACGGGTAAGGAGGGCGGTATCGACTATCCGCGCCATCCGGATGCACCGGCGGTGCAGGGCACAATGCCCTACGGTTTCTCCGGACCGCCCTCTTACTATGCCCACGCCATGGTTCGACACAACCATGATTTCGGCACGAAACCTGAAGACTTTGCACACGTTGCTGTCGTTACCCGGGAGTGGGCGACGAAGAATCCAAGGGCTGTCATGTTTAGTGAGGAAAGCCATGAATTTGGCGGCCCGATCTCGCTCGATGATGTCAACAATGCCCGATTGATCACCTGGCCGCTGACCATGCTGCACTGCTGCCTGCAGACTGATCACGGCGGTGCGGTGATCGTGGCGCGACCAGAAATTGCCCGCGAGTTGAAAACCAACCCCGTCTGGGTCGCTGGCGCGGGTGAAAGCATGGGCCACGCCAACATGCTGGAAATGGAAGATTTTACCGCCACTTCGGCAGCACGATCCTCCAGGGCGGCCTATGAGATGGCAGGCATGAAGGCGGAAGACATGGAGCTCGCCATGATCTACGACTCATTTACGGTGACGGCGGCGATCACCGCCGAAATGCTGGGTCTCGCGCCGCGGGGCAAAGGCTACACGCTTTGGAAAGACGGTCATGCTGCGCCCGGCGGACGCCTGCCAATCAACACCAATGGTGGTGGGCTCTCGTTCAATCACTCCGGCATGTACGGGATGCAGCTGCTGGTGGAAGCCTACCGTCAGCTGTCTGGAACGGCAGAAGACGGCGTCAACGGTATCGCGGGGAAGCAGACCAATGCGAGCACCTGTGTTGTCAATGGCACGGGTGGTTTACTTTCAACCACCGGGACGCTAGTTCTTACAGCTGACTAGTTTCGGCCCTGTCAGTGTTGTTTTCAGGTTGACCTGATCAAAACCTGGCGCTCGCCACGCGGGCGAGCGCTTAAGCCTTGCTTCAGGACGCTTTTTTGTAGGGTGGCCGCATTGCCGCCGCCAGCTTGGAGACCGTCTTCGACTGGCTGTAGATCGCTTTGGCGTGGCTGAAATTCCTGAATCCATCGTGCCCGTGGTAGGACCCCATACCGCTCGGGCCGACGCCGCCGAAGGGCAGGTCTTCCTGGGCGACGTGCATGACCACGTCATTGACGGTCACGCCACCGGAAGTGGTATGGGTCAGGACCTTGTTCTCCTCAGCTTTGTCCTGGCCAAAATAGTAAAGGCCGAGCGGACGATCGTGGTCGTTGATGTAATCAAGCGTCTCGTTAACGTCCTGATACTGCTTTACTGGCAGGATCGGGCCAAATATCTCATCCTGCATGACCTGCATGTCATCCGTCGGATCGAGCACGATCGTTGGCGGGATGCGGTGATGTTGCTGCTGAGAAAAGTCCTCGTCGGCGGGGTTGATTTCTACGACGTTGGCACCTTTCTCTCGAGCATCATCAAGATAACCATTCAGGCGATCATAGTGACGCTCATTGACGATAGAGGTGTAGTCCGGATTGTCTTTGATATCGGGGTACATCTTCGCGACAGAATTGCGTGCCGCCTCGACAAACTCATCACGGCTTTCCTCAGGCAGGAATACATAGTCCGGTGCCAGGCAGATCTGGCCCGCATTCATGGTCTTGCCCGCCATGATGTTGGTAGCAGCCAGTTCCATATCGGCTGATCGACCGATCACGACCGGAGACTTGCCGCCCAGTTCCAGCGTCAGTGGTACCAGGTTCTCAGCGGCGGCTCGCATAACGTGCTTGGCGATCGAGGTGGCACCGGTAAACAGCAGGTGATCAAATGGCAGGCGTGAAAAAGCACCACCGACATCCGGCCCGCCGGTGCAGACAGCGACTTCTTCTTCATCGAACTCGGCGGCAAACAGCTCCTGCATGAGCTCGGAAGTCTGTGCGGTGAACTCCGAGGGCTTGATCATGGTGCGGTTACCGGCCGCAAAAATGCCGCCCAGGGGGGCAAAGGTAAGCTGTACCGGGAAGTTCCAGGGGCTGATGCAGCCAACCACGCCAAGAGGCTGGTACTCAATCCGGCCACGAGCGCCAAAAATACCCAATGGGAACATGACCTTGCGCTTTTCAGGCTTCATCCACTGGCGCACATGCTTTTTGGCGTGCTGCAGCGGGCCGATGGCGCCATCAATATCAGTCATCTTGGACTGATCCATGGATCGGTGCCCGAAGTCAGCAGCCATCGCCTCAGACAGTTTGGTGCCGTGATTTTTCAGGATATTTATCGCCCGATCTAGCCGGTCAATGC
>Ga0181568_10004852_pt1 | contig 11931 bp, 17 predicted proteins | sample 101ome_20_FD_133758 | JGI IMG/M metagenome (GOLD analysis project Ga0181568, IMG submission 133758) | Coastal salt marsh microbial communities from the Groves Creek Marsh, Skidaway Island, Georgia - 101404AT metaG (megahit assembly) | ecosystem: Environmental > Aquatic > Marine > Intertidal...
CAGCAATTTTAGGCTCAGGTATGACTGGAATGATATCAGGCTCGTCTGTGGCTAATACTGTAACAACTGGAACTTTTACTATTCCAATAATGAAACAAACTGGTTTCTCAAAAGAAAAAGCTGGTGCGATAGAAGTTTCATCTTCTGTAAATGGACAAATAATGCCGCCAGTTATGGGAGCGGCAGCTTTTGTTATGGCAAGCTTTATCGGAGTAACTTATTTTGAAATTGTAAAACATGCTTTTTTACCTGCAATAATTTCTTATATTGCGCTTTTTTATATTTCACATTTAGAAGCTTTAAAATTAGGATTGAAGGGACTTGAAGAAAAAGATTTACCAAAATTAAAAGAAACATTTATTTCTGGATTACATTTTTTAATCCCGATTTTTATTTTAATTTATTTATTAGTTTATATGAGGCTAACAGCTTCTTATTCAATTTTTTATGCAACAATTGCATTAATTCTAGTTAATTTTATAAACAAGATTATTAAATCACCAAAAGGAACTTCTTTTAGTTTTAATCTAAAAGATTGGGCTAAAGAAACAATTATAGGACTTGAAAAAGGTGCAATTAATATGATTGCAGTTGGTGTAGCAATAGCAACTGCGGGAGTAATTGTAGGAGCCGTAGGATCTACAGGATTAAGTACCAATTTAATTTTAGTAATTGAATCTATTGCTGGAGATAACGTTATAATTTTAATCGCTTTAACAATTTTATTATGTTTGCTTTTAGGAATGGGTCTTCCCACAACAGCAAACTATGTGGTAGTTGCCTCTTTAATGTCTATGGTTCTAGTAGATGTTGGAAATGCGTCTGGATATATCTTTCCAATAATAGCTGTTCATCTATTTGTATTTTATTTTGGTTTGATGGCTGATGTAACACCACCCGTTGGTTTAGCATCTTATGCGGCCGCAGGAATATCTGGCGGAGATCCTCTTAGAACTGGTATGCAAGCTATCTGGTATAGTTTGAGAACTGGTGTTTTACCTATTGTATTTTTATTTAATCACGAGTTACTTTTAATAGGAGTGGAAAATATTTGGCATGCAATATTAGTAATTATTACTTCTTTAATTGGTATTTTAGTATTTTCTGCAGCTACTCAAGCTTGGTTTATAAATAAGCTTAGATGGTTTGAAATAATAATTTTCTTAGTTATTTCTTTATCATTTTTATCACCTGAATATGTTTTAAATAAATTTTATCCAAAGTTTAATTATTTGAAGCTTGAACAGGCCCAAAATCATATCTTTGAGCCTAATAAGGATGTTCATATAAAAATTACGAGACAAACTGAATATGGTGACAAATATAAATTATTTGTAATAAATAAAAATACTTATGAGGAAAACTTCAATCTGGAAAACTATGGAATTAACCTTATTAAATCTAATGATAACATAATTATCGATACATTGGACTGGAAAGGAAATGCAAAGAAAAGTGGTTTAGAAATGGATGATATAATAAGTGAAATTAAAATTGAAAATTTTGATAGACCCAATAAAGATTTTGTTTATATATTTGCCTTTATTGCTTTAATTTTATTTGGATTTTTAAATTATAAAAACTACAGATTTAGTGGCAAGCAATATTAAATTTCTTTAATCTCCAGTAATTATAGGGCCAAGGAGTTACAAAACCTACTGTAAGCATTATTGGAACTACCCACCAAGTTAACATTGCACCACCAGTTAAAAGATAATCAGTTAAATTCATTGCAACTTCCATACTCACCATAGAAATAAAACTCATTCCTAGTGCAGTTTTCAATGCTTGTGAAAAATTAAAGTTTTGTTTTAATAATATTATTGTCTCTAAAATAATGCTTGTAATTAAACCATTGATAATTGCTAGTATCATAATAGCTAGAACGGGCCATGGAATTCCTGTTACTTGAAAAAATAGAATGGTACCAAAGTCACCTATGGCACAACCTAATAAGCACCATGCAGTATTTTTTGCACTACGTCTCCAAGTATGTTTACATTTCCAATGAAAATTAGCTACAGCTTCCATATATATTTATATAATATTTAATTATTTAAATTCAATTATTTACAACACTAATATTGAGCTGAATGTTGTATTTTTCTTCACTCCAGTAAGATTTTATATAAGCTAGTATTGAGTCTATCTCGCTGTCGTTTAAAATATCACCAAACCCGATCATTTTACCTTCATAATTTTTAATTAATTTAGCAAAACCTAATTTTATTATTTTATGCAAATCAGAGTCTGAATGGTGCCAAGTATGTCCAGTACCATTAAGAGGCGGAGCAAGTCTGTGACCCTCTTCATCATATCCCTTCCAGTTTTTTGCTTCAGTTAAATTAGACAAATGACAACTGGCACAATTTTAATCGTATAATATTTTTCCTTTTGCGACCTGAAGAGCAGAGTCTTTGGTAATAGGATAATGACTGTGAGATAATGATGAATTTATTAACAAATTTAAAATAATAAATGAGTAAAGCAGTAACTTCATAATTATTTATACATTGGATTTTAATGAGTAAGCAAGACATTTTGTCTTGCTTACTCTAAAGGGAAAATGAGAAAATTATAAAAAATTGAATTCGTATAATTTTGTCAGGGGCTTAAATAGTCTTTTTCAACATAAAATCAACCCCAAAAATGATTAAAACAAGTTGTCTTATTGATATTTTTTTCAGATCAAATTATGCTTGAAATATGAGAAAAATAGCCCTCTCAATTTCTGAAATTAAAGATATAGAAAAAAGAGAGTTTTTAAGGCTAGGAGACTCTTTTAAATTAATGGAGCAAGCAGGTGAAGCTTGCGCAAAACAGATTATCAAAATTTATAAAAAAAATCGTTTTATAGTTGTTTGTGGACCAGGCAATAATGGTGGTGATGGTTTGATATTGTCAAGTTGCTTAAGTGAACATGGAAAAGAAGTTGATTTGTATTGTTTAGGAAAAAATAGTTATAAAGGTGATAGTTTAAAAGCATATAAAAAAAATAAACTTAAAAAGAAACCTCTTGATGAATTAAACGTTAATCAAGATGCAGTAATTGTAGATGCTTTATTTGGTATTGGCCTAAATAAAAAAATTGAAGGTCTATTTAAGGACTGCATTGATAAAATAAATAATTCAAAATTAAAAGTAATTGCAGTTGATATTCCGTCTGGAATTTATGGAGATAATGGTAAAGTTATGGGAGAAGCAGTAAGAGCCGATGTTACCTTGGCCCTTCATGCAAAGAAACTTGGCCATAAAATGTATCCTGGTTCAAAACTTTCTGGAAAAATAAAAATAATTGATATAGGTATTTATCAATAATTTTTTATGATTGGCATTTTAGGAGGCATGGGGACTCAAGCGGGTTTAGATTTATGTAATAAACTTGCAATGCTTTACAGAGGGAAATCAGATCAAGAATATCCTAAATTTATATTATATAACAAATCTGATACTCCAAGAAGGCCAGAAAATTTAAAAAAATATTATAATGTTCTTAATGAATTGTTAAAAGGTTGCAGGCTATTGCAAAAAAATAAATGTAAATTTATTGTGATGCCATGTAATACAGCGCACTATTGGTACGATGATTTAAAAAAAAAAATTAAAATCCCAATATTAAGTATGCCTGAAGAGGCTTACTTGTATACAAAAAAAAATTGTAAACCAGATTCAAAAATTGGTCTTTTATCAACTGAAGCAACTATTAAAACAAAAGTTTATAATAAATACTTTAATAATAACTTTTATCTAGTTCATCCATCTAGAACGGTTCAAAAAAAATATGTAAACAAAGCAATTAAACTTGTAAAACAAGGTAAAGTTAAAGAGGCATCAAAAGCAATTCAACCTGCAATAACTTATTTTAAAAGAATAAAATGTAATAAAATTATTTTGGGATGCACAGAACTACCTGTTGCTGTTTTTGCATTTAAATCTTACAAATTTGCAAAAGAATCTAAAATTTTTATAGATCCAAACTTAATTTTAGCTGAAGTTTGTAAGATTAAGTATAATTCTATTTAGTCGGATCTGGAACTTTTCTTAAATACGGTTTGACAGCATCCCATCCATCAGGAAAAAGTTTTTTAGCTTCATCATCTTTAACTGCAGGTACAATAATTACATCTTCCCCTTTTTTCCAGTCTGCAGGAGTTGCAACTTTATGTTTTGCTGTTAATTGCATCGAGTCTATTGCTCTTAAAATTTCTAAGAAATTTCTACCTGTTGCCATTGGATAAGTTAAAAATAATCCAATTCTTTTATCAGGTCTTATAATAAAAACAGTTCTTACTGTTTGGTTATCAACTGCAGTTCTTCCCATTGAAGTAACTCCAGCATCTCCCTCTAGCATGTTATAAAGTTTTGCAACTTCAAGCTTTTCGTCAGCTATAATTGGATATTCGGGCTTATGACCTGTTACGTCATTAATATCATTTAACCATTTATTATGATCATCAACAGGATCAACACTTAGTCCAATAACTTTAACATTTCTTTTATCAAACTCAGGTTTCATTCTAGCAAGCGAACCTAATTCAGTGGTACAAACTGGAGTGAAATCTTTAGGATGAGAAAATAATACACCCCAACTGTCTCCTAACCATTCATGAAATGATATTTCTCCAATTGTTGTGTTTGCTTTAAAGTCTGGTGCTAAACTATTAATTTTTAATGTCATAATGTCCTTTATATTTTTAATTTAATTACTATATAAGCGTCAGCTTAATTTTAACAATAGTATATAATTACTCACTTAGTATGAATGAATATTTACAGTCAATAATAGATAGAGATCCAGCTGCTAGATCGAAATTGAGTATCATTCTCACCTACCCAGGTGCTAAAGCTGTATTCTTTTATAAAATTGCAAATTTTTTTGCTATTGCAAAATTTGATTTAGTTGCAAGAATGATTTCACAATTTGCAAGATTTTTAACTGGTATTGAAATTCATCCAAAAGCAAAAATTGGAAAAAATTTATTTATAGATCATGGTATGGGAGTAGTAATTGGAGAAACCTCTGAAATTGGAAATAATGTAACTATTTATCATAATGTAACTTTAGGAGGTATATCACCAAGTATAAATTCAAATGAACAAAGAGATGTTAAAAGGCACCCAACGCTAGAAGATAATGTGGTTGTAGGATCTGGTGCTCAAATACTTGGCCCAATAATAATTGGTAAAAACTCATTGATAGGATCAAATGCAGTAGTAACAAAAGATGTTCCCGAAAAATCTATAATGGTTGGTATACCAGCTAGAAAGGTTGGAGATGCAACTAAAGGATTTAAACCTTATGCAGTTACTGAGGAAGGTAAAGAGAAAGACTAATGAAAAATTCTCATGAAAACTTTTTAAATTCAATTGGTAATACTCCACTAATCAAACTTCAGGCAGCTTCAGAAATTACAGGATGTAATATTTATGGAAAAGCTGAATATTTAAATCCAGGTGGATCCGTCAAAGATCGTGCGGCTTTAGCGTTAATTAAAGATGCACAAGAAAAGAAATTAATTTCTAAAGGTGGAATAGTTGTTGAAGGTACAGCAGGAAATACTGGTATAGGTCTTTGTCTTTTGGGCAACTCATTAGGTTACAAAACAATAATTGTAATGAATGATAATCAAACACAAGAAAAAAAAGATACTTTAAGAAATATCGGTGCAGATTTAAGATTAGTTCCATCCAAACCTTATAAGGATGATGGTAATTATGTTAAAGTTGCTGGAAGATTAGCTGAAGAATTAAAAAGTACAAACAACTATGGTGTAGTTTGGGCTAATCAATTTGATAACACTGCTAATTCAAAAGGTCATTACGAAACAACGGGACCAGAAATTTGGGAACAAACAGATGGTAAGATTGATGGTTTTATTTGTGCATCTGGAACTGGTGGAACTATTGGTGGAGTTAGTAGCTATTTAAAAGAAAAGAATAAAGATATTAAAATTTATTTATCTGATCCAACTGGATCTGCTCTTTATAATTACATCGTAAACGGTGAACTAAAAGCTGAAGGTGGTTCAATAACAGAAGGTATAGGATCTAGCAGAATAACAGCAAATTTTGCAGAAGCTAAAATTGATGGAGCTTTTTCAATCAATGATCATGAGTCTTTACCAGTGTTATATGATTTAATTAAAAATGAAGGATTAAGTCTTGGCACTAGCTGTGGAGTAAATATTGCAGGAGCAATAAGACTTGGTAAAGAATTAGGACCAGGAAAAACTATCGTAACTATTCTCTGCGACAAATCTGACAAATACAACTCAAAAATGTTTAATAAATCATTTTTACAAGAAAAAAATCTTCCATATCCTGATTGGATATAAACGCATACCTGCTGCGCTATAAAAACATTATCTAAATATTAACTGCTCAATTAGTGTTCAATGAAACAAATATAAGGAGATAAAATGAAAGATGTACTTGTAGTAGGAAAACTAAAAGATGGTATGTTTGAAAAGTTTATGGGTTTCATGCAATCTGAAGAGGGAATGGCTGAGAGAAAAAAAGTTGCAGATGTAACAAAAACAATGGCAAGCGTTACTCCAGATAAAAAAGCTGTAATGTTTAAAATTGTTGCACATGATATGGCTGCACTTCATGCCTTTTTAGATGGAACAAATCCTGTTTCTAAACCTATCTTTGATGAAGTTATGGAGGGTTATGAAATATTTGAACTTTCAAAAGTATAAGATGAAGAAAATTTTTTTCTTAATCATATCTAGCTTATTAGCTTTTAATATTGTTCATGCAGATATGAAAAATAGTGATAAAGAAAAAGCTTGGGATTGTAGTGGAATTTATATGGCAAACTATTTTCTACCTAGCGGTGAGTCATTTGAATACAGTATGAAAGAAAAATCTATGGCATCAGTAAAAGTTTTAAAAACATACGCTTTAGAAATTGGAATTGATGAAAAAGAATGGGACGATGGTGTAAACAAAGGAGTGGATAAACATTATGGATCTAAGTATGATGAGGCAAAAACAAGTGCTTGTCATACATTTGTTAACAATCTTGTTCCAAATGGTGAAGAAAAGGTTAAGAAAGTAATACAAACACTTTATTAAAACTAGAGGTAAACCGCTTCATGCCATTCGGTTATGTAATTGCTCAATTGAATGTAACAAACCCTGAAGATTATAAGGAATATGTTACAAAAGTTACTCCAATAGTTGAAAAATTTGGAGGAGAGTATTTGGTTCGAAATGGTGAACATCAATGTGTGGAGGGTGAAAACAAATATCCAAGGATAGTAATAATAAAATTTCCTAGTTATGATAAAGCTTTGGAATGGTACAATTCAGAAGAATATAAACCTATTAAACAAATTCGTTTAAATAATTCTGAAGGAAGTAATATAATAATAAAAGGAGTATAAAATGTCTATTTTAGAAAAATATAGTGCTGCAATGAAAAACAAAGATGAGGCAGCTTTAAATGAACTTTTGCATGATGACTTTAAATTTACAATGCATAAGTCTGGAAATACATTAACCAAAAGTGATGTTGTCAAGTGGGCTATGAGTGGTGACATTAAACAAGATAAAGTAAGAATTCTTTATGAAAATGATGAAGTTGGAATACACCACGCATTTGTAACATTTGATGATGGAAATGTTGAAGCTGTGATGGCAGTTTATAAATATGATAATGGAAAAATTATTAGTTTAGAAACTGGCGCCACTCCTATGCCAAAATAAGTGCAAAATATTGATTTTTATTTTTCGATAGGAAGTACTTATACTTATCTATCTGTTACAAGAATAATTGATGTTGAAAAAAAACATCAAGTTAGATTCAATTGGCTGCCTTTTAGTGTTAGATCAATCATGAAGGAAATGAATAACATTCCTTTTCCTAAAGAAAAAATAAATAAAGTAAATTATATGTGGAGAGATATTGAAAGAAGAGCTGAAGGTTATGGTTTTTTTGCAAAAACTCCCGTTCCTTATCCATTAACAGAATTTGATTTAGCAAATAAACTTGCGATATTAGGATTAAAGGAAGGATGGGGAGTAGATTACATTAGATTAACTTATAAAAGATGGTTCCAAGAAGGCAAAGAACCTGCAACAGAACCAAATATTTCAGAGATATTTAAAGAGCTAAAAATAGATAAAGAGAAAGCAATTAAAGATGCAAATTCGAGTGAAATTGAAAAACAATATTTAAAAAATACCGAAAGTGCGAGAGAAAATAAAGTTTTTGGAAGCCCGTCGTTTATAGTTAATAGTGAAATCTTCTGGGGAGATGATAGGATGGAAGATGCTATAAAATGGTCTAAAAAAAATGAGTAATCTCACAGCATATATAATTTTAATTATTGCAGTAATTTTGGGAACAGCTTCAAATAGTTTTGCAAAAAGTGCTGAGGGTTTTACCTTGTTAGTTCCTAGTGTAATCACTGCAATTACAATAGTTGCTTGCATGTATACTTTATCAATAGTAATGAAATCAATACCAGTTGGTATAACTTATGCATCTTTTGCTGGATTATGTATAATCGCGACTTCTATTGTAGGTGTTATAAAGTTTCAACAAATTCCAAATTTTTATACTTTAATTGGATTAGTTTTAATTATATCAGGTGTCTTAATAGTAAATTTATTAGGAAATAATTAATATGAAGCCTTTATTGGGATATTTATTTTTAGCAATTGCTATTTCTTTTGGAATTGCATCTAACAGTTTTGCTAAAATATCTGAAGGTTTTACAAAATTAACACCATCAATTTTATGTATTTTATTCATGTGTATAACTATGTTTTCAATTTCAAAAGCTATGGCGGCTCTTCCTGTAGGTTTTGCTTACTCTACATATAGTGGTCTTACAGTTACAGGTGTCGTTCTTTTTGCATTTTTAAAGTTCAACCAAGTGCCAAACTTATATGGAATTATTGGTATAATATTTATCATTATAGGAGTGGTAATGGTTAATTACCTTGGAAAATTAAATTAAAAATGTTTCCAAAAAAATATTCGAAAATTTTATTTATTTTTTTTATGGGGTTGGGAATGAGTTTATTAATGACTTTAATTATAACTTATATAAATACTGGATACGATGAACTTTATATAAAAAGGTTTTTAAAAGCTTGGTCAGTAAGTTTACCAGTAGCAATGATTGCAACAACGATAGTTGCTCCTATAGTTGAAAAATTTGTTAGTAGAATAACAAAATAGTCAATTACTTATATAGTTGATCCACTTCAACTTGATAAGCATCCACTAATTTATTATTTTTGTTGGCTAAACCTACAACCGCAAACATTTCCTTTAACATTTCATCAGTAGCACCCTTTTTTTTGGCAGCATATGAATGAGATCTTGTACAGTATTCACAGCTATTAGTTATAGAAACGGCTACATAAATTAATTCTTTTGTTACAGGATCTAAAGCTCCTTTTTTCATAACTTGTTTTAAAGAATTCCAAGATCTCTCTAATTCATTTGGATCATTTGCTAACATTTTCCAAAAGTTTGGAATTTCAGTAATCCCTCTAGAACTTTTAATATCTTCGAATACCTCTTTTACTTTTCCAGTAGCATCCTTTTCTTCTATCATTTTAAAAATTGCCATATATGACCTCCTTAATTATAAATTGTTTCTATTTTTGGCATCAATCTCAGTAATTCTTTAGTATAGTCGTGTTGGGGCTTCTCAAAAAGATCTTCTGAATTAGAAATTTCACACAATTTACCATTTCTCAAAACTCCAATACGATCACACATTTGCCTTACGACAGGTAAATCATGACTTATAAATAAAATTGTTAAATTTAATTGTTCTTGAAGATCTTTTAATAAATTTAAAATTTGAGCCTGTATACTAACATCTAATGCAGATGTAGGTTCATCACACACTAATAATCTTGGTTGAGTTGCGAGAGCTCTTGCAATTGAAATACGTTGTCGTTGTCCACCAGAAAATTCATGAGGATATCTTGTGGCTGAATTAGCTGAAAGCTCTACAGATTCTAATAAATCAAAAATATAAGTTTTAAGATCTGCACTTTTTATAGAAGGATTATGTAGCTTAATTGGTTCAGCAATAATTTCTTCTACCTTTAATCTTCCATTTAAAGAGGAATAAGGATCTTGAAATATCATTTGAATTTGTTTTCTAAACTTCATCATCTCTTTGTTATCTTTTATTTTTGTTATGCAAGTTTTATCAAAAAAGATATCTCCTGAACTAGGTTTGAATAAATTAACAATCATTTTTGCAATTGTTGACTTTCCACTACCACTTTCTCCAACCAATCCAAATGACTCACCTTCTCTAATATTAAAAGAAACATCATTGACTGCCATAACTACATTTTTTGAATTCTCTGTAAAAAAATTATCATCAAAAGATTTAAATAAATTCTTAACTTGAACTAGATCCTGTTTAACGATTTCTTTTTTTGTCCATCTATTTAATATTTTTATATTTGTGTTTTGATTTGACTGATTTTCTTTTTCAACAATAATAAATCTAGATATTTTTTTGTTTGTTGGTGGAACAGAGCTAACCAAACTCTTGGTATATGTTTCTTTTGGTTTTGTTAATATTTCTTTTGTTTGTCCTATCTCAACAAGGTTTCCATTTTTCATCACAGCAACTCTATTAGTTGTCTCTGCAATAACTCCCATATCATGGGTTATTAGTATTACCGCTAAATTTCTTTCCTTTGTTAATTTTTTAATTAAATCAAGAATTTGGGATTGAATAGATACATCTAAAGCCGTTGTTGGTTCATCGGCTATTAGCAGTTCTGGTTCACAACATAATGCTAAGGAAATAACAACTCTTTGTCTCATTCCACCAGAAAATTGATGAGGATAATTATCAAATCTTTTTTCTGCATCTTTTATACCAACCTCCTTGAGTAAGTTTATTGCTTTTGTTTTCGCTTCATTGTTATTCAATTTAAGGTGTGTTTGTATTGTTTCAATTAATTGTTCCCCAACTGTAAAAATTGGATTTAATGATGTTTGTGGATCCTGAAATATTAAACCAATTTTTTTACCTCTATATTTAATTATGTTTTCTGAATCCATGTGAATATTAATATCTCCAAGATGAATTGAACCACTAGATACTTTACCAGGTTCATCAATTAAATTTATTATTGCATTTCCAACTGTACTTTTTCCTGAGCCAGACTCTCCTACCAAACCTAATATTTCACCCTTACTGACTTCAATGTTTATGTTTTTAGCTGCATGCACAGTTTCTCTTCTCATTTTGTAATCAACGCTAAGATTATTAATTTTTAAAAAACTCATTAATTTAATTTTGGATTGAGAGTATCTCTCATCCAATCTCCTAAAAGATTAATTGAAAAAGCAAGCAGAACTAAAAAAATTGCAGGAAAAAAAGTTATCCACCACTCTCCAGAAAATAAAAAATCATTACCAAGTCTGATTAATGTTCCTAATGATGGTGTAGTTGGTGGAACTCCTACTCCTAAAAAACTTAATGTTGCTTCTGCTAATATTGCTAAGGCTAAACCAATAGTTCCTATAACTAAAATTGGTCTCATTATATTAGGTAAAATATGCTTAAACATAATTATAAGATTTGAAACTCCAATAATTGTTGAGGCCGCGACATAATCTTTGTTTTTTTCAACAAGCGTTGCTGCTCTCGATACTCTTGCAAATTGTGGCCATTCTGAAATTCCTATTGCAAAAATTAAAACATAAATTGCCATTTCGTCATGCATTTCTCTTGAAATAATTCCTCTAGCTATTCCATCTACAAGTAATGCCATTAAAATACTTGGAACAGTTAACTGAACATCTGTTAATCTCATAACAAACATTTCATATTTTCCTCCAAAGTATCCTGCTGTTAAACCTAAGCCTACACCTAGAACTAAACTAAATATAATTGCTGAAAAACCAACTATAAGAGAAATTCTTGATCC
>Ga0181568_10004858_pt1 | contig 11927 bp, 7 predicted proteins | sample 101ome_20_FD_133758 | JGI IMG/M metagenome (GOLD analysis project Ga0181568, IMG submission 133758) | Coastal salt marsh microbial communities from the Groves Creek Marsh, Skidaway Island, Georgia - 101404AT metaG (megahit assembly) | ecosystem: Environmental > Aquatic > Marine > Intertidal zone...
AACTGCGGATAGCGCACCACCACCTCTAGCTGTACCGTCGAGTTTTGTGACAACTATTCCAGTAACTCCTGCTAAATCATGGAAATTTGCAGCGACCGGTCCCGCAGATTGACCCACCTGTGCATCGATAACTAGGAACCGTTCATTTGCGTTAGCGATATCAGAAATATTTTCTAATTCAACAACCAATTCTTCATCCAGTTTGTGCCGACCTGCAGTATCGATGATTACAAGATCTGCTGCTGAATGTTTTTTCAGCCCATTCCTTACGATTTCAACAGCACTGGTATTTTCTGGCTCCCCATAAACCTCTACAGTAGAATCCTCAAGTAATTGAGTCAATTGATTATATGCACCTGGACGATGAACGTCGGCCTCAATAACTGCAACCCTAACGCCATGCTTTTTCCTGTACCACTCAGCGAGTTTTGCAGTTGTTGTTGTCTTACCATTTCCATACAAACCAACCATAAGAATTGTCGATTGGTGAGGTCTGACTTCCCTAGAAGGTCCTAGTAATCTGACTAATTCAGTGTATAGTAAATTCATTGCATGTGTTTGGAGAGTAATTCCAGGCCTTGGCTCTTCTTCTCTCAATCTCATTTCGAGTCTTTCAGTAATTTCCTTGGTTTGACGAACGTTGAAATCCGCTTCTTGTAAAGCACGACGAAGTGTTTTCAGCATATCTTTTAGTTCATCTTCGTCAAGTTTGCGCTTATTCTTTAGCAAACCAATTGCGGAAAATATTCCACGGGACAAAGACTCAAGCGCCATTGTGTAAACCACCAACCCATTTCGTTTGAACCCAACGGATTATTCCTCTAGTTGGGGAAATGTCAATTTTAGGACATCTTTCTCCAATTTTGCTTCTACCTTGCTGGCTTTAGCCGGCCTGTCAAATGGAACTGGGTGTTCCCTTTCATTGATTCCAACATACACAACACCAGATTCACTTCGGAGTGATAAATCTGCTCTGTCTATCCCAGGTAAATGAAGGTAGACATCATCGAAATCTCTCCAAGTGCCTCGATTCACATCTAATCCCAAACCTATACTGAATGGACCAAGACCATCTGAAATGGATATTTTTCCATGTAATTCATTACCCATATCTCGCAATAAATCAAGCCCGTGAATATCTGAATCTTTCAACTCCACTTCGTGAATGTGCAAAGTTGGCAGAGCCTTTCTTAGTTGGTTAATATTGTCTTTTTCGTGTTTTCTTCTAGTTTGTATAAATTCATTGTCGATGTTAGGGGTTAAACGATTAATCACACAACCAGAAACTGGTAGATTGAACTCTGCAAGTGATTCATGTGCTCTAATCGTCTCATTAATACCCATTTTTTCAGGAATAGTCACCAGAGTGAACCTCGTGACTTCCGGGTCACATAATATGCGTCGAACATGAAGAACTCTTCGACGGAATTTTTCAAGTTCTTCTCTCATTTTTTCGCCTTCCTTTGCTCCAAACATCAGAGAGCGAATACCCCCTGTGACTCTGTGTATCTTGATGATTTTATCAGCCCAATTTTCAATAATTTCAGGTAGAGCTAGAAACCTGAGAGTATGGCCGGTGGGAGCAGTATCGAATACTATAACGTCCCAATCTGGATTTTCTAAATGCTTCAGTAATTCATCAAAAGCCATTGCTTCATCCAAACCGGGTAAAACCATTTCTGAAGCATTCATATCTAATGATTCACCTCCCATAAATGGAGATAGACTTTCTGTTAATTTTGGTATATGTTCACCAATTCTCGATTCAGGATCTAACTCCATACCCCATAAACCGGGAACTCCGGAAACTTCTGTCGGTGCTGACCCGAGTTGAAAATCAAGACTGTCTGATGTTGAATGAGCAGGATCACTGCTTACTAACAACACCTTCAATCCCGAATCTGCCAATGCGACTGCAGTTGAGGTTGATGTTGTGGTTTTTCCAACTCCACCTTTTCCCCCAAACAGAAGAAGCCTTGCCATGAATTGGCCTAAAGATAGCCATATTCAATATTTGGTATTACAAAATTAACTTCAAGGTGAAGATAGTCGAAGGTACATGGCAAGTGACTTGATGTTATTCCAAGTCTCTTCCATTGTCGCGTTAATCGGTATGGGCTTAGGTTGGCGTGGTGTAATGACGAAATATTCTGGGTTTTACGATCTTCCAACAGCATGGAGTATGATGTTTTGGGGAATTCTAATCGGTGGGCTTTACGGAAATTTAGGTGACACATTTCTGCTAATTCCAGCTTTTGAAACAGGTGGTTTTCCATCTCTAAATTTCATAATCAGTTTATTGTTAGCAGTCACAGTACATCTTATTCTTCGACGAAAGAAAATCAGAATGGGGGGTTCACAACCAACTACAGGATGGGCACTTGGCCTTTCAGTCGGTGGTATGCTTGGAATGTTTGCTATTTACAGATTCTTGCAAATAAATGAATTTAGTATTTCAGTTGGTGCATCTGTTGCTTTAATTGCACTAGTTTCTCCAAGATCCCACGCGTTGATTTTCGCAAACCATGGTTATAGAATGCTACTAGGCCAGAGGTGGAGGGCGGTAATACACACATTTTTCTGGTCAACGATGGTATTAGCATCAATTTATAGTGCTATTTTTAATCCAATAATTTGGATATTTGTGATTCCTGTTGTTTTACTGGCAGAAAAAAGTGCTCATGACTGGGTTTGGGCCGCAATCCCAAAACCCGCACGAAGGCGGCTTAGGAGAATATGGGCAGATGCAGCCAGAGCAACGAATAAAGAAGAAGAGTAAGTATATGATTACTAAACACACTAAGTTCTATTTGTTGCCCAAAATAGTGTAATATTTCATTTTCATTCTTATGCAGAACCTTCATGGAGGTTCCGCATAGGGTTTACATCAATGGGAGCGTGTCCTTTCTGCAGAGCGCAAACCCTTCCGGGAGATAGCATCTGCTATAGTTGTGGAAGAGTCATTTCTGGAGCCTCGGGAATGAATCAAAGAGTTCGAGGAGATTTTAGTAGGGAGAAGACTCGAAAAGCGAAAGCAGGTAGAGCCCCCAGAAAACATCAAACCGATTCGACTAAAATTAGGAGAAGAAGGAAGAAAAGTAAACTCAACCAACTAGGTTTAATTGCTCTGATCGCATTCATATTTTTCACCCCTGATGCTAGAGAATATGTTCTAGAAAAATGGGCTGAACTTGAAACTTTCATCATGGAGGGCATCGCACCTGCTCAGGTATTTCCAGTCGAGGCAGAATACACTGTTCTGAGAACTATTGATGTCTGGAATAACGATTCAGGAATGGGTCATTTAGAAGAATCCATACCTCTTCCAACAGATTATACAAGTAATGAAAATGATGACATATCTATTGCTTTCAATGATGGGACTGAAGTTGAAAAATCAACAATTCAGAAAATAATTAATTTAGAATTACGAATAGATGGAGAAGTAATTTCAATACCAAAAGACGGATTGCCAACGCGAACAGAAGCCAATGCTGTCATAACAGCACAAGGAAATAAAGTTTGGTGGCCCGGAATGGGCAGCGGTTCAGATTACTGTGGCCATGGTGCTTGTGTTAGAATATCTCTTGATGTACCAGAATTTTCCCATGAAACTGTTGATCTCGCAGTTACACTTCAGGCTAAATCTCATTCATGGTGGCATTCCACTAGAGTAGCAGGCGTAGTTGATGGTAAGTCCGAAGGTGTGAGCCTAGCAAGGTCTGGTACATTCGAAGATATTGAAAATAGAGGAAATGGAATACGTTATACCGCATTCATCGACAATAATATGGATTTGCAATGGTATGACCGAAATGAATGCCCTCCAAATCCATCGAGTTGCAATCCAGATTACGCTATTTCAGGAAAGCAATCTACTGCACCTACAGTTGTTCAAACAGCAGCTAATATCGAGGCATCACTGCCTGCAAATCTGAAGGATAATGTGTATGCATTTGGAAGAGCAACATTCGACTGGTTGAATGCGAATGTCCCCTATGATTTTGGCGCCGCTGTAAAAGCACGAAGTGGAGAGCAGTGTTTAATTGCTGGAATGGGAGATTGTGACGAACAATCCAATGCATTCATGAGTATTATGAGAGTTAAGGGGGTGCCAACATGGTATGCGTTTGGAGCACTAACAGACCCCGAATTTGACACATGGCAGGGCCATGGCTGGGCATATATCATGATACCAATGTCGGATGAATGGTGTGAAGCAAATGATGTAATTCTTGAAACATGCTACGTAGAAGGTTCTGTTGATGTTGTAAATAGAAAATGGTTAGTTCACACGCCAACAGCATACATAGATTGGATAGAAAAGACTCCATCATCCAGGATTAGTGAATATTACACTGGTGGAACAATGTCTGGCATTGAGAGACTGAGGTCATTCAGCACTGAAGAAGTAGAAGTTTCCACAGCTACTTGGAACAACAAGTGGCTTCAGGAGGTCCTTGCATGAGGGTTATCATTGGAGGCGGGGGAAGAGTTGGTTCTGGTCTCGCTAAAGCACTAAGAAGTGAAGAAAAAGAGGTTGTCCTCGTAGACAACAATGCTAGAGCGGTTAAAAACGCTCAAGGAATGGACATTTTGGTAATTTACGGAGATGTCACCCAGAGAAAGAAATTCATTGAGGCAGGTATAGAAACTGCTGAAGTTTATGTTGCTGCAACGGATTCTGATGAACTTAACCTACTATCCTGTGCCCTTGCGAAGCATGTTCATTCTGAAATTTCCAACGGTAAAGGAGAATTGACAACAATTTGCCGGTTGAGGAAACCATACTTCGTAGAAGAACACAAGTCTGGAAAATTGGGACAGTGGGCTGGTGTTGACCATGTTGTTCATCCTATTGACGATGCGATTGAGAGATTAATGTCAGGATTAAGATCTTCTTCTCTTTCAGAAGTTATACCGTTTGAGGCAGACGCATACATCGTTGAATTAGATGTCAAACCTGAGGCGAGTAGTGTAGTACACCGAACCCTGCGCGAATCAGGGTCGAAGGTCGAAGGAGGTTTACCTTTGATAGTTGGACTAAAACGGAATGGTTCTCCTGGAAAAGTTCCCTCCGCAGATGATTTGATTCTTCCTAGTGACAGAATCGCAGTAGCAACCGCTGGAGAAGCATCATTCAATCGAATTTTGAGAATTTTTGGACACGAAGCAGTTGATTTTCCTGAAAGACCAAAGGTTATCATTTTCGGTGCCAGCTTAATTGGTATACGTCTTGCAAAAGCCTGGCAAAAAGCAGGTGCTTTAGTGACAGTCGTTGAAAGAGATTTGCAATTAGCAAATAATTTCGCTGGGTCAGATATAGGAGATTTACCGGGAGTTGAAGTAATTCATGGCGACCATTTGGACAAAGAATTGTTATCAGAAATTGAGATTTCGTCTATGGATATTGCAATATCTGCTCTCGATAATGACCATGCTTCGATTGCTGCAGCTCTACTTGCCATTGACATGGGAGTTGAAAGAACTGGTCTTATTTTGTATGATGCAGACCTAGTAAGCGTTGTCAGAAGAATGGGTATTACCTTTGCAGTAGACCGAAGGAGAGTGGCAATCGATGCAATGTTATCACGAATTCATTCAGAATTACCAGGACCTTACGCTGTTTTATCCAGTGTTCCGGATGTTGTAGGCATCTGTTTGCCGATTCTAGAGCACGTTAAATTTGCAGGCAAAACAATAGCCGATGCAGGTTTACCTGATTGGTGTAAGGTAGCCTTCATACAAAGAAAAAATATACACGAAGAATGGGAAACACTTCGTCCATCGTCTGGCAAGAATTTATTGGAAGGTGATAAATTGACAATTTTCTTACCTCCTGACAGAGTAGATGACTTGGAAAGGAAATTCAAGGTGTGATAACTGAATGCGTAGAGACGTTCTATCTCTGATATTAGGCTGGACTATGGTGGCACTGATCGTGCCGCTATTGTTCAGTTTTTGTATCACTTGGTGGCTAGACGGTTTCAATATCGCAGCTGTCGCTTTTGCAATTCCAACAATACTATCTGGTGTAATAGGTGTTTCTTTACTATCATTTGGAGTTCGCTCAGATACTACTGAACGACTTCGAGACCGTGAAGCATTTGCTGCTGTTGCTCTAGCATATCCTGTAGCTGTTCTAATTGGGGCATTACCATTCTGGCTAGGAGGAGTCTTTCATGGGCCATTCACAGATGGCTCGACTATGGCAGATATCGGACGAGGATTTGTCAATTCATGGTTTGAATCGATGTCAGGTTTCACTACAACTGGAGCTACTGTAATTCAGCATTCAATGAGTCCTAATTGCATACCTGGTACAACACCTGACTGTATTTATGCCCAACCTAAAGGAATTTTACTATGGAGGTCACTTACCCAATGGCTTGGAGGTATGGGAATCATCATGCTGGGACTAATGCTCTTATCTAGAGTATTGGGGGGTGGAATGGCTTTAGCCCGAGCCGAATTGACTGGGCCATCTCTTTCTAGACTGCGACCAAAACTGCAACAGACTGCAATGGCACTTTGGACTATCTATCTTGTTTTGACCATAGCAGAAATAGTTCTTTTGTGGGGAATTGGCGGAATGAATCTATTCGACTCAGTAAACCACGGATTAACGACTTTACCTTCTGGAGGGTTCTCAACTCATGATGATTCAATAGGCTATTATGATAGTGTTTTAATTGATACAATCGTCATTGTCTTCATGTTTATAGCAGGTATAAATTTCACTTTGATTTGGTTTGCATGGGAGAAGCAATGGGACAAAATCTTCAAAGATGAAGAAGCGAAGTATTACATCATAATTACTGCCGTATCTACGTCATTCATTCTACTCTCGCTCTTTATCCAAGGTCATGCATTAGACAGAGATATCTTGCACTCAATATTTACAGTTATTGCGATCGGAACTTCTACTGGTTTTACAACCAATAATTACATGGCTTGGCCTGTTACTACACATGTCGTTCTATTTTTGTTAATGATAATTGGTGGTTCCGCAGGTTCAACTGCAGGTGGTCTCAAAGTAATGAGAGTATCACTAGCATTCAAAATGGCATGGAGAGAAATTGGAAGAATAGTTCAACCTAAACGAATTATGCGTGTCAGAATGAATGGCGAAGTAATCGAGAGAGATAAGTTGAGTTTAGTAGTTGGAATGTTATTTATCTGGACCGCACTATTTGCTATTTCTTGTATCATCTTAACAATCATGTTGCCAGATTCAGATTTTGAATCAATTATGTCGTTAATTGCTTCATCCTTAGGCAATACTGGTCCTGCGCTTGGAGATTATGGTCCAACTAATACTTGGGCATCTATTGGCACACCATCTTTGATTTTTACATCGATATTGATGTGGTTTGGTCGTCTCGAACTTATGACTGCATTACTACTTCTACACCCACGAACTTGGGCAAGAGAGGAGAGGGAAGCGCCAGACAGAGCATCGGTTAAACTCATCAGAGAATTATTCGAAAAGATGGAAGAAAAGTTAGAAGAAAAGGAAACTGATTAGAAGAGTTTCATTTGTCCTGAGTCGCTTTTTCCCTCGCTGTCTTCAGTCGATTCTTCCAATATTTCCTCTGTTAATTCTAATTGAATGTTGACTTGCTCAGATAGAAAATCTGCTTGCTGCTTAGAATATTCTTCCATTAATTGTTTAGTTGTGCTATATGATTTTTTAAGACCGCAAATCGCTGCATGTTCTTCAGCCGTTAGTCCCAAAGAAAGGGATATTGTGAAATCCGAACTATTTTGTGATTGAATTGCTATCAATGCTGGCAATAATTCTTCTCTTACTGCTTTTATTGAACAACCACAAGTGACTGCGAGTCTTTCAATAACAGATTTTTTTACATAGGCCGAATTATGACGCAAGAAGGCTGGATAGTTTAGGAATATTCGTCCCTCAATTGGGTTTTTTGATGTCACGGCTGCCGCTAAAGCAGATAAATTGCTGGTCCAGTAATTTGACCGGTGTGCTGTATTTCTAAATCGAGAAAACAACATATTATCAGAAATTGTCAATGATTTTGAACCTCTTCTTATTGCATTTTTATCAGTGTAAACAACAGCATTATTCCAAGAAATCCATGCAGCCATATCATCGGGACTTTTATCTAATGACTTACAAATTTCTATTGCTTTTTCCGCATTTCTCGATTTATATAATCTCTCTAATCCTGGGAAAATTTCTATCGATGTGTCTCTAAAACCAGCATCGAAATTATCCTTGACTATCTCGACAGATAAATTTTCATCGATCAGGTTTGCCATCACTTGTAAGTCTCTGACTAGTGCACGTAAATCACCCGGATTATTCTCAACTAAATGTTCAATAGCACCAGGGTCAGCGGTGTATCCTTCTTCTTTTAGGACTCTATTCGCAATTCTTCTTAACGCTTCATTAGATGCCCGGTCGAATTTAATTATTTTCAGATGTGCAGAAAACCTATCTCTAGTAGTTCGCCATGTAGATGATGTTTTACCCCATAATCCCATTTCATCATTACATGCCAATATAACAGGTTGAATTGTATTTTGAAGTAAATTTAGTAATTCTGCCTTACCACCACTATCTCCAGATAATTCTTCGGATTCTTTATTTTCACCACGAACAATCGAAGATATTCTTTGGTCAGAAACTGCTCTCAAACCTCCTGTTAAATGGTCAACTTCATCCAACAAAATCAAAGTCTTTTTCTTTTCATTTGAATTGAAACTAAAAAGTGAACCATGGGTTGAAGCATGAGTAGCGGCTTTACGAATTGCCCCCGCATTCCTTGCATCACTGGCATTCAACTCAATAACTTGCCAATTCATATCATTAGCGATGGCACGAGCGATTGAAGTTTTACCAACACCAGGCGGTCCGATCAAAAGAATCCCTGGATTACTTGGAATGCCATTATTCCATTCGCTTAACCAGTTTCGAATCAATCGCCTTTGGCTCTCATTTCCCTCGAGTTGTCTTTCGCTGCTTGGACGGTAGCGTTCAGTCCAATCGCTAACCGTCATGAAGGTATGTTAGAGCAGGTATCACTTGAATGTTAGTTTCAAAAAAATGGTAATTCACCTATGTTAACACGCTTTTGTTCGGTAGTATCCCTGTTCCTAATTGTCACAGTGTTATCAACGAGTGAATCATGGTCAACGGTAATACAGATTGGAACCCCGATTTCATCGGCTCTCGCATATCTTCTTCCGATTGAACCACTGCCATCATAAATCGAAAAAATGTTGGATTTAGAACAGAATTTCTTGTGTAGTTCCTGAGCAAGTATATCCATTCCGTCTTTCTCAAACAGAGGCAGAACTGCAACGTCGACTGGTGCCACCACATCTGGTAATTCTAAACGATTGTAAATCTCATTCGACTTTTCTATTTCCTTGAACGTGTGGTCGATTAAATGCCAAATTATTCTATCGATACCAAATGCTGGCTCTACAACATGAGGAATGTACCATTCTCCAGAAATCATCTCCTTGGTTTGGACTCTCTTTACATGCTCCTCATGAATTTCAATTTCGGTTCCGTCAATACTGGTACTGATAGGGAAGTTTGATTCGGGAGGTAAGGTTTCGACGTATTGTTTCACCTTTTGTGAAAGTTGACGGAATGCAGGCCCTGCTTTTGAACCATCAACTGTCCATCCGTCTTTTTGGATTTCTTTTGGTTCATCAAAAAGCCTCCATGCTCGCAATCTTTGACCTGTGGCATTCTCGTGAGCTTCGAGGTCATAACACCCTCTATGAGCAATACCCACACACTCTATCCAGCCATATGAGCCGAGAATTTCAGCGTCCCAACAATCTTGTGCATAGTGCGCCATTTCTGTGGATAGATGTTGTCTAAACCTAATATATTGAGGATTAATTCCTACATTTATCAAGAACTCATAAGTCAATGCCATGAAATAACCAACTGTTGGGTGGCGAATAATACCCATTTCTGTTGCTTTATTTATTTCAATTTGTATTTCTTTTTCATCGTCTGGAATCAATACAACTTCATAATTGAGATTTGAAAAATCATGATTTACATCACTATTTGGATCAATGAAATATTCAAGTTCTGCCATGTTAAATTCCCTCAATCTAATCATCCCTTGCCTCGGACTTATCTCATTGCGATATCCTTTTCCAGTCTGTATTGCACCGAACGGTAATCTTTCTCGGAAATGACGGTATAATGCAGGGAAAGATGTGAACATGCCTTGAGCAGTTTCAGGCCTCAAGAATCCTTCTCTTGCAGAACTACCGACACCGATTTTGGTGTTGAACATTAGATTTTGAGATTTCAATTCTCCCCAATTTTCTTCGCCACAATTAGGGCATTTAATTTCGTTTGTTTCAATAATTTCAGACAACTGTTCTTTCGATAAAGAATCGGCGTTTGGATGAATGGTTTCAACCAAATGGTCTGCTCTGCTAGCTTCTTCACAATCCAAGCATTCTGTAAGATAGTCACTAAATTCACCTACGTGGCCACTGGCTTCTAACACTGCGAATGGAGTTACGGTTGGGCATGAAATTTCAACAATATTACCAAGCGATTGCCAATGATTAATCCATTTTTGAATCACTTTATTTCTCAATCTACCCCCAACTGGCCCGAAATCGTATAATCCAGCAATGCCCCCGTGTATTTCAAAAGCAGGAAGTATAACACCCCGCCGTTTTAACATGCCAGATAATCTGGCTAAACGGTCGGGTGAAAAGTCCATCATGAACTTTCCAATACAAAGCACTACATGAGTTAATCTGAAAAAATAGTCCAAAAACTTCGATGTCTGATTTGATTAGAATTTAGCGCCTTATAAAAGGCAAAGATATATCAACTCTTTACATTCGCTAAACAACCATCAGAGTGATGGAATTATTATGGCTAATATCTCTTATTTGGATTCACCTTTGGAATCCGAGGAATTATTTGAGAAACTTAGCCAGCCTGTACGGAATTGGTTCAAGGACAAATTTCCAGATTTTACATCACCACAGAAATTAGCAATTCCCTCGATTATGCAAGGTGACCACCTACTATTGTGTTCTCCTACTGGTTCTGGAAAAACATTGACTGCATTCCTTACAATTATAGATGATTTAGTAAGGAAAGCAATGGATGGAAAGTTAGAGGACAAAGTATACTGTTTATACATATCACCAATCAAAGCATTGGCGAACGATATTCAGAAGAATCTAATCGGTCCTTTAACTGAAATTGAAGAAAGATACCTTCCAGATAGAGCACAAGGAAAAATACGTGTAGGCCTTAGAACTGGAGACACTTCGCAATCCGAGCGCCAAAAAATGCTGAGAAAGCCACCACATATTTTGATTACAACTCCCGAAAGCATGGCAATTGCTATTTCCTCTCCTAAATTCCAACCTATTGTATCCCAGGTAAAATGGATTATCATTGATGAAATGCATTCATTGGTACCGACAAAAAGAGGTGTTCATTTAGCATTGACCATTTCCCTACTGGATACAATTCTTGACAATCCTGTTCAAAGAATAGGAATTTCCGCGACGATGGAACCACTAGAAACTGTTGCTGAATATTTAGTCGCAAGTGACGATAGGGAGACTAGGGAGCAGGGTCAAGAAATCAAGATTGCAAAGATAAGCGGAGCAAGAGAGCTTGACCTTGATATATTGCTCTGTTCCCCTAAATTCAGCGAACTTTCTGTTATGAAAGTCCTAGATATGAATGTAGAAATGATAGCGGATTTGATCAGTGCTCATACTACAACTTTAGTTTTCGCTAATACAAGAAAGATGACTGAAACTCTAGTTCAGAAATTAAGGCCCTACCTAGGAGACCTGATTGCAGGACATCATGGATCTATGGACAAGAGAATTCGATTAGATGTAGAACGAAAATTGAAATTAGGGCATTTGAGGGCAGTAGT
>Ga0181568_10004860_pt1 | contig 11922 bp, 9 predicted proteins | sample 101ome_20_FD_133758 | JGI IMG/M metagenome (GOLD analysis project Ga0181568, IMG submission 133758) | Coastal salt marsh microbial communities from the Groves Creek Marsh, Skidaway Island, Georgia - 101404AT metaG (megahit assembly) | ecosystem: Environmental > Aquatic > Marine > Intertidal zone...
CAATGTTTAAAACGCCTTTCATAGATGTAGGTGCTATAGATTTTGCAGCACGAACAGATTCATCGACTGCTTCTATCGATAGTGATTTACCTAAACCAATGCCTGGCGGTCGGCCGTAGAATGTCAAATCAGATTTTAAATCTACTAATGGCATTAGTTGCTCCTATTATACGATCGTTCAACGGCTAACTGTGAACCTAATTCTGTTATTGTTTTAGAGCCAATCGTAATTGGCGCTGGTGTACGAGATGCATCTAATATTGCATTTAATATAATGTTTTGATCACTTATAGCTTTTACAACGGCATTAACATCTATTAACGTATTTGTTTGTGTAGCATTTGCTGGCGATTGTTCCGTAGATGCAGGGGATGTATTTGTTTGTATAGCTACAGACTCTGTAGGTTGTACTCTTGCTGTTATATTATCTGAAGATTCGATATCTGTACGGTTTGATAACATTCCTTCTAACGCTGTCTGCAATGATGTAATAGCAGTAACTACTGGTTGCATTGATAAGTCTAATTGAGGTTGAACTTGTTGTACAACTGTACTACCTGCGTTAGTATTTGATGATTGTAATTTATCAATAATACCGGGTCCTGCAGCAACATCATCATTTTTTGATAATTCAAATAACCCACCTTCTTTAGTAGATACTTGCGTTTTACCTTTTGCAGGTGACATTATATCGCCGGCCTTCTTAGCCTTTACCATATAACCTATCAGTGCACCTATTGCTGTTGCAGCAGCTGCAATTGCTATAACTGTACCTAATCCAAATGTCAATGCCGCATTTGTAGTTAATGCCGCGGCTGCTAATCCAGCTTGTGCTCCGGCAGTAGCTGTTGTCGCGGCACCTAATGCCGCTTGTGCTGGCACGTTGGCTGTCGTCGATGCTAATGATGCAGCTGCGCCGGCTGCTATGCCTGTCTGTAATGCAGCACGTGTTCCGGTAGTAGCCGTAATTGCCGCATCAACAGTAGCTTCAGCTTTTCGTAATCCTAATCTAGTGATTAATCTAGTCAGTCCAAGTACATCCATTACTTTAAGTGCGCTAGCGCGTGCTAATTCCGCTGCCTGAATAGCACCATACTTAATTGCTGATATTATTCTGCTTTCAGCAATTGCTTTACGCATTACTGATAACACATATTCCGCTTTACTCATACCAAGTTCCGCCTTCGCAATTGCCATTCGCTTTAACATGCCGGCATTTCTAGATGCTTCTACAACAGCAGCTAACTTACCGAGTGTATACAACGAAGTAAATCCAATGGCTAGCCATCCGACAATTTTTTGTGTAGTACTTAACTTATCAATATTACCATTTAATATTTCGGCCATAGCTGTTAACGGTGTTAATATCAATCCTATGGCTTTACCTATCAATCTAATTGCCGGTGATAATGCAATAAATACTTTACTAAATGCTTCGGCTGCCGGAATCAATGCAGTCATTAACTCAGATTTTACAGCATCAAATGCTGCTTGTTGCTGTGACAATGCTTGTGCTTGTGCTAATTTGGTTTTTAGATCTTCGGCAGACATATTAGATATCTCGGCAGCAGACAGGCCTAAATTACTCATTGCAGCCTGCTGTTCATCAGTTAAATCTCCAAGCTTGGACTGTATAGCTAATGATTTTTGTAGTTCACCGACTTCCATTCCGACGGCTTCAGCTAATTTTTGTCTTTCTAGTACACCTAATGCATTGAAGTCGTTAATGTCGCCAACATTTTTCATGACTTCTTTTGTAGCTTCGCCTATCTTACCTTCTAGCGCTAATTGACGTGCTAGATCCAAGTTTATTTCTCTTCCCGATAATGCTTGGAACTCGAACTGAGCTGTTAAGGATCCTTCTATATCTAGCAACTTATCAGCAATTTTTGCCATACCTGCTAACGATGTTCCTAACCGCGCGGCTTGTATTGCTGCTTGCTTTAATTGTTTTACATTACCGCCAAAGTATTGACTAACGCTAGCAGCATTTTCGGAAATATCTTTTACTACAGCTCCGACATTAACGCCGGCTTTCACTGCGGCCGCGGAAACATCTAACACTGAATCAGCTGCTTCTTGTCCGGTCTGTCCCATTCTAATAAATGCAGATGTTAGTTTTGCGCCATCATCAACAGCATATCCAAAGGCTTTTGCGGTAGTAGCAACATTACCTGCTACATCTGCTGATAACATTGCAGTATTGCCAAATTCGGTAGCAATATCTCCTTGTACCTTTAATATGTCTTCGCTAAGTGCTAATCCTTTGCCAAGTTCGGCAGCGACTATTCTAGATTCGTCTGCTAATCGTCGAGCTTCCGTGACGGTAGTTCCAGTAGTTTTTGCAAATTCCTGTGCCTCTTTTTCTATTTTACTTAATAATGCAACTAATCCAACTACGGCGCCAGTAATCAATAATAATGGTACAAGTGCTCCTGCTAAGAAGCCTGGAAATATTTGCGATTGTGCAACTAGTTGTTTGAAGTTATTCATGCCGGCAGCCGTACCATCAACTAGTCCTTTTTGTATAGATACTTTAACGATACGATTTAGTTCATCATTAAATACATCTAGGCCCATTATTTTACTTAGCATGCCGCCGCCTGGTAATTTTTCTATAGCACCTTTTAATTTTACAAATGGACCGGTAATTGCCTCTGTAGCTGCTTCTGATTTATTTATAACTTGATCTAATGCTAAAGCTTCTGCACGAATATTTTCTAAACTAGATTTTTGTGCTTGCAGCTGCTCTTCGGCTTGTTTTATTTGTTCATCAGTCATATTAACACGTTCACGTGCTAATGTTGCAGATTGCTGTGCTATTAGTTGTTCTAATCTATTAACCGTTAATCTTTCTAATTCTGATTCACCTAAACGTTGTTGATTTATCAATTCCTCATTACGTAATGATACAATATCTGTTAATGTAGCTTGGCCAGCATATAGATATCGCGCATACGCTTCTTGTTGAGATATTTCTTGAGTAAGTATATCAAGTCTAGTCTGTGCGTCTTTTAGGGCCTTAGTACCAAATCCTGCGCGTAACTGTGCATCAGAGTATTTCCCCCGGGTTTCTTTTATTTTTTGTTCTAGGGCTTCTTTTTCTTTTTGATTTTCTAGATCTCGGTCCCGCACCTCTGCCTGTATGTCTTCAAATTTTGCAGCTGCTGCGGCGTCGGCCCTGATCGCTCTTTGTAACGAAACTCTATGCTTTGTCGTTACTAATTGTTTAGTTAATGCAGATGCAATATCATTAAGTTCTTTAGAAACGCTACGATTTACGCTTAAAGATTTTATTTCTAATGCAAGTGTTTCAGCAGTAGTATCTCGTTGTTTTGTTGTTTGTTTACGACGGCGTTCTAATACTTTATTTATTTCAGATTCAATAGCTTCTCGCTTTCGAATCGTCGTAAACATTTCTTCAGTAGCATCTTTATTTTCTTTACGTAATGATTTAATGCGTTGTAGTATTTCTTCTTCTCGTTGATAGAGAATATTTAACTCTCGTTGCTCGTCGGGTGTAAGCGCCATAAACTATAAGTTCTAATTAACGTTTAGCCATTTTTGCTATATATTCATATGCATCTATACGCTTCTTTTCAGAAGACTTAGGCTTATACCCTTCAGGATTTTCTTCTGACATAGCAATTTTAGTAAACACTTCTACATCGTGCTGTAAATCTTCTACGGACTTTTCGAAACGTTCGAATGAAGCTTTTAATTGCGGATCCTTTTCTAGTACCTTTAATTGTTTTTTAAGACGGCCACTAATTAACTTTTCTAAGAAGCCGCTAAAAATACCTTCATCAATTTTATTGATTTGTTCTAATGCCCGTTGTTCCAGTTTGTTTGACATTGCATTATCCTTTTTTATAAATATGTAATCACCGGAACTTAGGTGGTGATGATTTACTGTTGGATCGTGCTGATTTAGACGCCTTTTCTTCTGCTTTACGTCGTTCATCAAATATCTTTTGTATTTTACGAATATAAAATGTACGTAAATAAACGGGCAGACTGCGTGCTTCTGTATACGAAAAGCCTTTTCCGTAATATACTAGGTCAAATAATTGTTCTTGAACTTGAAGTTTATAACTCGGCGTCAGGCCAAAAAAAGTCCAATCCGATTGCAAATGAAGTACGAAAGGGCTCAAGAGTGGCCTCATCCACTACGTATACTGATAAATCCATATCTGGTGTTAACTCTTTTAAGAAGTTACGTACACCTCTAGCATCGATTGCTAACATGTTATCAACAAACTTTCGTATTGTACCTGTTTCGCGATCTCCATCGACTTCTGTAATTATATGTTTTAATAAAGTGGTTGCAGATGCATCCTTGCCTAGCTTTTGTAGTCCTTTATTTTCTGCATCGATTTTCTTTTGTATATGACCATTAACTAGTTGTACTTTAACTTTCCGTTTAGATGCTGGCAATTCATAGTCGTATTCAGTCTCGCCTTTTTTAATAACATCCCAATCAATTTCCTTTTCCTTAAGATCAGTAAGGTCAATTGATATATCTTGCTCATTACCGGACGGGGTAGTTACTTTAGCATCATATAATTTGCCGTAGCCTAATACACGTGCCGCTACCATAATTGCATTTTTATCACCGACAAATAAATCATCGTATGGCACTTTAGTAACGATAAGTGATTTAAATAATTTATCTAGAACAACGCCTTGTTTGATAAACGACTGATTAGTAAGTATATCCTCTTCTTTAGCAGTCATATACTTCATTTCAAGTTTACCATTAGATAATGGATGACCGTCGGGGTATAATAATCCTTTAGATGGTAGTTCTATTATTTCAGTCGGAAAATCATGAACCTCTTGTTTTGTTTCTTTTTGAGATTCGTATTGAGCAATTGCAGCAGCTTTTGCCATTTCATCTGCTGGATTACTTTTTTTGGGGTAATCGTCGTTAACTTGTGCCATTAATACTCCTAATAACTTTTATATAAATATGATTTAGAATGTAGAAATCCCGCCTTACGACGGGATTCCTTTTCATTTTATTTGAATTAGTATTAGTACTGCAGTATTGCGTAATCGTACTTAATGGTCAATTCAATATTGAGCGGGTCTTCTGTTGACCAATCCATGTCACCAAACGTTGCTGACGAAATAAATGCACCTACAAGCGTCCACTCTTCAACCTTATCACCGACTGGTCCTAAAGTATTAAATGTTATATTTCTCTTGTAGAAGTCACTATATCCATCACGTCCGGTTACAGATTCGTGGTGCAATCTAACCCATTCCATTACAGCTTGAGCTCCGGAAGGAACAATCGGATCATATAAAGTAACGGTCACATCTTGCCATCTCGATTTGCCTTTCAACTTCCTTTCAACGTTGATGTGATCAAGAATGACCTCACCTTGGTCGATAGAAGGACGTGAAGCGGCTTTAATGAGATATGCAGGAATACCGTCAATATACATAATGAAACGATTTGAAACTTTTGGTTCATATGCTGTATAGAATATTTCTGTTGGGTCAAGTAATTCTGCCATCTTATTTTACTCCGTTATCATTTATTATAAATATGCCAACATGCCTATTATTCTGGGAACGCAGCACCGGTCGGAAGTATGTTGAAGTCAATCAATATAAATTCTGCCGTTCTGGTCGGTTGCAGATAAATCTGTCCTACTAATTGATTTCTATCAATTACGTCTGGAGTATTTAGAGACTCATCCATTACAACTTTAAATGCATATAAGCCTTGGCGCTGTTGTACATTATCAAAGTAAGGATTAACGATACTTAAGAATCTATTTCTTGTTACCGTTGTATTTTGCTCAAATACCAAGAACTTAGAAGCAGATGCAACAAACTTCTTAGCAGCAATTAACAATCTACGTACATTAACTCTATCTAATGCAGACGCCTTCTTCTGCAATGTCTTTTGTCCATATACCACAATACCGGTATTTGGGAAAGATGCGATAGGATTAATATTTGCTTCATACAATGTATCTCTATTAGATTGAGTCAACTTGCGTTCAACCGATACAGCTGCATCCATACCACCTCTATTCAAGCCGGCAGGTGCAAACCAAGGTGCAGCAACGCGATCATTAAATGCATATACTCCAGGAATTAATACTCCCGCAGGTACCCATACATTTTTACCTAACTGCGTATCTGCTACTTTTACCCATGGCCAATACATTGCAGCATAGTTAGTACTACGCAATTGGTCGGATTGTGTTGTTACTTCTTGTAACGTCGTAGCACCATATGCATGTGGATCAATAATTAAGAACGCATCTCCGCGGTCTTCAACAACCGTAAGCGCCGTTTCAATCAATGTTCCATGATCTGCATGTGACCGGACCAAACCAGGTAATCCTAACAAGTTAAAGTCGTACTCATCAGCATTCTTAAGGACGTTAATTGCATCATTATATGCAATCTTACCATCATTATTTGATGTAGGATTTAATCCTTGTACATTTGCATTTGCAATATTCTGATACATTTGACGTGGATGTGTCACGTTACCATCACTACCTCCTTGGAATGAACCAGATCCTAACACCGGAATAGATCCGGAATTTGCAGGAACGCGTACGGTACCATTCTCATCCAAGTAGTCAATAGTTTTACGTAATACTTCAACACGTACATATCTAGACTTGTTTGGATAATCACCATTAGTTTGTACATATGGTGTTGCAGTATTACTACCTTGTAATGTAAATGACTGATCGCCTATTCTCTTAGCAATATAGTTTGGAGAATTAGGGTCTAATGTCAAGTTACTGTATGACTCTAAGATATTTTTTGTTCTACTTGTATCATCGCCCTGACGAATCTGTAAATCAAATGTACCACGTGATGTGTTTCTAGATGTTACTTCCCAACGTACATTGTTGTTAGTACCATTAGCCAATGTATTATTTGTACCTTCAGTTGCTGTATAGCTGTTTTGATCAGCACCGTCAGATAATGTATGTAATACAAATGCCGGTTCAAATGTAGATACTTGATTGATACCTCCTCCTACTGTCAATATTGCAGGTGATTCAAATGTTTGAGGTGTTGCCTGTGACGATGTTTGGGCTGTAATACCATTACCTGTAATACCGATGTTGGCGCCGCTCACAATCAACGTTGTTGTATCAGCCGTTGCTGTTAGTAATGAACTTAAATCAGAGCCGTTGATTTCAGTAACAAGATTTGCTACAGTACCAGCACTGTCAGACCCAGTTGCATAATAATATGTATCAGTAGTAGTATTATCAGCAAACAGTAACGGACTATCTGGCTGTACTGCTACGAATGTATATGTATCAGAACCGTCAGTAAACTTAATTGCTTGCTTATAAGCTAAATTTGATAGATCAAAACTACCAGTAGAATATGCACCGTCAATATCTTGACCGGTATTATATAATACACTAGATGATGCATGACTATATTCGCCGGCAAGTACACGTATAACAGTTAGTGTATCTGCATACTTTAAGTACTCTTGTGCTGCATAGTTAGTTAAATACTTATAACTATCTCTAGTTACGCCGGAGCCGGATAAAAACGCGCCTCCAAATTTTTGTTCAAATTCCGAATATGATGTTACTACGGTCGGAACGCCCGCAGGTCCTCTTGACGTCGGTCCGATTATAGCAGCACCGATGCCAGCAACTGCCGTGGGCAATACCGATTGGTCTACTTCTTTCGTGAATACGCCAGGAGATACAATTTTTTCTACTGCCATTGAAATGCTCCTATATTAGTTAAATTTCATATAAATATCGGAGCAAAAAGCCAAACCTTTAGTTTGTTGGCTTAAATTCTCCGGAGGCGACGTCTACCGTACCATCACCATATTTTTCAGTCAATGATTGTATCAATTGACTTTCTTTTTCTTGCATTTGATTGAATCTAGTACGTAACATTTCTTTACTTTGAGCTAGCTGTTCTAACCGCTGATCCGCCAAAAATGTTTCGGCTTCAATCTGACCTAATTGTGTTATGATCTCTGAACTCTGGTTTCTGAGATTTTGTATTTCTGTAAGCTCTTCTTGTGAGAATTTTTTTGTTTCCATTATAACTTCCTTTTTAATAAATATTGCTTAATAGCCGTTAGGCGGTGGATTATCTACATTTACATCAAATGAAGAACGTTCATTTGAAAACTTTATATGTTTAACACTTAAACGTTTTTCTAAATTAGATCTACGTAATTCGTATGGCATTATCAATGCAGCATTGGTACGTAAATTTAATGTACTACGTACTAATCTATCCTCACCGGAAGCATTAATAGTCTCAAATGATGTATCAGATATATATGTAGTAAACTTCCAGGACGTACCCCATGCAAATCCATTGGTAGGTATTATCTGTTCAATAATCTCATTCATCTGCTGTTGATATTCTGTCCATATTAACATTTCATAATTTATTTCTACATATTCCGGTACTGGTGCAATATAAAATTCTTGCTTAGGCTGACGGCCTTGCATTACTGCAAATCTGTCATATGCATTTGATTTAGTAAACTTGTTTTTAAATGTAAGTGCGTTATCGCCTGGATTTTGATTTACACCTAACGATTTTAGTACATCTCGCTCTGTCACCGCCGACCTTCGTATAGAAATGAGCGGGGTCATTATTTTGCCTTTGGCGTCGTACATAAATCCTTTAGCTTGTATCTGTGCCCATTTCTCTCCGTTAGCATACATTATTGGCACATCCAATACATTATCATTTTCAGTAATCTTCGGTTGTATTTCTTTACGCATGAAATCTATAACCGCATAATCTACATCATAAATAGTACACTTAGGCGTTTTTACTGTATCATTATCTCTACGTACTTCATTAGCACGATTAATTTCTGGATTACGAGAAAATGATGAATACGTTTTATTTAGTTCTGGCTTGCTCATAAGTCTTTGTATAAGTCGTTAATTACATTAATACCGGATCGTACTTCTTCAATATTAAGTCGATTACGTCTGGTGACATGTGCCTGACATATTATTGAAACACTATATCCAAATTCTCCGCGGTCACCGGTTATATAACCTATATCAGTCCCAGGATTACGGCCGGACCAATATTGAGTTGATGATACACTATCTATTTCAAAGTATTCGTTATCATACTGTACAATATCACCTTCTTCAACTATTATGTTTCGCTCTGCTAGCGAATCACGTAAAAATGAAAATGTAGCTGTTCTTGTATAATCTAAGCCGTATTCATCTGCATTTGGTGATTTATCGTCCTTAAGTATCAAACAATTCATACGCATGCGACTATAATATACTTTGTTATCAGATTCGCCATATAAATTAACCGCCGTATCTTCTAACGAAAGTTTATAAAATGATACCTCCGTATCTACGTATCTATCGACCAGTTCTTTATTAACTGATCTTATTAAACTCGCATCTCTTGCTGATCCAAATAATGCCATTACTTAATATAAATTTTTAACGGTACCTTGTTAATTTGTACTTGTAACGATTCGGCTTCGGCTTGTTTTCGTTCTAATTGTGCTTGCCGTGACATACTATCTAATATTTCTTTTAGTTCTGTAATTAAGCCTTCTTTTTCAGTCTGCGCGGCTGATATTAGGTCAGAACCATTCAATGTTATTTCTGAGTTAGGTATTGGTAAAGCAGAATACTTTCCACGTACATATCCTAACATTTCCTTGGCTAATGCTAAAGTGTATCGCTTAATCCATTGTCTACCTACACTATTAACATTTGTATATACAATTGTATTATATGGCACGTTTGAATAATCTGATATAGTTCCGGTATTACCTTTTAATGGATTGCTACGATCAGCCTTCTTGATATAATCAAAATAAATTTTATCGGGCGTACTGGATCCAACGCTATCAGGTATTGGAAATATTCTAATCCTATCATTTGATAATTGGAATGAATATGCTGATCTACGTACTATATCATTAAATTCAATTGCTTGCAGTCTTAACATATCTGCAAAGATTGGCTGCATTAAAAACGATACGCCAGGCGAATAATTACCAAACCCAAATGAGTCTAGCATTTGCTGTGTACCAATACCAGACCCTACAAATGGATCAAAAAATCTAGCTAATGCGGGCGGGGCATTGTGATATAATTTTTTAATCTCAATAGCATCCGTACCAACTGTTCCATCTTCTAATGTTACAACAGATGTATCTGTTAAGTCATATATTTGTTGTCCGGAGGTTAACGTTATCGAACCAGTATAATATGTTACATTGCCGCCGCTTCCAGCTTCTACACCATACTCTTCCGCTAGTTCTACTATGCCGCCTAAGTTTGCCGAAACTTTTTTACCTGTTAAATTAGACCCTGTACTAGCTCCGTACAGATTAAGCATGTTGTCTCGTATATTATATGTATTAAGTTGAGCTCCGTACTCCGATACAGCTTCCTCAAAACAGGCAAAAAAGTTTTGGGCTTGTAGTTCAATATCACTTATGGGATATCCTAAGCGCTTTGCGCACCAATCTGCAACCTGTTCGGCTTCGACTGCAAATGATCTATCATTGTCATAAAACCCGAATGGCGTTTCACCAGGAAAGAAAGATGAAGAGCCAGGCCAGATTGGTACATTAACTGCCATACGATTCCTTTAATATAAATATCGAAATTGTTATAACTTCTTAGCTAATGCCTTAAAGGTATACCCATCTCCGTTATTTATACGTATAGTAATAGTTCCACCAGTATTAACAGCTGCTATTGTCGGCGGCGTACTATCTCCTAATGAGTCGGGTGTAGATGTATCTGTATATGAAACGTAGTTGCCTATCGAAGACACCATAAATTGTCCTGTACGTGAATTCTGATCATCGTCGTATAACGCATAATCGTATATTGCACCCCGATAAGTTGTATTGCTCCAGCTATCCAACTGTGTCGTAGTATCAGCAGTTATTTCAACAGTTATGACAGTTAATGGTTCTGTTACCGTTTCTACTGTCGATATTCTAGTTGACAGACTCGAACTAACATTTGTAAATGACCCGGAAATATCAGTTGCAATTTGTGCTGAACTAGATATGATTCCGGATGGTAAACTTGTTAAGTATGATGATGTTGCTGCCGTTAATGTATCAACCTCGGTTTGGATTGAACCAGTGAATGTATTCAGGTCGGTAATATCTACCGATTCGATGCCTATATATGAACCGGCAGTAATGCTACCACTTACAAATATTGAACCAGATATAGTTACCGTTTCTTCAGCAAAGTCACCTGTTATGAGAGCAGATGAACTGTTGTTAGCAATTATGAGTTGATTTGAGCCTGTCAGGTTGTAACCAGCTTGGTAACCTATAATAACATTATCTGAACCTGAAGCATAATATCCTGCTTCTTTACCTATTATAATACTATTGTTACCTACTCCCCTACTTCCCGCAGCATATCCTAAAGCTACAATACTATTTCCTTGGTAAAAATAAGCAGCCGTGTTTCCTAATACAGTTGTATATCCCTCCAAACCATTATACCCTGCAGCATATCCTATAACTAAATTCTGAGTACCTGTCGAAAATCTAGCAGAATTTAGTCCTATACCTATATTTTGACCACTGGAGTTACCGGCAACGGCATCTGTACCTATTGCAATAGTTTGACTTCCTCCGGAGGGACCTGAAGACCCTATAAATATGTTTGAGCCATTATTACCTGAAAGGTTTTGGCCTGCACCATTTCCTATAGCTATGTTGGCTGCATTTCTGGTAACATTTTTTAGGGCATTTTTACCTATAGCAATATGACTTGAACCATAATCATTATTAGATAATGCATAGGGACCTATAGCTACGTTATCTCTAGAATTAAATGACCCTGCTATAGATTCAGAAACACCTGCCTCATATCCTATGAATACATTATCAGATCCTGATTCAAGGTAATGGCC
>Ga0181568_10004866_pt1 | contig 11912 bp, 14 predicted proteins | sample 101ome_20_FD_133758 | JGI IMG/M metagenome (GOLD analysis project Ga0181568, IMG submission 133758) | Coastal salt marsh microbial communities from the Groves Creek Marsh, Skidaway Island, Georgia - 101404AT metaG (megahit assembly) | ecosystem: Environmental > Aquatic > Marine > Intertidal...
ACTGTGCGGCGATCAGGCCACTAGAAATTGTCACGTTCGATACTGGGTCAAAACCTGAATTATTGGCTATGTGTATACATGCAAGATTATCAGATTTTGAAAAGGCAACGACATCTTGGTCTCCGTCTCCATTTACATCTCCAACACTAATCGAAGATGCTGTATCACAAGTAGAGATTGATTGACTTGTTGTCATTCCTGTCGAACTAGACCAGTCAATGTACACAAACGAGGTCGTATTATTCGCTGATTCATCTAGCAAAAACAGCGGTTCGGGCAAGCCATCTCCGTCGATATCAGACTCTATTGCTTGTTGATATTCACCAATTTGGAAGAAGCCTCCTCCAACATCTGGAGAAAATGTAACGTTAAGATTTGATGATTGTAAACTAGCATCGGGAGGAAGGAAGAATCCAGGAGATGTCACAGTATTTGCGATGCTATTGACTACTGCGTATTCCAATCCATTGTAGAATACGTTTTGGTGACCGAGATTTCCAAAACCGGTTTCATTAAATTCCCATTCGTTGGTTCCATCGCCTGAAACATCAATGAAAACACTACCTGGGCTAGGGTTTTGTGATTCGATTTCGATTTCAAAACTTGAAGAAATGAAAGTGACATTTCTCGGAACAAGAATAGATGTTGAATTATCTGCAGAGATGCCATCTAGAGAAATTTCTACAGCAGCGAATCCTCCTTCAAACATGTCTATTGTCGTTGGAGTCTCATTCGCTGAAACAAAACCAATTGGAAGAATAGACAACAGTAAAATCCCGACAATCAAAGGTGCAGTCAAAAAGCGAGTCTCGCTACCCATGTATGCAATTGGTTAGGCCATCATTCATGTGCTTATCCTTTTTTTTCTCTCCGAAATTGAGATTTCAAAATATCATTGTTATTTAATTACATATTAATTTAACGATAATTTTGTTCGCCCAAATGTGTTACTAGTGCTTATAAGTGCGGCAATTTGTCCAAAATGTTAGTTGAAAACGAACGAATAGAAAGGTTATCAATAACTTGTTGGTCGGCCGACTTGAGGCATGCTTTTTGGAAGATGAAGCGAGAGTAATTATTCGGGCAGGAGATGTCGAAATTGACCTATCTGGTGCTCAATCTAGTGTGGATGACAGGCTTGTCAGAATTAGAGATGATGACACATGGTCAATCGCTCTATCTAGGATTCGAAACGCCCGAGAAAAAGCAATTAATGCCGCAGTCGAAGCTGCAAAATCTGCTGGGCTTCCCGAAAGGGGTTCTGCCTTCAAAGCCCTCATTGAAAACTGTAATTTAGTCAAAAAACCTGACCAGGTTTTAGGAGCAATTCACTACCTAAGAGATGTTGAAGGAATCAACGATAGCCCGCCTCGAGTAATCGACCAATTATTCGAAGATGCTGATTTGGAGCCCCCTGGCAACTTATCTCTATACCTAAACAGGTTGAAAGAAAGAGGCTTTTTGGTGACTCCACCTTCTGCTAAGGAAAGAAATCGCTACGCTATCTTGACTCCTGAAGGAAGAGGGCACCTAGACAATAAGAGTCGCTATTGAGGTGAAGATTTTGGTAATGTCGGGAAGCAGTACCGACAGTAAAGAAGAGCCTTTGGACTGGTCTTTCCAGAATCACACCAAAGCCTTGTTGAGAAGGGGTAATCATCCTCGTTCAAATTTCAAAAGAACGATTCTAGATGAGGCAGATTTAACTGAAGGAAATTTTGTCGATTCAAATTTCTCAAGGGCTTCCATGGTCGAAGCTGATTTGATGAAATCCGCCTTTGACAATTGTGATTTTAGTGGTGCTGACCTGAGAAAAGCAAGGCTAAATCTTTCTAATTTCAGAAATTGCTCTTTCAAAGGCGCTGACATAAGAGGAATAAGAGGGAAATATGCCATTTGGCAGGGGTCCGATTGGTGGAATGCCAAATTAGATGACGACTTAGCAAAAGTATTGGAGAAAAAGTGGCCTAAACCTGATGATGCTTGAATAGGTGCACCCTATAGGACTTACATGGCAGTACAACTTTCTAGGCGGGTTGACTTTCCAATGATCGACATGGCCGGGGTTTCTTACTACCCTCGAATCTATGATTTAGCACACAGGTTCTTTGAAGATTCTTGGGCAAAAATTTGTGGTATTGATTATCCCACAATCATCAATGAAATGAGACTTGGTTTCCCTGTAGTTGATGTAAAATCTACATTCATAAAGCCTCTAAGATACGGTGACGAAATTACTGCTAACATCACAATATCGCATGTTGGTGACAAATCTTGCACATGGAATTATTCATTCTATAACCAAAAGCAAGAATTGTTATGGGAAAGCCAACAGGTCACTGTTTGTGTCAGCATGGACACAATGGAATCCAAGACAATTCCAGATGATCTAAAGACAGGCCTGGTGAATTTAATTGAATGATGATTTATCAATCCGAATAGATGGCAATAAAGGCCTTGCTCCTCCCGTAGACCTTTTTGCAGTTAGGCCTGATAGAAAAGGACCAAAGACGGTTGCAATATTGCTAATTCTAGGTTCGCTGACCATGATTGTCGCTGCTTACGGTGATCTTTCTCTTGCTAATACTGAAGATCTGACTCAGGCCGAACTAGATGCTTTACTAACCAACGTTAGAGAAGCAAACAAACAAAATGTGACCGATGAGCAATATCAAGAATTTCATGACGAAGCAAGAGAAAGTGGCGCATACTCAATAAGAGGCTGGAGCGTTATGATTGGTGGATTAGCCATTGGGATAGGTGGTTTCTTTCTCTTCAAATTAAACTCTGTAGGTGTGAAATATGCAATCAGTGGTGCAACATTTGCTGCGATTGGAGGCATATATGCTAATTATTTAATCTACAATATTTCATTAGATATGTTGCCAGAAGCGCTAATTTTGGCAAACAAAATATCGGGATACTTGTGTGGTATTTGTATGGTGATTTGTGTAGCAACTTCTGCTTTGCCAGTTGTCAATGCATCAGCAAGAGCTGCGCTTGACCAAAAAGTCGAACTGGTTAACGAAGAGGAATAATGGCGGCCCCACCGCGATTCGAACACGGGTTCGTGGCTCCGCAAGCCACTGTGATATCCAGGCTACACTATAGGGCCCAAACCAGCGACCTACATTCCCCATTTAAGCACGACGGGTTAGTCAATTACCCAGGTAAATTGGAGCCATCCCTTGCTTTCTGCTAGGCGTTTGAATTTGCCTTTTGCATTAACCGCCACGGGGTTTCCTACAATAGACATGAAGAATGAATCAGCAAAGGTATTTCCATATCCCCAACAATCGTTTAGGTTATGTTCAACCATACTCGCATCGTTTTCTACAATTGGTACTTTTCCTTTTCTCCGTGGTAAATCCCAACCAATTTCTGAACCAGACATGATCCCCTTCATTTTTGCGGGACCGCAGCCATACACTGAATCCATCCCCAAATACTCGCCCATTGCCAGAGCCATAGGTTTCACCGTGGCTGTTATCAAGACGAGTCTATGTCCTTGTTCTCGGTGCCACTCGAGTCTTTCGAGTGCTTCGATTGGGATTCTTTTGCCAAGTTTATCTTCAACTAATTCCTTCGAATATTTCTCCAAATAATTCCAATTACAAAGTGAAAGATGGCCTCTATTTCTAGCAGCATCATAAAACGACCTACCCCTGAGTAGATTGCTTACACATCCTAATGTCCACATCATAGTTCCCCAAGGAATTCTCCACGGACGCCTTTTGGCAATGAGTGCTGTTAGTGTTTTTTCGCTTGAGGCATCGAGAAGAGTCCCATCAAGATCGAAATAGGCGGTCACCCCTGCCATGTTTGATTGTCCCGAAATCTCGTCTTTGATTGTGTCGCTCATTCTTCAGCGTCAGGGCCGTAAACTCGACGTCCCGCAGTGTGGTCCTGCCACCACCTGATGTCGGTCTTTAGATGCCGAGGAATGAAGAATCCAACCTTTCTTGGAGTTAAGCCATGATTTCTAAATTTCTTTTCGTTTGAAAGATATGATACAATTGATTGAGCACTACACCCTGGGTTAGCGAAAATGAATCGCTTAATTTCGTCTTTCAATGTTCTAAGCCTTGCCTTTTTCTGAGTGCCAATTCCGATAGTAGGTGGTGACATAAGCAAAAAATCAACATCAACCATTATCAAACAATAGGGTAAAACCCCAGTTGTCCCAAACCATCGGATAGATTTAGAATCATGGGGCACTCGCATGATTCGAGCGACATGGTTGACACTATCGTAATCAAGCGCGTTGGAATTCGAGATTTGCTTTCTATCGACTTAGAAGTCGAGATGAATAACCCTGATGACATGGATTTCAGACCAAGGGCTCACATCAATGGAAGCAGGTTCTCAATCAGTTCGGCAACCAATGGAAAGGAGATGGCGAACATCGAACTTGATTCTGAACAAATGGAAGCTGCTGAAAGAGACAGGCAGGTCGAATTAAGAGTCAAATTCAGTGTGACCGGAATGCACGGAAGGCTGAACCACATTCACCCAATTATTGCCGATGGGAAGGCAAAGAAGTTAGCAAATGCAAACTGGAAAACCGTACAACCAATACAGTTTTCTTGATTATTCTTCAGCGACTTCAGTTAGTTGTGGGACCAATACCCGGATTCTTATTTCTAAAGTCCAATCATTTCCTCCGTCAGGGTCAATCGTTCCTGGGATAATTGAATCGGGGTCGGCATCCTGTGCTACAACTGTCCAAATCCATTCTCCTTGACCGAATTTTGCGCCCGGCTCGCTCATTAGATGTTCGAGTAATTCCTCAACGCTATCTGCTTCGTAGAGCCCTTCCTGTCCTCTAGGATTTAGATTGGAAGCGTTTAATTCAGCATTGGTTGATTCATTTCTTGTAAAGTTTCCAGCAGTGGTTCGCGCTGTTTTCCTATAACCATCATCTACAATATTCAATGATAGTGTGAAGTTATCTGGAGGAAGTAGAACATCTCTTTGTAATTCTAAAACCGCTTCGAAAGCTAAGACCCTCGCGCCATCCCCTGGCGTCATGTTATCTGACCATGATTCGCCCTGCGCAAGATATTCTTGATAATCCCAAGTGAGTGTCTCTTCAATCCACGCTACCTTGAATTTTCTCGGCTTTACATCGATTGTGAAAGTGTCTAATGCAACTCCTCCATCTTTGTCATCGACTAATAAAGATCCAGATATTATCCCGCTGGAATTTGTAGGAAGGTAAAGAACTGATTCGGAGTAATCAACATCGTTTCTCGGGTCACCATCTCCATCAGTATCCTCTAAATGATTTAGGTCCCATCTGAAATCCATATCACTTCCTTCAGGGTCAAAGGTTCGAGAAGCATCTAGAACTATTATATCGCCACTTCGTACTGTATCCGGGTAAGTCAAATTCATTTGCGGCGCACCGTTTACTTTGACCATTACCGTTGTTGAATCAGTGCCTCCTTGGTCGTTTGTAACTGTGAGTTTAACACTAAATGTTCCATAATCAATGAATTGATGTGAGGTAAAACCTGAGATTGTTGTAGCTACATTTCCATCTCCAAAATCCCATTTATACTCAGAAATAATTCCTTCAATAGGGTCCGAATCTCTGGCATCAAAAGTAATTTCTTCGCCTTGCTGAATCTTATTTGGAGTAGCGGTGAAAGCCGCTTTTGGGTCAACTGCGGTGTTCAATACCTGACTGGTGCAGCCAGCCATTGCTTGAAGCAAAAGAAGGGCTGTAAAAAACAAGCCACTCCTCACCTTCATGGCATTCGGTAAACATTTTCATATCTAATGATGTCCCTTGATTGGTCTCAAAAACACAAATTACAAATCAACTTCTTCAGGTACATCACCAATCACCTGGGCATCTGCTAACATATCTTCTATCTCGGTTTCTTCAACGGTATTCAATTCATAATTGGATTCCATCTCTTCGTCCATCAGATCATAGATTTCAACTTCTCCGGAATCATATTCAGGTACAGTCTCGATAACCAATTCTTGTTCTAACTCGATGTTTTCTGAATTTAGCGCCTCCAATGTTTCCTCGAATAATGCATCCTTATCCAATTCAGGTAATTTTACCTCTGGCAGTTGCTGTTCCTTTTGTTGAACTGGTGCCTTCTTCTTGAACCAACCTTTGATTCCCATGTCTCTGCTATCACCTTTTAGAAAATAGCAATTGTGTAGTGATGTTCATGTGCATCCTATGTCTGGAAGACTCATGGTCGAAATACTAAATGGACATAAAGTCCTTGCATTCGACCTTGAAACAACAGGTATTTCCACCAATTCTGACAGAATAGTTCAGATCGCCTTGATTGGCGCTGATGAAAATGGAGAGCCAGTTCATGAGGACATCTTGGTTAATCCACAGAGACCAATACCTAGCGGAGCATCAAATGTACACGGTATTTATGATTCTGATGTAAAGGGAAAACCTGTGTTCAATCATTTTGCTGAACATATTTCTCGATTGATAGAAGGGTCTGTTATCGTCGGCCACAATGTCAGAAAATTCGATATGCCTCTCCTTGAAAATGAATTTTTCAGATGTGGCATCGCTCCGCCAAAGCCCTTAGCGGTTTTAGATACGCTAGAAATGGTTAGAAGATTAAGAATTTCTAGACCGCATAACCTTGGTGCACAATGTGCAAAACATGGAATTGATTTGTCAAATGCGCACGATGCTGCTGCAGATGCTGCTGCAAGTTTACTCCTGATGTGGAAAATCATGCGAGATAATCCCTCGAGTTTCAGACGTCCGGTCGACCAGGTAGAACAATGGCTTATTCATGGAGACATCAAGCAAGATGAAAACCAATTAGGTCGTTCATTACAAGACCTTGAGCCATTTGATTCGCATGGAAGAATTAGGATTGAAGATGGGGAATATATCCTTAGCTTTGGAAGAAATAAAGGTAAAACACTCAAGATTGTCCAAAAAGAAGACCCAGAATATCTCAATTGGTTGTTGTCTGGAAACGGTATAGAGGATGAGGTTGCAAGGGAGAAATTGAGGGATTTATTCCTCTGAATCTGGTATAGGCGACCATGCTAAAACATCACACCAGTGACCTACTCTCCAAGTATCTCGGTTAGTCATCGCACTTCCAATGAAAATCGGGCCTTGATGGTTGGTAGAAAGTAATTCTTCCAAAGCCTCCTTTCCTCTCCCATCAAAAGAGATTGGTACCTGCAGACCAGTTGGCATAGCCCTACCATTCGAATCAGCAGGTTCACAAATTTCGGCAACGCCTGAACCATTCAGATAGTCATAATGGTGCAATAAAATTACATTATCTGAAAAATCATCAGACCCTAGTGTACCATTTTCTAATCTCCAATTCCACCAATGAGGGCACCAAGCTTTCCAATCACAAAAGCCTCCACAAGAGGATTGCCCAGGAGTTGCATCCAGTGGTTTTGAGGTAGGCTGGGTAAGTTCCCATGCATTTAGCGCATCTCCGATTACCTCTTCGCCTTCTGCTAGATATCTTGTTGCATTTTCAGTATACCAACCTTCTGTGATGATTGGTGGCGAGTTAGGATTATTTGATTGAAGGATATCTCGGTACAAAAGAAGTTGTCTTTGGACTTCGGGCTTTAGATTGTCAACCGGTGCCTTTCCCGTTTTCAGGTCTGCGACGATCCAAGATTTGACATCCCCATTCCCATCTACATCGGCAAAAAGCATGTCTAGTCTGCCCATCAATTTATTATCGCTTGTTCGTAATTCTCCTTCAACAGCGATTACTCTTGATTGTAATTTCTTCCACAATGCCACACTGACATTTAGAGGAGTCGTGTTAGGTGAACCAATAAATTCTAACAATAATTTAATCGCACCCCTTTGCATCTTTGTGGCTTTTGTATATTCTGATTCTTTCCACATTGGCCTTCTGGGCGTGTTATCAAAAATTTCTTTTTCTTCTTCCCATCTCTTCTTCAGATAGATTTCAGCGACCTCTGGAAGCCATCTTATTTGGTCGTCTGAACGGCTTGCTAGGTCTATCTGAAGTAAATCTTCAATCGAAGCATGAACAGCAGTCCCAAGACTTGCGGCCATTCCCGCTTTTCTTGGTAATTTTTGCCTACTTAACCAATACATTCGAGGACATGTCTCGAATCTATTCCAGGCCGAAGGCGATAATGTGTGAGAATACTCCTCGGCCATGTATGGTCGGGGGACTTTAACCTTCTAATTGCTTAGCATTGTCTAAACTTAATCAGCAACTAGGTTAAACAGGAGAACTTCTGTCATCTGTATATGCAAGCGGCCAAAGTATGGTTAGACAAGAGTATTGATGCAGAGGATGCTTTGGTAATTTGTTGCTTTCCAAGTGTTGGAATGGTATCAAGTGTTGTAGCACATTTCCTCATCGACCACCTAAATTTAGAATTCGTTGGAGGAGTTTCACACCCTAAATTACCCCCTCTTTGCCTAGTTGATAATGGCAAACCTATGCCGCCAATTCGCGCTTATACCGGAGAGCCTATTTGTAAGATAGAAGGGTGTGACAAGGTAATTCTTTTGATGAGTGAATTAGTTGTCCCAGAACCTCTGGTGAATGAAATAGTCGCTGAATTATTTTCGTGGTCCAAGGATGTCAAAGCTGCCATGGGAGTATTGGTCGATGCTTTCCCTATGAAAGGAATGAAAGGCGGTTTAGGAGGTGATGAACCTTTAGTCGAGTATGAAGACACTGAAGACATAGATGTGCTTGGTGTCGCTGCAACAGACAGGATGGTTGAAATTCTAAATGAATTAAAAATACCCTTACTGGAGCAGGGCGTAATCAAAGGTATGACTGGTGCAATGCTAAGTGAGGCATATGCAAGGGGAAGGAATATCATGAGTATGATGGTTGAGGCTGACCCTCGTTTCCCTGATGCGAGAGCCGCTGCAGTCATTATTGAGCAACTGAACAAACTGCTTCCAGTTGTTGAACTAGATAGTGAACCACTTCTTGAGGAAGCTCAAGAATTAGAGGAACAAATTAGAATGATGATGGAAGGTGCAACCTCAGATTCGCCGACTGGATCTGCATCAAACTCTATGTTGTACAGCTGATTTTGAAATCATAACTAAACCTAGGATAATCAGCGCGATACTTGCCCATATAGGGAAGAGTAGCACTGTATCTTTTGGAACAAAGTAAAGCAGCGTCTCGCCTCTAGAATATTCTCCTCCAATCCCTGCTGTAGTAAGCATTAACCCTACAGAAATTAGCCCTAAACTAGAATGTTTTACGTCCACTTTCGTACCTAATTTGCGATTAATTAACACACCTAAAGCGATACCAGCAGACGACATTGAAAGTATTACCTTGTTCGCAAGAAGAGGGTCTGAAATTCCATCACTCGGGGTTGAATTAATTCCTGTAATAATCGCTAAAGGAGTGGCAAGAAGCCCTCCAATTATAGCCCAATGTGCTACTGCCTCTCGTGATTCTGGGCCTTTTTCGATTAGGCATAACAAAAATGCTACTCCAGATAATGCGAACATACCTACGGTTAATTCGGTAGCTATCACATGAAGAGTTGGTGCAGAAATCATCATTCAACACCTCCCTGTATAGAATCCAAGTGCTCTTGGCCGTAATACGCCCACTGTTCTTCAGTCCATCCCTCTGGTAATCCAGATTCAGGAATTGGGGGCCCAGTTATTTCAGGCGTGGTATCGGTTGCGACAATGGCTTGAAGGTTTTGAATTTCGTGAGTGTAATCTTTGTTTTCTCTAGGAGTAGTATTTCTAAAACTTAGAACTAAACCTAGGAATAAAAGCATTAAACCAAAGCCTTGAGCATAAAGGCTGAATTCATCAACCTCCCAACCCGGTACTGTAGAAGTTAGCCTAAACCATGGAGAGGTTTGTACAGGGCCTTCTCCCTCCATTATTACTCGCCATTCTACCACACCTTCATTTACGGAAGCAGGAATTGTAAATTCTCCATCGACTACTTCCAAGGTTGTTATTTCACCACCGTTTTTCAACTCGACAGTTGCGGAATCTGTGAATAATGTTTCAAGGCTGAAAGTTGTTGATTCGCCGATTAACCTGCTGTTTTGTGGTTGCCAGTCTGGTGCAAGTCGAGGCAGATTTTCTGGCACCTCAAGCACTTCAACCTCGAAAGGTGTGGAAATTCCAGTCATTGCGATTCCTCCTTGGGGAGAGCCGTGTTGTACAGCAAGATACAATTCATACATTCCAGCCGTTGATGGGGCTCTTAATGTCCAAGTGCTGTTAACAGTGTTGAAAGTGGAAAATGAATCTACTACCTGCACAAAATTGTTAGTCCCGCCATTGGGGTCTGTCACTATTTCCCAGCCATCATTTGAAGGGATATCCTTGGCGCCTTCTGCATTAACCAATAGATTGTGTCCAACCATGTTGTTTGAACTTACGTCAACGTTTGAGACTGAACTCATCATATCGAATAGTAATCCAGCGTATATTTTGTCCGGGAATAATAACTGTAAATCAGCGGTAGATTGTCCATTAGTTGATGGCGAAGAATGACAAGAACCCGCACAATCTCTTGACCTTACATCGTCTTCTTTACCGCCCGGATTTGCAGTCGATATCGTCGAAGAACAAATCAGAATGATAGTGACTAAAATGAGGTTAAATCTCATTCAATCCCTCCCTCGAATAAAGGAATAGGATACTCCGCCAATTCCAATCAAGATCAAAATTATACTGAATATCATGCCTAAACTTTCACTCGGGCCTGGAGTTTCTGGCACAGAACCTGAACTTAATTCAACACTGCTTGTCGACGTAGGTGATTCTATCGTTATTTGTTGGTTGTCTATTACAGGGTAAATTGTAAACGAATGACTTCCAGAAAGTGTAGGAGAGAATTTGTAAATATTCTCACTTGTTGTTGCAATAATTTCTCCGTTATGAGCGACCGCCCAAAGTTCTGCAGTTCCTGTCCAACTGATGGAAACCTCTGTTCCATCTACACTAGTCTGGACATTTGTAGCCAAAGGAGGTTCTATTGAAGAATAAGATGACTGTGTTATGTCATAGGCGCCCATGTCGTCGAAAACTTTGACTTCGAGATTGAGAGATGTTGGCATAATTGTGCTATATGTCAGTCCTTGATGTACCGAGGCACCATCAACACTCCAAATTGCATTGACTATTGAGCCATCATCATCGGTAGAATCCAATGCAGAAAACGACACCATTTTTCCTCGAATCAGATTTTCTTCTGCCGTTATTTGCGCTGTTGGTTCAATATTTGAAATCGTAAAGTGTATCTCCAAAGGAGTCCCGTTTTCTATTCCGTCATTAGGGGTCACAATTGCAAGCCAATTATCTCCTGCTGCAATATTATCAGAAGGAACAAAGTTCGTATCGAATGATGTAAGGAAGTTGTTTCTATACCACTGCCAAGAGGTTTCTACAGTGTCTTCATTTCCATCATCGGTCTCAACTAAGGGATTCAAGTCTGTTAAAGCATTCTGAGTAGTTTGTCCTGTGTAAGCAACTGTAGGAGGGGAATTGATTATCATGACAGTATCCATCAATTCTAGTGAATTGCTGAAATCATCATCCCTAACTTTCAATGTCAATGTTAGCTCATCACCATCGAGAGAATATACTTCAATAGGTGTTAGTACATCTCCATCTACATCATAGGCCTCAAAAGAGTAGGTTGCTTCTTCTTGGAAGTAAACCATTTCTTGGTCAAAACTCATGCTGACTAATACCGGCGGTGTATTTTCAATAACAACAGAATTGCTTTCTGCCCAGTCTGAATACAGTGCTCCATCACTAGCTCTTACTCTAACTTTCCAAGACTCACCCTTCGAAGTATGGTCCGCAGACAAGGTGTTTGTAGTGGCTGAGGTCCCTGGCCATTCCCATTCAAGTGTCAAACTATCGCCATTAGGGTCTGATGCTG
>Ga0181568_10004874_pt1 | contig 11904 bp, 11 predicted proteins | sample 101ome_20_FD_133758 | JGI IMG/M metagenome (GOLD analysis project Ga0181568, IMG submission 133758) | Coastal salt marsh microbial communities from the Groves Creek Marsh, Skidaway Island, Georgia - 101404AT metaG (megahit assembly) | ecosystem: Environmental > Aquatic > Marine > Intertidal...
CCCCTCCCTGAAAGCCCGAATCAAAGCAATGCAAAAAGCCGTGGAAGCCGGTTGGAAAGTCCGAATCTGCATCGACCCCATCCTTCCTGTTCCCTACTGGCAAAAGGTTTACAGCGAATTTGTAGAGTCCCTTGCCGAACTGCTCTCAGCCAACACCCTTTTGGACATCCACCTGGGTGTCTTTCGCATGAATTCCAGCTATTTTCAAAACATCCGCAAACGCCGCCCACCCAAAGACCTCTTCTATCGAAACTGGGAACATAAAGATGGTTCTGTGACCCACACAGAAAAGGAAAGGGCAGCTCTGACAAACTATGTTTCAGAGCTACTCAAAGTGCATTTTCCTCCAGAAAAAATTCAGGTTTGGGAGTCGTAAAGTAGCAGTGACGTCTCACCGATGAAAGCTTCGGTTAGACACCACAGGGACTGTAGTTTCAACATTATGAACTACAGAGAGGTCAAATTGGTCGGTAAAAAAAACCAATGTCTGCTATAATACGTTACACGAACAAATTAAATAGAGATGAGCACACAACCCTTAAACCGACGCACCGTTGTACGCGGACTTGGCACAGTTCTGGCCCTACCCTGGCTGGAATCCATGTCTTCCGGTAAGCTCCAGGCCGCTACAAAAAATCCACCGAAGCGGATTGCTTTCATTTACACGCCCAATGGGGCCATCATGCCGACTTGGACACCGGAAGGGGAGGGTAAAGATTACAAACTTTCCAAAACACTTCAGCCTTTGCAGTTGGTGAAAGACCACTTCCAGGTCATTACCGGCTTGGCTCACCAAAAAGCCAACGCCAATGGTGACGGTGGCGGTGACCATGCACGAGCCAACGCCACTTTCCTCACCGCATCCCAAGCCCGGAAAACCGCTGGTGCCGACATCAAGCTAGGCATCTCCATAGATCAGGTGGCGGCACAGGAATTGGGAAGCCTGACCCGTTTGCCATCTCTGGAACTCGGCTGCGATCGCCCACGAGGTGCAGGCCGTTGTGACTCCGGCTACAGCTGTGCCTACCAGTTCAATCTTTCGTGGAAGTCCGAAACTGTGCCCATGCCTCCCGAACACGACCCGAAACTTGCATTCGAACGCATCTTCGGCACCAATAATTCCGACTCCTCCAAACGCCAAGCCATCTCCAAAGAATACGACAAAAGCCTTCTCGACTTTGTTCTGGCTGACACAAAATCCCTTTCCACCAAACTCGGCTACACGGACCGCCAAAAACTGGATCAATACCTCTCCAGTGTTCGGGAAATCGAACAACGTATCGAGCGGTCCAAAAAGTTTGCCCAGGAATTCCCCGATTTCAAAAAGCCTGCTGGAATTCCCGGAGATTACAAAGAACACCTCCGCCTGATGTTCGACATGCTGGTCTTGGCTTTCCAGACCGACTCCACACGAATCAGCACCTTCCTGCAAGCTCACGACGGCAGCAACCGCAGCTTCAAGTCCGTTGGCGTCAGCCAAGGCCACCACAGTCTGTCTCACCACCAGAACAACGCTGAGAAGATTGCTCAGATCGAAAAGATTGATCTCTTCTACATTCAAAATTTCGCCGAATTCCTTGGGAAAATGAGCAGCATTCAGGAAGGCGACGGCACCCTGTTGGACAACTGTGCCATCGTTTACGGAAGCGGCATCAGCGACGCCAATCGCCACCGCCACAACAACCTTCCCGTAATCCTGGCCGGCGGAAAAAATCAAGGCTACAAAACCGGCCGCCATTTCGTTCTCCCAGTCGAGGAAAACACCCCCATGGCCAACCTCTACCTTACCATGCTCGAACGTTTCGGCGTACAAGCCGATAAACTCGGCGACAGCACTGGATACTTACCAGGGGCGTAATCAAGTGCATTTTCCAGCCACAAATCCTTTTCTTCCCTTCGTTTTGTAGAACTGGGCGGTTGGAATGTTTTCCCGATCCTTGGATTAATTTATCCTACTCACCGAAATTCTGCTAATTGGATACCGGCTACAACAATGAGGCTCCGGCGTCATCAAGGAAGAGTTGGCAATTGGGATGCTGCTGTATAATGGATGCGGGGACTTGGGGAGAGACTTCGCCTTGGACTGAATTTTTAACGGCTTGGGCTTTGCGTTCGTCGGGGACGGTGCAGACGATCGTACGGCTTTTCATGATTTGCTTAATACCCATGCTTATGGCTTGTTTGGGCACATCATCAAAGGTGGGGAACCAGCCTTCTCCGAACTGTTGTTGACGGCATGCTTCGTCGAGGTTGACGACGAGGTAGGGTTCTTCGGTTTCGAAGTCTGCGGGGGGATCGTTGAAGGCGAGGTGGCCGTTTTCACCAATACCTACAAAGGCGACGTCAATAGTGGTTTGGGAAATCAAGGCTCCGAGGCGTTGGCATTCGGCCTGAGGGTCTCCTTCGCCGTCGATGAAATGAAAGTGGTTCAAAGGAAGGGGTAATTGACTGACAAAGCGTTCCCAGAGATATTTACGGAAGGAGGCTTTGTGGCTAATGGGCATGCCAACATATTCGTCGAGATGAAAGCCAGTGAGGCGGTTCCAGGGAAGGTCGGCCTTGCGAAGTTCCTCCAGCATCTCGAATTGGGAGGCTCCGGTGGCAACGATGAAGTTGGCGGTGCCGTTTTCTTCGAGGGCTTCTTTGAGTTTCGCAATTCCGAAAGCCGCGGCGGCGGCTCCCATTTCCGTTTTCTGCGCTTTGGTGGTAATCTGCATCAACTACTTGGCTGCCAGGGGTCTCATGGAGAGTGGCTTTCCTAGGTAATTCATGAGCCACATTTCTTTCCACATGCGGTAGCGACCTTCGGAGGTCAAGCGACCGTATTCTTCGTGGTATTCCTGCGGGTGTAAGAAGCCGTAGTGAAGGTTGACTTCTTCCAGTTTGCGACGTTGTTCATCAAGGTCGTCCATCGGTTCGACTTCGAAGGCTTCTGGAGCAACAGCCAGCGTTTCAAGCCGGCGTTTGTGAAGTTCGAGTAACCTTGGAAGACTTAAAACGAGGGGTTTGCGGGACATGTACCAATTTTCAGGTGTGAAAATGGCAAAGGGCATGGCAATGTTATCCGTCATATAGCGGGTGCCATCTTCCATTTTGGTACAGATGGAGAAATAGATCCGCCGCAGTGAATTCGGGGTAGGCAGAAAGAGGATTTGAATACGGGTGTTATCTTCCTCGTCTTGATAAAAAGTGGTCCGTAGAACAAAATCGTCGGAGAGTTCACATTTGAGGGATTGCGATTTTTTGTACCCGTTTTTGGAAAGCCAATCTTTTGTATCAATTGCGGAGGGGTCTACAGGCCATTCGTCTCCATCGTAATTTACCTGATATCTTGGAAACAGAGGGATGGAGCTTTTGCTGAAGAGAGAAATTTTGACCCAGTTAAATACAGTTTCCAGGAGGAGCCAGAGGAGGAAAACCAGTAGAAACAGGGAAAGGAAATCCTGAGGGGTTTTCGTGATGGTGACTTCAGGCGAAGAAAAGAGGGAAGCCATCACCAGCGCAGTGAGGATCCATCGCATCCATCGGTTGGCGATGTGCACAACAGGATTGACGATTTTGATGAACCCCATGGAGATCGCTGTCGTTCCCAGTAAAAGGAGGACAAACAGGGGTTGGAGGTAGGATTCGATTGTACCACCCATAGAATTGAATTGTTGGAGGTGAAGTAGGGTTTAACTGAACCTCAGCGGCATGACCACGCAGACAAAGTGTTCCTCGTTTGTAAAGAGGCCAGGGCTTCCACTGTCTTTGAATTGAAAGGTGACTTCATCTTCTACGAGTTCGCCAAGAGGACTGATTAAATATTTGGGGTTGAAGGTCAGTTTGGTCTCTGGGCCGTCATATTCAATTGGAAAATGTTCTTCCGACTCTCCAAACTCCGCACTTTGGCCGCTAATCACCAGATTATTGCTGTGGAAGGTCATGTTGATGGATTCGCTTTTCTCGGTAACCACCAAGGCTGCACGGGAGACACAATCCTTGAGGTCGTCACGATTCATTTTGACGCTATATTCCACGTTGTCAGGAATGACGATTTTGTAGTTGGGGAATTTGCCTTCCACGGTTTTGGAAACGAGGCGGATTGCTTGGACGAGTCCGGTTTTTGCATTGTCTTCACCGACATCAATCGAGAAGGCTACCTGGCGTTCGTTGAAGAGAATTTTGACGTTTTCGCCTTTGCCAAGGAGGCGTTCCAATTCGTGAACAGTTTTCATCGGCAGGATGAAATTTCCAGTTTGGCCTTCTGGGATGTCGATATCCAGTCCATTGAGTGCCAGACGTTTTCCGTCAGTGGCAACAGTCATGAGCTTGTTCTCATCGAAGTTGAAGAATACGCCGTTGAGCATGTGGCGGCTTTCGTCCGAGGACTGAGCGTAAGAAACGCTTTTGAGCATGAGCTGGAGTTTGCTCTGATCGAGGGAAAACTCGTGGTCATTTTCAAAATCGGAAAGGGGAGGGAATTCGCTTACACCAATGGCGGTGATGGTAAACTTGGATTTACCAGCCGTGATTTTGGCATGCTCGGCGTCGAGGGCTTCGACTTCCACTTCCATGCCTGGCAGGTCCCGAACAATGGTTGCAAGCTTCTTGACGGGAAGAGTCATCGCTCCTTCCGTTTCCACTTTGATTGCCTGAATATTGCAGCGGATGCCGAGGTCGAGATTGGTCGTGGTGAGGGAAATCTGGTCGCCAGTGGCTTCAATCAACACGTTGTTGAGTATGGGCATCGTTGGTCTGGCTGGAACAACGTTTTGTACTTGAGATAGGCCGTTAGTGAAATGCTCCTTGAGGATCGTGAATTTCATGTGGAATGAGTGAAGGGTGTTTCAGGCTTTTTACAATCTGGTTTTAATAATAAGAAAAGAAAATTTAAAAAAAGTCTCTTATTCTTATATTGGGAAATAACTGTAGTAAGTGCCGGGAGGCTAGTATTGGTGAGAGTTGGTCGATGGGAATGAGTTTGTGAAGAATTCCAGAACCAATGGGAATAACAGAATGGGTTGTGAGTAAGTTTTAAAAAAAATCAAAGAATCCCGGCAGTTGTTCACGGGTTGTTCTTCGTTCAAATTTCAGGATCCTTTACCGAGAGTTTCGATGTATTTCCAGAAGGATTTGTGCTGCTCAAACATTTGTTCATCCGAGACCGGGAGTTTACAGCGGAAAATAAAGTCAGTGAGTGTGTTTTTATCAAGGATGTAGTGGCAGAAGATGGTGTCGTCGTTCTGCTCAAAATAAATTCGATGGTTGTCGGCCCGAAGCCTGTAGATTGTCCGGCCATCCCGATGAAACTTCCCAAGGTCTCCCGAGGGCTTCTGAAGCCTGGCGTCCGTAAGATTCGAAATGAGGTCTACCAGTTCGAGCTGTTTAATCTTCGGAAGGGAATTGAGAAAGCGCATGCTTTGCTTGCTGAAATTAACCTGGTACATGGGTTCTGCGGTTGCGGTGTTTGAATAGGACATAAATTTTAGGTTAGTGAGACTTCAACTGTAAAGGCTCCGATTTTGCCGGGGTTGACGAATTGTAGACCATTTCTGTGAGTAGGACTATTGGGGGGACTCATCCATGGTTCAATGCAGTAATAGGGGGTGTCTTCATCTGGTGACCAGGTGACAATGGACCTTGCGTTATTGAGGGGTTCGGTTTCCAGAAAACGAATGTGGACGGGCTCTTCTCCTCCTGCGGGATTGAGTGTGCATTCATTGGACTGGAGATAAAGGTGTATGCGGTTGATGAGTTTCGGGTCGCCCAGTGAGTAAATTTCTTTCTTCTTGTCGAGAATTTCAGGCTGTAATTTTCCGTTTGGCAAATGTCGGAGAGCTCTTTTGGCAGGAAGACGAAGTTGATAATCTCCTCGTGCCAAGCCTTCGTGCCAGGGTACATTAAAATAGAAGTGATGGCCAGGAGACCAGGGAATGGCGAAATTTTCGTGGTTGGTGAGTTGGAGTTCTACTTTAAATCCAAGCTCTTCCATGATGTAAGTCACCACGAAATCATAGTCGTAGGGGTAAGCGGCTTCTGAATTTTCATTTGGAATCAACCGGGTGGTGAAACGATTTTCCCGACAGTCCAGAAGTTCAAATTCACTATGCCTAGCAAAGCCATGCTGGGGAATGGCACGCTTTTCCCCCTCTGTGTCCAACCAGTATCCAGCCTCCTCTTCCACATGACATCTTCCGACAAATGGGAAAAGTATCGGGTTGCCTCCATGAATATCACCAAATGCCAAGTCCTCTGGATTTTCCGGCCAATACAAAATATCTCGGGTAGATCCATCTGCCAGACTCACAAACCAGCTCATCAGGCGGCTGCCAGCTGTCGGGTCTGCAAGAAAAGTTGATGCACCTATTTTCCAGCGGTTGATTTTCCGGTCTTGATATTCGATAGTTTCCATGTACTAACCTTGAGATAAGAAAGAACGGTTCGTGTTCAAAGAGGTTTTATCAAATTTCCAAAAACTAGTCTGTGTACTGGTTCTGATAAGTTGTTGTTGGTCGGTATATGGTCAATCCCCGACTGGTGGGACAAAGCCTTCAGCTCTCAACAAGGGGAATGGTATGGCGGAAGTCTTTGTTATTCCAATTCACGGTCCGATCACTCCGACTCAGCTCTACATTCTGCGACGAGGTGTTAAGGAAGCCTTGGCTTCAGATAACGCAGCAATCCTGATTGATGTGGATACGCCGGGCGGAGAAGTCAAAACGACTCTGGAAATGATGGAAGTGCTGGATCGTTTTGAAGGAGAGACAATCTCTTTTATAAGAAAAGAAGCAATTTCCGCAGGTTCCTACATTGTGTCTTCTACACGTCATATCTACATGGCTCCGAAGAGCGTGGTTGGAGCGGCGGACGTGGTGCTGGGAACAGGCGATGATGTGCCTGAAACAATGAAGCGTAAGATCCGCTCTCTCCTTCGGGCCAAGGTACGGGCTTATAATCAGGAATATCGCTATCGTTCCGATGTCGTCCGAGCCATGATGGAAGATGAATTCGTGCTGGAAGTAGATGGCGAAGTGATCAAAGAAGAAGGGGAGCTCTTGACTTTGACAGCTGAGGAAGCCGCCAGGGAATTTGGCAAACCCCCCGAACCGCTTCTGGCAACTGGTATTGAAAAGGATGCGGAAGCGGTTTTGAAGCAGCATTTTGGACAGGATGGCTACGTGATTCAAAACTTTGATGTCACCTGGTCCGAAGAATTGGCTCACAAATTGAATCTCATCGCCCCAATTTTGTTGGGCTTGGGGCTGCTGGGGCTTTTCATCGAGTTCAAAACACCGGGCTTTGGAGTCTTTGGCATTTTGGGTCTGACTTTTCTGGGCATTGTATTTTTGAGCCATCATGTTGCGGGCTTGTCCGGCCATGTGGAAATACTCGTCTTTCTGGTTGGGGTAGGGTTGATCCTGGTGGAAATTTTTCTCCTTCCGGGTCTTATCATTCCAGCAATGGTGGGAGCGATTTTGATCATTGGTTCCCTCGTTTATGCCTTAGCAGATTACTGGCCTGGAAACATGGGCGATAATGTCTTTGATGGACAGGAAATCCCCTTCTTTGATTTTACGGTCGAGACCTTTTTGCATCCGACCATCCAAGTGCTTCAGGGTTTCCTGATCGCCGCAGTTGGAGCCATGATTGCGATTCAAATCTTACCGCGAACCAGCTTCTGGAATCAATTGGTGTTGCAGAAATCGGTCGGCACCATGGACCCTGTGGTTTCTGCCGGAGGTGTAAGCAGTAACCAGGATTTGGAATTGCCTCCACCGGGTACGGTTGGCCAGTCGGTCACGGATCTATTTCCCAGTGGAGAAATTGAAATTGAAGGCAAGCGTTACCAGGCAAGGGTCAAAATCGGCAGCATAGGCCGGGGGCACAATGTGGTTGTAACAGGGAACGAACATTTTGCCCTGGTAGTCGAAGAAGCCAAAGAGAAAGAGAGTGAAGCATGAGTTTGATCTTTGGGTTATTGCTATTGTCGGCTGTATTGATCGGTTTTGAAGTGATCCTTCCGGGCGGAGTACTTGGGTTTGCCGGGATACTGGTCTTTTTTGGAGCCTGCTTTCTGGGGCAGGTTTATTATGGTTGGCCTGGTGCCATCATTACCTTTTTTGGCGGGGGTGTCTTTCTTGGAGTGTTCCTCTTCATTGGTTACAAATGGTTTCCCAACACACCACTGGGCAAAGAGTTCATTGTTGAAAAAGAAATCACAGGAGCCTCCAACAAAGGCATTCCGGAATCCGTGATTGGACAATCCTGCATCTCCATTACCCCCCTTCGTCCAACCGGTCTTGTTTTATTGGGGGAAACACAGTACGAAGCCATCTCCAAAGACGGTTACGTCGATGCCGATACCCACCTCATAGTTAAAGCCAAAGATAACTTTCGAGTCGTTGTCATTCATAACGAAAACGCCTGAATCCAATTTCATAAACAACTAACCTACAAAACACCTACAACCCATCATGCCTCCAACAAATGTGTTCTACATCGTATTGGTCGGAATCGCCCTCCTGGTGCTTCTGGTCCTTTTCCTGATCATCCTGAATTTCTTCAATACCTGGCTCAAGGCATTCCTCGCCAAAGCACATGTAAGCTTTCCAAACCTTGTCGCCATGCGGCTTCGTGGTGTCCCCACCAACATGATCGTAGATGCCCGCATTACCGCTGCCAAAGCCGGCATGATGTTGTCAACCGATGACCTTGAGTCGCATTACCTCGCAGAGGGCAACCTGCTTCCCACCGTTCGAGCCCTGGTCGCGGCCTCCAAAGCCAACATCTCCTTGAATTGGGAACAAGCCTGCGCCATTGACCTCGCAACTAAAGGTACCAGCAAGTCCGTCATCGAAGCGGTGCAGACCTCAATTAACCCCAAAGTCATCGACTGTGTGATCGAAGGCCGGGACACGATTGATGGTGTGGCCAAAGATGGTATTCAGGTAAAAGTTCGTGCCAAAGTAACCGTACGTTCCAATCTCGAACACTACGTTGGCAGTGCCCAGGAAGAAACGGTCATTGCCCGTGTCGGTGAAGGCATTGTTTCCACCATTGGTTCCTCGGAAAACTACAAAATTGTCCTCCAAAACCCCAATGCCATCACAGAGGGAGTGTTGAATCGCGGTTTGGACGTGGGTACTGCCTTTGAAATTCTCTCCATCGACATTGCGGACGTGGACCTCGGAGAAAACCGTGGTGCAAAACTGCAAGCCGCTCAGGCAGAAGCCAATAAAGTCGTCGCACAGGCTCAGGCTGAAATTCGTCGTGCAGCTGCTGTGGCTCTAGAACAGGAAATGAAGGCCAAAGTGCAGGAAATGCAGGCCAAACTCGTGGAAGCCGAAGCCGAAGTGCCCATGGCCATGGCCGAATCCTTCCGCAGTGGAAATCTTGGAATCATGGATTACTACCGCATGAAAAATATCCAGGCTGATACGGGAATGCGTGAATCCATCTCCGATTCAGACGATAAGTAATTCTCCACTGGATCTGACATGGAGCAGTTTTTTGATGTTTTAGGCCCCGTAGTTATCCTGGTCTTCATTGCGATCGGGAAACTACTGGAGGTCGCATTCAAGGGGAAGGGGGAGAACAACACCCCTCCCCGGCGTCGTCCTGCTCCAGGTTCTCGTCAACCCGAGTCTGAATCTGGCCATGAAGACCTGAGTGAAGTACAAGAGCGGATTCGCCGCCTCATCATGGAAAGAGCCGGCATTGAAGAAGACAAACCCACAAGGTCAACACCTCCTCCTCCAGCTCCGGAACCCGAACCTCTTTACTTTGAGGAACCGGAACCTGTCGTTCAGGACTACACACCTGCACCCCCTCCAAAACCTCCAGCTCCACCACCTAAGCCCAGAATACCGCCCCCTTCTCTCAGCTCTGCCATACAGAGTCGCAGACGCACTTCCGCACTTCGCCGCAAGCTCGGCCTGAACAACAAAGAAAATCTCAAGAAAGCCATCCTCCAGCGGGAGATTCTTGGGCCACCACTTGCCCTGCGTAAGGAAGACCAAAGAGATACCTGGTAATAAGCAAAGTCGCTTGATGCGTCTCCCCTACGTTCCTATTGCAAGGTTACTCAAATCAACGTGAGGAGCTGGGTATATACCAAATCGAAGAAGCTTTGATTGAATGCATGGGTCTTCCTTGTTGGAGTTCACACTTCAGGGTGTGTTGAGACTTGGTAAAAGACGAATAGGCCCCATATGTCCTACACGGCCTATTGGGCAGCAGCACAGCTTTCCCCCGGTAAACAAAGAAACCGCATGTTGCCATGCGGTTTCTTAAAAGTAAGTTTCCTGAAATGGCTCAGGGAATGGCAGTTCGACCAGGCCCGGATTTGGGCATTTGGTAGAGTTTGTCATTCAGGCGAACAAAGATGTTGGAACCCTTGTCGAAGATGATCGCCATCGGTCCGGTCTTATCCACGTTGACAGTGTCGCCATCCTGAATGGTTTGGTCGAAGACAGTGCCGCCTGTACGTTTGTCGATCAGGATCACGTGTACATCGCCACCTTTGGCTTCAAGGCCCATTTGTTGTTGGGGAACGACTGCACCTCCGACTCCAGGTTGTGTCAACCCTGAGGGTCCTTGAGCACCGCTTGTGGCAGGATTGGAAACCGCAGCCGGGTTATTGGCCGGCTGGTTTGCGGCGGTTTGCGTAGTGGCTGTTTTGTCATCCTTGAAAAGGAAGGCCAGAAAGCCAACTACGACCAACAGCGCAGCAAAACTGACGCCTACGGCGGCCCAAATCATTTTATCTCCTCCCAATTTGGTTACGTTGGAGGGTTGAGCCTGTGCTTGCGGTTGAGCAGCAGGGAAAGGAGTGCGGGTATCCTGAGTTTTCTGCGGTTTGGGTTCAACAGATTCGGATTGCTTGCGGAAAGGGGAGTTGACCACTTCTGAAACGACTTCCTTCTCCGACTGTTCACGCTCCACTTTGAGTTCGGATTTGTTGGAAGAAGCCATTTCCAGTTTCCCGAAGTTTTCACGGGAAGCGTTGTTTTTCGTGCGATTGGCAGACTTGCTTCCGCTTTTGCCCTGTGAGCGGAGATAAGCTGCTTCGATTTCATCCGGATCCAGATCCAGAAGTTCTGCGTAATTCTTCACAAAGCCTTTCCGGTAGATTTCCGGTAAGTCGATGTTGAAGTCATTTTTTTCAAACGCCTCCAAAAAACTCACCCGGATTTTCGTCCGTTCTGATGCTTCCTGAATCGATATACCTTTATTGACTCTCGCTTCCTCAAGCTGTGCCCCTAGTGTCTTCATCATTTGTCCTTTTATTGTTTGTTCATCAAGAGAGTGATAAAAATCTTTATAGCATATCCAGGTCTACCAGAATTTCCCGACCTTGTGCTGCATTTCCGTTATCCGGCCCAACAATGCCCCGTTCTTCCAGTTCATCCATGATTCTGGCTGCCCGGTTGTAGCCGATTTTAAGTTTCCGTTGTACCATGGAGGTGGAGGCTTTCCGAGAGACTTTGAGAACCTCCAGCACCTTGCGGAACAATGCGGCTTCCTCGTCATCATCTTCAAAATCATCGCCTCCAGCTGCTTCTCCATCCTCATCTTTGACGCTGTTGTCCACCTGGCGTTGAATTTCTTCAATAATTAATGGTGGCCCATTTTGTTTAAGGTGGTCGACGATGGCGTCACGCTCTGGATCGTCCAACCATGCACCTTGGGCCCGAAGGAAGTTGGGAGCTCCCGGAGGTTGGAAAAGCATATCTCCTTTACCAATGAGGGCTTCCGCACCCTTGGTGTCGAGAATCGTCATACTGTCCCGATAGCCACTGACCCGGAAGGCGATGCGGCTGGGCAAGTTGGCTTTGATGATACCGGTGATGACGTTGACCGAAGGTCTCTGGGTCGCCAGAATCAGGTGGATACCGGCCGCACGGGCAAGCTGAGCGATCC
>Ga0181568_10004877_pt1 | contig 11900 bp, 15 predicted proteins | sample 101ome_20_FD_133758 | JGI IMG/M metagenome (GOLD analysis project Ga0181568, IMG submission 133758) | Coastal salt marsh microbial communities from the Groves Creek Marsh, Skidaway Island, Georgia - 101404AT metaG (megahit assembly) | ecosystem: Environmental > Aquatic > Marine > Intertidal...
TACAAGGACTGGTTCCTTTCTGGAGAAGGCCGAGAGCACGGTCCGGTGCGTGAAATCATCGAAGAACTGACGAAGGAACACCCTGTTTTCGAGACGTTGTCTGCGGACGACTTTACCTTGGAAACATTGGGCATTAACGAACGCCGCAAGGTGTCGGAGCGACCCGGATATGAAGGGGAGCTTACTCTTTCAGTACAAGAGTTTTACCGACTTACCTTCAGTGAATCGGCTGAGGCCACTGTGAAGTCTTACTGTGCAACCCACGGTAATGACGGAGTGGCTTTGGTGTCCGATGAAGAGCGTCTAGCTAAGACCTTGACTGTGTCTGGTGAAAAGGCTTCGTGCCGAGACCTTGAGGACTTTATGGCTCTACTGCAATGAGCTGTTAACTCAACTAGGAGATTGAAATGGATATTGAAAAAATTGAAAACAAGTATGCACAACTGACTGAAGAGCACGCTCTGAAAGAAGGTCACGAACTAGCTGCAGACGAACCAAGAACTGCTTTCATGGAAACATGGTCGTGGATCAGCTTGGCCTTCGGGCCAACAACCTATGCGAAAGAATATCACTGCTGGTGTTGTGGTCATCCTTATGGCCAAAACTACCTCGGCCAACACCGAGAAGACGACGGTGATATCGTCGACGAAGACCTTGTTAGAGTCGCCTGCTTCCGAGCAGGATGTCCGGCTTATTCATGGGAAATCGTTTGGTTCAAATAATCAAAATCCAACTAGGAGAGAATTACTATGAGTAACGAAACCAAAAAAGATGAAGGACTACTGATGATGTTGGTTAGCTGGATCATGCAAATGAGCCAATCCTACCAACGACGCAAGAACGACAGTAACATGCCTTACAGCATCCACCCACAAATGGTAGCCGCGAATGTCCCGCTTTTCTTGAGCGAGGCAGGCAATCTTCGTGCTAGGTTGGCTGCTATCTGTCATGATATTGTTGAAGACTGCGTCTCAGCAGATCTTATTCGAACCTTCGAATACTGGAACGCCCATTTGCCACACTTCGCTATCGACGCGGAGCCTAGTGGTAATGTTAGAGACGACCTCTTTGTATTGCTACAACGCTGTGTAGAAGTATCTGGCTATTCCCCTGTGGAAGCCGAGAAAATTATCAGTGCTGTGGAGGAACTCAGTGTTCCCGAAGAAATGACTGGAGTCTACGAGCTCGGTGACAAGAAGGCTAAGAAAGCTTGGGAAGCGTCCCCTCAAAGGATGCAGAACATGTCTGACGAAGCGCTGATGGTCATGTGGGCTGACAAATCCTACAATCTGAGAAGCCCCATCCCCGGACGCGATCCGGTTAAGGAGCAACTGAAGTACGGCAGGCTGTTTTACAATATTCAGTCTGAGATGATGTCTCGTGGGTACGTGCCTCGTGCCCTACCATCCGATATCTATTCGGCTATGGAGCTGTACACTCAGAACTAAGACGAAAGTCAACTAGACATGAGAATAAAATGCAAAAATAACTGCGGAGGCTTTTTCGCATATCAGGGTGAAATAACCTTAACATTCGACGGACATTTGACTATGGCAGAGACAACATTCGACTGTCTCCTCAACAACAATGCCATAGAAGCTCTGCTTGCAGAGATATCCTGTTCTGAATGTGGAGAGAAAGCCACAGTAGAAGGTTTAGACCCATACTGACAGTGCATAGCTTGTCAACTAGAGCAAAATGGATAGAGAATATACTATACATGAGCACAATGGTTTGAAATTTATCAACACGACTGGTACTACACTCATCATGACAGATGGGTCGGAATACGAGCCGGAAAGTTTCAAGCTGAACTCAAAAGTAGTTCTGCTATACGGTAGAGAGCCAGATAATCTTCCTGATGGGATGATTTACAAGGCCAAGTACGCTGAAATGCTACATCTACCAGAACCTGACGACCAACAATGGATCGACAGCTTGGATGACGACATTATTGTCATCGCCACACCAAAAGTGTGCAACACATACACCTATCCGGTGTGTATGTTCAAGACATTTGTAGCAGAAAACGGTATGCGGTACTCAAATCCCGACATGATTGTCTGGAAAGAGAGAAAGTAACCGATACCGGTATTTTTGAGTACGTAATAGTAATGAGAGAGAAGGGCATTTAGGCAAATGACTTCTCTCTCTTTTTTTTTACGAACTAGTTTAGAGTAACATCAAAACCGGATTGGCCAAGACGCTTTCTTGGTTTCCTACCGAATCTGATTGAGGATCCGATGGAAACTAAGATTGAGTGGGGTAAAACCCACACCAGGTAGAGTTACGGCGCAGCTATGTAAAAGTGATATGGCTGTAATGTAGGGGTACGAGAGGATCTCGATTCGCAGTTGAGTGAATCTGCAACCTTGTTCACTGTTATGTAGTGTACCTCTACCACCAGATAATAATGTTACACACATTTGCATCTAGTATGAGACAAGCTGCACAGGATAGCTATGATAAACATGGCGTTTGTAAAAACTACGTTCCTGGAATGAACTTGTCTAATGTCGATTTGATAAAACAGTAATGATCAGAACTGATCGAGAAAAATCAGAAACACATACTAGCAAAGGAGGAAAAAAACTTGAGCAAAAAACAAAACAACAAGTGGACGCAAGCAGAACGACAGGTGCACCGATGGACCGGAGTTAGACCGGACGGTAAGAAGGCTGAGGACCAGCCCCAAGACCGCAAGAGTCGCCGTGCCATGATGAGCATTCTCACGAAGGATGCAATGCACCGAGCAAACCCGGAGTTCGCCTTCGGGTGTGTTCGTCGCCTGCTCACTGGGAACGTCTTCAAGAGCGAAGACTTTACCGAGTTCATCAACAACCATCCCGCATTCCGAGCGCTGACCGACAAAGTCTTCGCTGGTGAGGCAACAATGGATGTTGATGGTGACCTTCTCACTGAAGCTCTTGCTTCAAAGTGGGGACACGAAAACAAGCCTACCCGCACTCTCGAAGTGTGGGGAGAAGTGGAGATCACCTGGGTGGACCGAGACGGCGTGAAAACCGAACTCGTTCAACTCGGGTATGAGATGATCCGCTACGAAACGGACTCCCGTCCTTACATCGCACTCAACTGCGGAGGTGGCAGTGCGATTCGACGGTTCCTCATTCGATCTGGCCCAAAGCCAGACTACAAAATCAACGATGATGCAACTGCCCGCCGCTGGTCGGTTCGTGGTAAGTCCGTCGAAGAGGCTGTAGAGGAACAGGAGGCCATTTCTGAGGCTGAGGTTGACTCCCTCATGGACCAGCTGCTGTCGGGTGAAACCGTCACGCTGGGCCTCTGATTCGTTCGGAGGCGTTCCAGTCCCGCCCGTGCCAGCGAATGGCACTCTGCCAGTGGACTCACTGGCCCCAATGGATGAAGGGTGCAAAGATTCCGACCAGACTATTGAGTCAACAAAGAAAGAGCACACGTGTTTACGTTAAGTTTACATGTGTGCTCTTTCTTTTTTTTTTGTTATGTTGATATACTGTCGACATCTACACTAGATGAGAGGTGAATACCTATGAGTCATATGGTTAAAGGCAAAACGAACTTGAGCGTAGAAAATGCGGAGATTCTCATTGAAGCTCTGCAAGCAGCATACGAAGGCTGTACAATTGAAAGAAACACCCAAGCCCGTATCTATGGCAACCCGATGTGTGACATCGTGGTGAAGCGTAGTAACGGTCGAGACGTTGGCTTCCGAGCTAACGCTGAGGGTAACTTCGATTGTCTGACTTACGAACCGGGCTACCGCTCGGATGCTGAAGCAGTTAAGCAGGTGTTGAAGCCTGTTTACGAGCACTACGTCAAGGGTGTTGCCCAAGACATGATTAAGCGAAACCCTAACCTCCGAAACTACATCATGAAGAAAGAGGTAAAGGAAGTGGAACGCAACGGCAAGAAAATGAAGAGAGTCCGCATTCAAGCGGCTGGTGGACAAGGGGGTTACATCTGATGACCGCCCAGTACATCGACTTCTTCATCGACCCTGAAACGGGCGAAATGGAGATCAAAATTGAAGGTCTCCCAGACGCTGTCTGTGACAAAGTCGCAGCCGAAGTGCTGAAGAACTTGGGTATGACCGATGCAAAGGTTACCAAGACCTCTTCTGCGGAAGGTGGCGACGGCCAAAAGCGCACTCAGTCTATTCGTTAGACTGTTCGCAACTAGGTGAGTTTTATTCTGAGCCGAAAGGCTATGACGAAACGTGTAACACACGTTTTCTCTAAGACGCGCAATACGCAGGTAAGTAACGAACTGTCAAGAGAGTTAGAGCTATCGTAGATAGCTCTAACCGAAGACACAGGAGTTCGTTCCTAAGACGCAGCGGGCGCAACTAACGCTCAAACTGTGTGTTACACTAAGAGCGTGGTGACCGCGTGAAGAAGTCACAGAGATCGCTGCAGTGCAGCGATCGGGGACCCTGAGCTGCAAGTCGTGTCCTAAGAAGACTGAACATAAGCTTTTGAAAACTATGTAAAATCAGGAAAACAAGTACGAGTGGGCCCCAGAGTTGGGGAGCACTAACTAAGAATTGCAAAGATGCATGCCACAAACACGGTGTGGACCCGGGATCCCAGCTTGGAAAAAGAATATTAGGGGTTAACCGGTGCCAAAGATTGTGTTATGACATTGTCAGTGGTCATGCCAATGACAAGTAGTTCTAGCTAAGAAATTCTGGTAACATGGCAGAGTACTATGAAAAAGGGATTCTGGTCTTAGTTTGAAATAAAATTAGGACCTCGATTGGTACTTCCAAAGAGTTCCAAGGTACCTGGATACAAAAGAAAAGATGGAAAGATAATTGGAAAGTGTCTGTAGAACGTTCTAAAGAACGAAACACAATAAAGAACACCAACCTAGATCTTTGCCACCCCAGTGGGGATATCCAAAGTTCACTGTACAGTGACGGAAATTGGGTATCGAAAATCTGGGCAGCCTACCTGTGCTGTAAAGACGACGTGACGTGCCAGTGACATCGATGCGCAGGCGGCAGCTGACCCAAATGGTAAGCTGAAGAAAGAGAACAAAAAGTGTTACGAGCGCTGAGCGCTGGTGCTGAGGACGCCCCCTACCCTGTTATGCAGGTTGGTGTCCCCTACCCAGCCTTAACTCACCACCAGAGAAGGAGGAAAACAATATGGATCCGAATTTTAAGAATGTAATGGACGCAAGCATTGGGGCAAGTCTGCCCTGTACGGCATGGAGCACGAATGGTGAGGTTGATGAAGTAATCAACCAAGCTGTTGAGTGGGCAGTTAAGTATGGAAGAAACAACGAAGCTATCTTCGTTTGGCGCGAAAGCGTCGGCTTCCAAGAATACGGTGCCTTTGTTGAAGATGAAGACGGTCGCCGTCAAGTTAGCTCGCTGGATCCTTCCAGCGTTAGCTTCTTGATTGAGCCACTGGAAGACTCGATCAGAGAACCCGAAGATGACTTCCCTGGAGCAACAGTACCATTTGCTGTGGAATTTATTGGTAACTATAACCCTGAACAAGAGGGTCGCGGAGCTATCTTTGTCCTACGGGACTGGCACCGCTACGTAGATGCCAATGCTGACCTTGTCGATCGCCAAGTCGCGCTCTTCGAGCGCATTACGACTGGGCAATTGAAGCACGTTATCGCTATCGGGCAACCCGCCTGGAGTGACGAAAACATCCCTGTGGAGCTCAATCCACACATGAAGCGTGCTACAATGGAACTTCCTAACAAGGAAGAGCGTCTGGCAATTGCGAGAAGCTGGCTTGAAGAGATTGTATCAACTCAAGCTAGCGAGTTCCCGCAGCTTGCCGCTGGTTTGACTGACGATGCCCTCGAAGGTGTCGCAGACGCTACCGGTGGTCTGTCTAGAAAGCAGACCGAGAATGTGATTTGTATGTCTGTTGCCCGCACGGGAACGTTTGACATCGATTACATCCTTGACGAAAAGAAAGACCTTGTGAAACAAGCTGGTTTCGAAATTATGCGACCAGCCTCTGGATTCGAGAGGATCGGTGGGCTTACTCCCCTCAAGGAGTACGCTACACGTTTGCGAAAGCGTTTCACCAAGGAAGCCTTTGATTATGGTTTCCGTGAGTACCCTCGCGGGTTGCTCATGGCCGGTGTTCCCGGCTGTGGTAAGACGGCTGTCGCCAAAGCTTTGGCTGCTGAGTGGGGTATGAACCTCGTCACCGTTCAGGCTACGGACCTCAAGGGGTCTCTGGTCGGTGAGTCGGAAGGCAAAGTGCGTCGTCTGTTTGACACCTTGAAGGCTGCTGCTCCTATCATCGCTTTTGTCGATGAGGCGGAAAAGCTGCTTGGTAAGTCGGACGGCGTGAACGACGGCGGTGCACACGATGCTGTCTTGGGTCAATTCCTGTCTTTTATGCAGGAGGACAACTCAGGCGTGTTCTTCGTGTTCACAGCAAACAATATGGAGAAGTTTGCTCCCGAGCTGGTTGACCGGTTCGAAGGGCGATTCTTCATCGATCTTCCATCTGCTGGAGAGCGAGAGGGTATTTTGAATATCCACCTTGCTCTGAGAAAGCAGGTTGCGGACGACCTGGATATGGATGAATTGGTGCGAGCCACCAAGGACTTTTCCGGTCGTAACATCGAAGATTCAATCAAGGAAGCGATGGTGATGTCCTTTAACGAGGACAGACCTCTCTCTCAGCAAGACCTACTTACGGTCTTTGGAGCTACGGTTCCAACTTCTAAGACAAAGAAGGCTGAGATTGAGACCATGCGTACTTTCGTCGAGAACGGAATGATGCGTGGCGCTAACGACGTATCCTCGAAAGAAACTGCCTCTGGTAAGTCTGACGGGAAGAAGTTGCGCAGCTTCGTTTGAAGCCAAACCTAACTAGATTATTGATATACTGTAGACGTACAGGATATACTAGGAGAATATACTATGTCGAGATTTATTCGAGATTTAGATGAAGGCGGTAGTGAAGAAGTCACTGTCGTCGAAATGTTTCAGATGGCCGAGTTCTGCCAAGTGTTCTTGACTGCAAGACACATTAAGGACGGAACAGATGACGAATTTATCCCGCTTATCGAGCGAGGCAAACTTGATAGAATGCCCAAAGAGGTAGCTGAAGAGTTGGACTTGATGTTCAGCATGGCTATCACTGAGCTTGAAAAGTGGGGAGACAACCCAAAAGGATTCTTTGAAATGCTTGAGAAAGCAGAAGATGATCCTGTATCGGAGTTCATCGATCGACCTGAAATGAGAAACGCTCTAGGCAATGTCATCATGAGAAAGCTGCGGATTATGCGTGGCCTACATGACGAAGACGAAGCCTTCGAGGAAGCAAAGAAGCTTCTTCCTACTGTTCGAGACCGAATGCACGAACTTGTTCTTGGTAACGTTCTGCAGGCAATGCAGGCGCTAGCAGAAGAAGTAAACAAGAGAGGTTTGGATTACAACAATCTGAACGACATTGTTGATGCTAAGGTTGCGATGGTCGATGATCGAGCTATCGGGTTTGCTGCAAAAATCAAACCCGAGGCGCAAGATATCATCGAGAAGAAACAGAAGAAGGAAGCTGACAAAGTGAAATACGACCCTGCTTGGGGTTGATTGCTTCTTGACTAGATGAAAATTGATATTGTCATCAAAGATGTAAGTGTGGAAATAGCGCAGCAGATCTTTGCCTTGATTGGCGGAGATGCTGAGGTTAAACAAGTGACCAAACCCAAAGCAGAGACGATTAAGACAGATGCACATCTGCATTTCGCCTGTGAGTGGTGTGGACGTAAGTACAAATCTCAAAACAGCGTGAACTCACACTTGAAATACTGTAAAGACAAGCCAGCAAATAAAGTAGAAGCTAAACCTGAAGAGGTGAAGCCTGCAGAGCCTGAGCCAAAGAAGGAGAAAAAGCGACGAGTCATTCCGACTCCCCCGCCAAAGAAGAAGGTGGCCCCAAAGCCAACCTTCAACGCACCTTCTGAATTGGACTTGAAGAAGGTAGTCGTCACCGCTGTTCTTAACAACGGCAACGACATTACCTCATCGGCAGGGATCTACCACGAACTTGCGGCTAGCCTTAAGAAAGCACAAGGGCCCAGCGAGACGCTGGATCGTTGGCTGAAAGGAAAGGAGCAAGTAATTGCTGACACTCTGAGAAAGCTTGAAGCTCATCTCGGTGCTGGTCAATGCATGGGTATGAATCTTCCAGATGGATACCAAATTGCTATCTTTGCAGACCTAGGATCACTTACGCTTGATGAGCTTGTGAAAGCTTTCTGAGTGACTTCTAACTAGATTTCGGTAGGGGTGCGCCTCCAAAACCTGCACCCCTACCGAATCACCAGATGACTGGTGAAGAACCGAGAATCATGAGTATCGCGCCCAGCTTCAACTGCATGTTGAAGTGTGAAGGGTGCTATCTGACTACTGATGTAACGAAAGAAATGCGAGAAGCAACGAAGCCCGATTACTACTGGGAACGAGCCATGGAGCTGGGTGTCCAATACGGATACACCGAACTTGCCATGACGCTCAACCCGTTTCCGGGTGCTATCGAGCATGCAATCAAGTTGGCAAAGACGGCTAAGAAGGTCGGTTTTGAAACTGTGAATGTTACTATGACGTGGAAAGACAGTGACTGGATCGAGCCCTTCGAGGAGCTGATGCAGTACGTCGATATTATTACTGAGAGTGTTGATCATTTCAGGAGAAGCTACCTAGCAGACTACTTAAGAGAGTCTGATATGGCTGATCTTGCTGATAAACACTACAACCTAAACATCCTATGGGATAGAGGCTTGATGGAGGCTTGGCCTTATCTTGACTATCCATGTGGAATACTGCAGCACGAAATGCGTGCATTTGGTGAGTTGCGTCACGCTTTTGGAGACAGAAGCGACATGGATGCAACGTTTACCATTCAGCATTTAATCTTGAAGCCACTGTCTCTTTATGGTGACTTTGACTTTGAGAGAGCATACCAAGAGATTCTGGAGACTGAACTCCCCATCGCTGGGGACGGAGGACTCCATGTTGGTGATGTGGCGTTCGGAAACTTGCTTGGGCTAAACAACTGCCCCGGTGAGCGAATGATTGACATTGACCCAATGGGCCTCGCTCGACGATGCCCAGAGAATCCGAATGCTCACGATGCTACCACCCTAGCCAACTTGGAGAGCCTGTTGAAAAACGGGATCCCCGGCTGTGGTGACGCTTGTGACTGTATTACAGGTTGACAAAGTAAAACTAGATGTTTGTAATAAGCATTCGAAAACATGAAGAAGGAAAGTGGGAAGTGATCGAGGAGATTGCTCTCGATGATGATAGCGCGATTCGACACAAGTGCGAATCGTATGATCAAGTCGTGGAGACAATTAACGGAATACTTGCTGCTAACCATCCAGACCAACGAAAAATCACGGAGTGGTTTGAGTGAGTTCTGAGACCGACTCTAAACTTGATCGAATTATCGAGCTACTTGAGACCGTAGCTGCCGATATCGGACAGTTCAGAAAGTTTGTCTTGGAGGTTACTCCAGACGCTGCGATTGAGACTATCGAGAAACTGGAAGAAGAGCTTGCTGAATAAGTAGGCTTTACTAGATGGCTTTAGACAATGAATTTGTTGATGAGTTAGACGCTGCTGTTATCAGAATAAACACAGCAGGCGAACTTGGCAATGCTATAGCAGTATTGACTGCTAATGAATGGAAATATCGCTACAGTACACAATGCTACGGTAGAGTGAGTCTATACATCAAGTCAAGTGAGATCTCCAAACACATTATGATTGGAGTTCAAATGGTGGGCAACGACGCCCAGATTTACTACGAGCACCCTATTTCTAAGGGAGACGCACAAAAGTTAGAAGAAGCAGAGTACGTAGGTACTGGCCCAATATCAGAAAATCTTGAATTTGGCCCGTATGATGTTGCGATAGCAGACACTGGCTTTATGATAGCACCTGCACTTATTCCCGGGATTGTTTTCTCAACTCAGGATCAAAGTAAGGTGTATCGCGTTAATCCCTCTGGGGATCCAATCGTACCAATCGCAACTGTTGAAATAAGCGAAAGTGGGCTAAGAAACCTGATCAATAAGACAGGAAAAGGCCAGGGACACATGTTCTTTTTCGTAAAAGATAACAAGCTAGCTGCTGTAATAGACGGCGAAGCATTTTGCGTTGAAAGCTTTTACAAGGCTGACAACGTAACAATTGACACTGATCAAGTAGTCACTTGCTGCATCCCTTATTCTGTAATCTATGATCTCTTATATCGTAGAAAGCATGATAGTAGAGGCCTGTTTAACAGGATTGAAAATGAGGGAGAGCAAGTTAAATGTGGTATCCTAGGCAATAGAAGCTTCTTTGTTGAAGTATCTAGTCAGGGTTCTAAGATTACTTTGATTCTACCAAATCACGAAATAGACGGCAGTCTAGTCGGTCTGTCTGGAGTAGATGTTGAAACCATCGAAATCCAGACCAAGACGGTAAGACGAAGATCTAAGAAACGGACTACTGAGAACGAAGTTGTCGAAGTAGTTGAAGAAGAGGTAGTTACTGAAGAACAAGAAGTTAGTGAGAGTACACTCTCCCTAACGGAAGAAGAGAATAACTTGATTCTACACTGGCACGCTATTCACGTAGCTGGCGGTGGAAGTTCTACAGAGTGGAGCCAGTGGTTTGCAGATTACTGCATGTCACAAATACAGCAAGGGTTAGAAATCGGTCAAGAACATCTTGACTTGGCTTCAAAACTATGACCCATTAAAACTAGATCTACATGAGTGAACTAAACATGTTGGACAATATGGTTGAGGAATACGGAATGAATGTTTACCTGTGCCCGCACAGCTCAAAACATTCACCAAGAGGAGAAGGCGTTAGTGATGTGCTTTACAGCACCTGGGATCAGTTTGTGATTCGAGGTATTGCGAACAACGAATTTGGTATGAGCTACTCTGATATCGAAGACTGGGGACCTGTGGAATGTCGCCGCTTCTATCAAGAAAACTTGCTTGCGCCAGATGGTTCGGTGAAGCTAGCTTTTACAAAGCACTGTGACTCGAACAACCGAGCACTTGCTTCGCAACTCTCCAACTTTACACAGCACGCACAGAATGTGTGGTCCTGGCGTTTTACGCAAGGGTACGCACTGTTGAATTACCGTGCGCGTGTGGATAAGTTCCTCTCCCGAGAAATCGGCACGAAGGCTAAGGAAGGTCAGGGGATCGTTAAGTCGATCAACAAATACCTTGCTGCCGTCAAGGAGCTTCGAGGAGATGCAGACAAGGTTCTGCATGCTAGCGTTTCGACGCCACGACTTGAGAAGCTTCTCAACCACGTCTTGGACAACTTGAAGTTGTCAGACTTGGTAGAGATGGGGATTCTTGATGAACCATCTGAAGACTGAGAGAAAGAGCCGAAACTAGATGAACATTTACGAGTGTTTTATAGATACTGTGCAGTATCAACCAAGGCTAGTGAAAGGAACGATAGCACACATTGTTAACGAAGCTGTCCAGCAACCACGATTTGTGGACGCTGGTGAGTGGATGTTAGAAAGTATGATGCTGTCGAACATTATCGCTAAGAGTAAGAATAAGGAAGGGACATACACTCTACTACGCGCTACTAGTGCTAGAAGAGAAGCTATGAAGCAAATACCTAAGCTACTGACAGCTTGGTATCTGGTTCTTAATGACCCCTCTAGTGATTCGACACTACCATCAGATGTTACTGGCATGAGCATAGAGCAACTTAGCTCTGTTATCATGGCGTTTGATCTGGTGGTGGTCTGATGAGTAACGCACCGAACATCAACAGACTTCTTGGGGGTATTACTCCTCCTGCAAGCGTCCAGTCGGACGCTGAAAGAAGATCTGCAGAAATTAGCCGTGAATCGAAAGATGACTGGAGTGATGCATTGCAA
>Ga0181568_10004881_pt1 | contig 11884 bp, 10 predicted proteins | sample 101ome_20_FD_133758 | JGI IMG/M metagenome (GOLD analysis project Ga0181568, IMG submission 133758) | Coastal salt marsh microbial communities from the Groves Creek Marsh, Skidaway Island, Georgia - 101404AT metaG (megahit assembly) | ecosystem: Environmental > Aquatic > Marine > Intertidal...
CTACGGCATCAAGATCTAATTCTTTGTTCCCCCCCACTCCTCAAAAGGGTCTGTGCCTCGCGCGCAGGCCCTTTTGTTTTTCACAAGAAATAGACTTTTGTGTATGATATTGTATAATATAAGAAAGGGTAAATATGGCTAAATCAAAGAAAAAAATCACTGACACAATTCACGGAAAAGACGAATCTGTAACAGACGAGTTACAAGCAAAGGTTCAACTTCAAAAAGATATTAATGAAATTATGGGCATAAAGAAAAATAACCCATACAAAGTGAATTCCGCTAGAGAACTACAAGAAACTTTATCATCTATGAACCTCTCAGATATGAGAGAAATGGCAGTTGCTGCAGGAATTTTTCCAAATGGTAATAGAACAGTTTTAAAGAAAAAGCTAGAAAGAGGATTTTCGGAATATATGCGGGGAGGCTCTGAAGAAATCAAAAATATTCCAATTAATAATAATCTTAGGGCCCCGAATTCAGATTTACAAAAAGAAATTGATGCTATTTGGGCAAAAAAATAATGCTTAAAAATAATGTACAACTTAGATGGAACCTATAAAGTTAGCGATTTAGCTGATGAAATTTTTGATAATGAATTTGATGGTGATTTAACTCTTTCTAATTCAACAAGGATTTCTGGTTGGTTATCCGCTAACGTAGGCAAACTCAATAACAGAATTCATACAGAATTTTCTGATATCAGTGGGTATTTCGCCGCGCCCGAAGAGCTTGGGTATTCATTCGGTTATGAGGAAGCATCGATCTTTACTCAGATGTATATGGTAAATTATTACCAAAAATCTGCAAGAAAAACATTAATGGGTCAAACCATTGAGATTCCTACGGGAACAACTGGAAATAATTCAAGTACAAGCTCTCAAGTATATTTAGGAATGAGCGACTGGACGAAAATACAGGAAGGCGATACAACAATAGAACGCCAGCCTTTATATACAACTTCTTCTGGAGCCACCGTAACTTCCGCTTCGTCAACAGTAGATATTGATGCTATGGCAAAAGAATACAGAGAGTTAATGAACGACGCAAAAAGCCATATGGAATCATTAATAATTGCATACAATTTACATGGGTCAAAACCCAGAGAAGTATAATGCCTAAAAACCTTATAGATTCTGATATGCGCGCTGAAATTCAAGAGGCTTTGGACGACGTACATGAAACGTTTGCGAAAGAAATTAAAATCTTTCAAAGAAAGACGGAAACATTTGTTGCCACTTCAACTAGCACTTATAATGCATTATATAACCGATTAAAAAACGAGCAAAAGACATTGGGAAAAGTCACTGAATTATCTGCAAAAGCAAGGATTGAGTACGTCAGAACAACAGAAGATTCAAAACTTAGTGGAACTAGCGCGCAGACGAATTTAACATTGCCAGATGGATCCGTAAGATTAAAAATTGATCAAGAAGGTTATAGCAAAATTAAAAGATCATCAAAAGTAGAAATTGATGGAAAATTATACGAGTTGGTTAGCGACTCAGGTTTCACGGGTCCATTTGAGACAAAGTATCACGTATTATATCTTAAAAGAAAGGATTAATTATGGTTTGGATTAACTCGAAAGGATTGCAAAAAGAAATTTCCAAACAATATTCTGCTAGCTTTAGAAAGCAAATGGAGCGTAAAATTAGAGCAGACGTTAAAAAAGCTCAAACAAAAATGCTGCTTGCATTTGAATCTCATGATGTTACAAGAGATCTCGATAGAGGTCCTTCAGGCTCATCCTTGCCTGGGGGCGGAGATTTATTTTCTTTTATCGGTTTTAATTCTGGAGATAGGCCAACAAATGCTTTAAGAATGTTATTGACTAAAGGAATTAAAATTCAATTTATTAGTTCTCTACAAAACGATATCGAAGCAACATTTCAAATTGACGTCCCTACCAAAGAGCAAATTGAAGAATTAACTCCTATGCCTTGGGCCCCTGGCAGAAGTTGGGCCAGAGAAATTGAAATGGGCATTCCTGGATTGGGGCAATATTTAGTTACAGATTCTTCTGCTAGTAGATCTGGCAAAGCTATTCAAGTAAAGAGTATTATTCGAAGCGGTCAATTTGGAGCAAAATCTTACATGACTAAAATATTATCTACGTTTATCGCAGACCTAACTAAAACAATATCTTCATGAAAGAGCAATTTGACCACCTTTTACAATCGAGTTTTTATCTATGGTTTGATGATAGGTTAACTAGGACCGCCCAAGCATATACCCAACCTGAGCACGGTCAATCTTTTGATGTTGTTGTTAGGGGTGAAGATGGAGGAGGTTTAGATTTGCCAGTAAATTATGACGCTTATTATTGCGCTGACCGACAATTGGTTGCAAATGGTGTATCTGAGCCGAGTGGAGTTTACGTTGATTCTGTTTTTCAGGAACAAGGTGCTAGCCCTTATAATTTAATTATTGATCACAACGAGGGTAGAATTTTAGCTCCTGCAGTTTCTCAAGGAGGACAAGATTTATCAGCAAAAAATATTAGTGGACACTTTAAGAGAAAAGAAGTTAATGTTTATATAACAAATGAAACTGAAGAGCAATTATTGCTTCAAAATGATTTTATACTCAGTGATATTGCTGGCGAGCCTACATATTTGCAACAACAGGCAGAACTGGGAGATAAAAAATATTCTTTACCCGCAGCTTTTATAAGCTTAAACTCTTCGTCAAATGAGCCGTGGGCTATAGGCGGAGTAGATGATACTCGAACTGTTATTAGAGTAGTAGTAATTACAGACAGTAATTATAGTCTTGATGCGGTATTATCTTTATTTAGGGATGCGCAAAAAACTAAGTTTGAACTTGTAGAATTTGAAGATTTTCCATTTGGAGAATTTTTTAGAGTAAAAGAATTTCCATATAGTTATCCAGATTTTATAAAAAACAAGGTTCAGAATCGTTTTCCAGCTTTTATTGAGAGGGTTTTAGTATCTAAATTATTTGATAGATCTGGTACGCAAATCCCTCAGGGACTGAGGATTGGGTTTATGGACTTTGAAATTTCTAGTATTCGACGCCCTAGAAGCGACACTTATTAATTTTTTTTTAAAAAAAAGTTCTCATTTGGGGTTTGCCTATGTAATATACAGTAACCCTTAATCTTACAATCAAATATTAAAAAATTATGGCTAGAAACAGAGTAATCTATCAATCAGAAGCTTTATTCGTAAAAGAAAAAGATCAGCATCATCGACTTAGTGCAGACGATCAGCTTCTTCGTGTACAAGACATATCTCACGGTGTAGAAATCAACCGTACCGACATCAACGAATTCGGTCAGTTGACCGCCATCGAGAGAAAAGTTGTTGAGCCACCCACAGTCAATCTTGACTTTAGCTACTATGCTCATGGTGGACACAACGAAAAAAATCTTGGTTTTAAATTTACTACAGACCGCGACACTGAATCAGCAGAGGAATTAAAGCAAGCTTTGTCTGGCTTCATGACCGCTGCATCTGATGATAAAAATTATTACATCAGTGTTGCTTCTTATGGAGACGACAATAATGAGCTTTCTGCGGGAGATCAAGAAGGAGTAATTGGTATCGGAAATGGTTCTGTTACTAGTTATAGCCTTGAAGCCGCAGTTGGAGATATCGCAACTTGTTCCGTAAGTGTGGAAGCAAGTAATATTGTTTTCCAATCTTCTGGAGAAAACATTGCTAATCCTTCGCTTAATTCTGGAACTGGTGCAACTTTGTATCCTCAATTTGAAGACGATGGTACAACCTATAAAACTGATGCTGGAAATCTTGCAAACTTTCCTGCTGGTTCACTCGCTGGACAAAAAGCTAACGATTATGACGTAGCTTGTGTACGTCCTGGTGATATTATTATCAACTTCAATGACGCTGGTAATGCTGGCGCAAAAGACTCTGACTCTGTTAGCGGAAACGCTGTAGCAATGGGTGGAGCTTACATGGAAACTGATAGTTCCTGCCATATCCAAAGCTTTACTTTAGACGTTCCAATGTCACGTACTCCTCTTAATCGTATCGGAAGTGTATTCCCATATGGTCGTGAGCTTGACACTCCAATGACTATTACGCTTAGCGTAAGCGCATTGATGTCTGACTTGGCTGACGGTGCTCTTGCAAACCTTCTTTGTTCTGACGCAGAACAACGTAACGTTCGTATCACTCTTCGTCAACCATGTTCTGCTGACGACGCTGATGGCAGAGCAGCAGATGATGAAAAAGGAACCGAAATCGTACAAGAATACCTTATCAAAGGTTTGTCCCTCGACAGTCAAAACTTCTCCTCCTCTATCGGAGACAACAAGACCGTAGACCTCGTATTCAGCACACAACAAGGTGGTGCTAATGGTACTGGAAATGGTCTTTACATGTGGAAGACTGACACTCTTGACTACGCTATCGGAGAAGATCCTAAGGTCTACGGACAGGATACTGCTAACCCACTAAATGGTTAATCAGCGATTCGTGTAACTTGATTTAAGTTAAGAAATTCTAACAAACTAAACCCCCGCCCAAAAGGCGGGGGTTTTTTTGTGTATATATAAAAATGAGAGGGCATAAACACGATACTCAAGATTTATATATTAACGGAGAAAGAATAAGGGGGGTTCAATCATGTGATGTGGGGTGGGCTGTAGACGAAACATATATTAATGCAATTGGAAGAGATGCTGGGTTTTTAGGCGGCGTAGTTGAACAACCTTTAACATCTACATGTGACATTGAGAGATTTATGGTTTCTCCCACAGATCCAATTGTTGATTTGCTTACAAGTACTGAAATATATGGAGAAACTCGATATACTAACGGCCAGAATTATATTTTTTCAAGGGCTCAAGTGACGAGTTATACTTGCGAATGCAGTATTGGCAGCATTCCTACTTTAAATTTTTCTTTGTTGTGTTATGGTAATTCAGGAGGAGATACAGATATATTTTTAAACCAGCAACCCGAGCGAGATCCAACAATTATGATTGCAACTCCAAATGCAATTGAACTCAACGTAAAAGGCCATTCTACGAACAGAATACAAGCTTTTAATTTTTCTTTAAATGTTGATAGAGAGCCAATTTTTAAACTTGGGTCACTTGAGCCTCTTGAGTTTAGGGTTGAATTTCCTATACAAGTTGATTGCCAATTTGTATTACATGTAGATGATTATGAATCAAAAAATTTGTTCGATTTTATCTGTTCTCCAGAAATGCAAGATTTGAGTTTAGTATTTAAAGACTGCGAAAGCGGAGAAGCGGTTAGGAGTTTTTTTATGAAAGATGCCAAACTAATGGATTATAATCAGACGGGCTCTATACATGAATTTTTAGAAGCGACTTTTTCATACAAGTCCTATATTACTAATATAAATCATTTAAAGAGAATATTAAATGGTCTTTCTTATTGATTTTTAGTGTATTAATATGTATGGCGATATTTTATTCAGATGTTTTAGTTAAGATTGGCGAGCACGATTTCTTTGCTTCAAGCGCAAGCATGAATGCTCAGAAAGGGTACGAAGGAATTCGTAGTGTAGGTTATAAAGGTACTATTGGAGTTGTTCCATCAGGACCATCTGGTGGAGATGCTAACTTTGAATTTGTTGGCACAGCTTTAGATCCAGAGTATTTCGAGCTACTAAACCCAGAAACAGATGGAGAAAATATTCAAATCGGGGGTAGTTCAGGACAAGATGGCCTTTTGACCGATTTATCAGTTGATGTTGAACCCAATCAAGTTGTAACATCTTCTGCCAGCTTTCAATTTTTTGCTCCACCAACTCTAGATCCAAACACTACTCCAAAAGGGGGAGGCGTTGAAGTCTCAAATAAAGCAACTGTTGGCGGAGACTTATTACATGGCGCAGGAAACGGAACTCAAGTTGGGCTAGATTCTTTTAGAGCTTCGTATAGTTTATCCCAGGGCTTTGATTCAATTTATGGACTTGGGGATTTTTGTCCAATTTTCAAATATCGTACAGACGGAACAGAAGAATTAACGATGGAAGGAGATAACCTAAGTGGAACAATCGGAGATTGCGGAATAAAATGTCCTGAGTTACAATCTTTAGTTTTGACTCTAGGAGGTTTGTGTGGTGGACAATGGAAACGTCAGGTTGACGGATTCATTACTTCTCAAGGAGTAACCGTCAGTGAAGGCGGTGTCTTAACGGGTACAATGACCGTTACAGATTTTAGCTAAAAAAAGTTTAATTTTTTTATAAACTAGATATAATATTCTAGTTTAAACTATTTATCATGGCTGTTACCGCAATTAACAAAGAATTATATTCCTTTTCAGTTTCCCTTGAAGTTACTTCTCAAAAAGAGGTTGAGGTTGAGAAGGAATTCGAGGTTGAAAAAGAAGTTGAAGTAGAAAAAAGAAAAAAGAATAAAGAGACTGGCAAGATGGAAAAAGTTCTTGTCACAGAAACCCGCAAGACAAAAGAGAAAAGAATTGTTAAAGAAATGCGAGATGTTGTTGAAGAGCAGCCAGTTAGGGTGACTCTTAGAAAACCAACTCGAACACAATTAGAAGACGGGGATATGTTTTATAGTATATGGTTAAATAAATATATTAAAATGGGTCTTCTAACAAGAGCAATGCTGGCAAAGCAACATCTCGATGTAGGAGGCTCACTAACCGAAGAAGAAAAACAAAGATATTCTCAATTATATGTAAGGTTGTACGAAAAACAACAAGCCGTTCAAAGATTTAGCCTTAAAACTGAAGAAGAAAGAAGCAATGATGAAAATGAAAGGCTTCAGAGAGCTGTTGAAGAGTTAGGAATCATCCGTAAAGAATTGACAGACTTTGAGGCAGTTCAAGCAAGTATGTTCGATCACACTGCAGATATTAAAGCAAGAAACAAAACAATTACTTGGTATCTGCTAAACCTTGCACACGTTTCTTACGGAGATCAAGACGACGCTGAAACTTTGCCTCTGTTTCCTGGTGAAAATTACGATGATAAATATCAATCGTATTTGGAGCTTGACGAACAAAACGACGAAGTTTACTTAAGGTCTATTGATAAGCTTAGTTCTCTGACTACTATATGGTATATGAGCGGCGTATCAAACCAAGATGACTTTGATCGATTATTGCAAGAGATTGATGCCGACCAATAAGCCATGAGAAATGGCTGAAAATAAAGATTCTACCAAAAAAAAATCAGAAGAAGAAAAGCGCCTGGACGAAATCCAGGAACTTGAGGAAATCAGGTTACGAAAGGTTTTGAGTTCGGTTATTCAGGGTTCATCTCATATTGAAATAATACCTGAAAAAGATAGTGTGATGTACTCTTCAGATAGAAAATCGATTCAATGTTTTTCTAAACACTTTTCTTTGCAGGACCAAATTCATCTTGATGAAAAATACGAAGAGTTTTATAATAAAGCTAAAGACAATGGAATACCCTCAAAGAAAGAAGCTTTAAAAAGAATGTATGAAAACGGATTGTGGAGCGAGGAAGATGAAAAGTGGGTATTATCTCAAAGAGAGTTTATCAAGAATCTTGAAGCTACAAAAGCAAAGTTAAGCGTAGAATCTCAAATTAAAGTTGTCCAAAAAAGTATTGACGGCGTCGAAAAAAAACTAAAAGAAAAAGAAGCTAAGCGCCAAAAGCATATAGGTACTACATGCGAAGCGTATGCAAACATACAGATGAATACTTATACAATGATATATTGCCTATACGAAGATAAAAAATGTAATTCTCCTTTATTTTCAAAAGACGATCAAGATTATCTTTCTCATGAAGATATTGCAATTATCGTTAAATCTTACAACAAAGGCATGAAAGAACTTGAAATTTCATCAATTAAAAGTCTTTCGGTTAGTCCATTTTTTACTTCTTATTTTTCTTTAATAGAAGAATCTCCAGCTGAATTTTTTGGTAAGCCTGTTTATGATTTAACATTTTATCAGTTAAATTTATTAAGTTATGCTAGAGTATTAAGATCTATCATTAAAAATACCGCTCCCCCAAAACAATACCATAGAGACCCTGATAAACTTCTTGAATGGGCGGAAAAAGGAGAGAAAGCAAGAAAGCTTATGGAAAAAGGGAATGACGCAGAAAAATCATTTTCAATGGTTGGTGCAAAAAAAGATGATTATGAAAAAATGGGGGTTGAAAGACAAGGTAAGGATATATTCAATTTGGCCAAGGAAAAAGATGGTGGCAAAAAAGGAACTTTATCAATTATGGATTTCTTGGATGAATCTTAGATAAATGCTTGAGTTTAGTGTAAATAATATTTAACATGGCACAAGAAAATATTAGAGTAAGGGTTAAAGCAGTTGGTCTTGATCAAGACATTGCTAACCAAGCAAAAATAGGCGAAAAGAAAATACAGCCAATTAAGCTGCAGCTCAATGAAAAAGGCCTTGCTCAACCTCTTGGTAGAATTACTGGGCAAATGGGTGAATTCGAAAAATCTATGGATGCTGCCGTTGCTCGTGTTTTTGCTTTTGGTGCAGCAGTCTCTGTGATTAATGGAGTTTCCGACGCTTTAAAAGCTATGGCTCAATCAGCAATAGAAGTTCAAAAAGCACTAAAGGACATTAATGTAATAATGAATATGTCGGAATCTGCCCTGTCTAGTTTTGGTGGAGCTTTATTTGATGTTGCGAGAAATACAGCTTCGTCTTTTAATGATATTGCTGCTGCTGCAACTGAATTTGCAAGACAAGGTTTGAGTGCCGACGAAACATTACAAAGAATTGCAGATGCCATGATGCTTACGAGATTATCTGGTATGGATTCTGTTGAAGCTGTACAAGCTTTAACTGCAGCTATAAATGGATTTAATGACGCTGCTATAAATTCAGCAGATATTGTAAATAGATTAGCTAATGTTGATGCGGCTTTTGCTGTTTCATCCAAAGATTTGGCCGACGGACTTGCTCGTGCTGGCGCTACAGCTCAAGCAGCAAAAGTTGAATTTAATGAGTTGTTAGCTGCCGTAACTAGCGTTCAACAACAAACCGCTAGAGGTGGGGCAGTAATAGGAAACTCCTTTAAAAGTATTTTTACAAGGTTGCAGAGGTCTAGCGTAAGAGAAGCGTTAGAAGAAATTGGTGTTGCAACTCAAGATGCCACGGGAGCGTTTAGATCTGGAATGTCCATTCTTCAAGATTACGCTAAAGGTTATGACACTTTAAGCGATGCGCAAAAAGCTGCTACAGACGAATTAATTGCTGGCGTATTTCAAGTTAATAACCTTAAAGCTTTAATCAAAGATCTAAACAGTGAATTTAGTATATATGACCAAGCTCTAAAGACTGCAAATAATAGTACTAATGAAGCCACTCAAAGAAATGAAGAGTTAAATAAGACTATGGCTGCGCTAATGAGCCAAACAGGCCTCTCTATTAAAGAGCTTGCTGCAAATCTTGGAGAAATGACTCTTGGGCCAGGAATAGAAAAAGTTTTAGAAACAGTTAAGTCTTTAGCCGATGGATTAAATAATTTAGTTGGCGAAGATACAGGTTCTAACATTGGTAAAACTCTACTTAAAGGTATTGGTAGCTTTATTAGTGGCCCAGGCATGGTACTCATCGGGGGAGCATTTATTAAACTATTTGCGTTTGTGGCTCAACAAGGTGCTAGTGCCCTAAAATCAATTTTTTCAATCAATAGCGAAACCAAAAGACAAGAAGGTTTACAAGCGGCGATTCTTCAAATTTTAATGAACGAAGAAAGTGTTCGACAGAAAATTTTAAGCGACTCAACGAGCCAAGCAGCGAAAGAGAAGGCGATACTAAACGTCTTAAAGCAACAAACGGCAGAACGGATAGCGCAAGATGCGCTCTTAAAAAAAATCGCTGCGTCGTCTACGCTAGCTAATGTTGCTGTTAACAACCAAGGAATTGTCGTTCCTGCTGGCAGAGGGCAGAGAGCTGCGTCTGGCAGAAGAGATTTAGGAATGTCAAAAGGTTATGTTCCTAAGAATACAGATTCAAAATTTATACCCTCTTTTGCCGCAGAACAAAGAGATATAAATCGTGGAGTTGGAGGCGCTTCAAAATCTGCTTCCCCCGTTTTAATTAAAAACTTTCAAAAAACAAAGACTCAAAAACAAGACATTGTTGCAAATACAGACGAAGTAGTTATTGAAAACTTTATGGGTTCAGGCGCATCTGCAATCTTAAATCAAGACATGATGCAAAGATTTAACTATGACAATGGTATTGAAAAATTTTATTCTGCCGCTGATTATGGCACCAAGAGTTTTTACTCCACTGGTTATGTACCAAATTTTAAAGCCACTAACAAACAAGTTATTAAATTAAATGCAGCTGGACAGGGTATTATAACTGCAGAAGCTGGCAAATCAGAAACAGGCAAAAACCAAACCGTCGCTGCATCTTCAGTTTTTGATGGAGCAGTTCCTCCAGCTTTTAAAGGTACAAAATTTGAAGCGAGAAATTTCACTATAGGTAGACTAGCTCAATCAAAAGGTTCTAGCTTTCATACTATTGTTGATAAACATATGACTTCTGCATTGGATAATGTAGCAAGAGATATAGTGCCAAGAGGACAAGTTAAGGGTTCTGGACCATTAAGCGATTACTTAGATAAGTCTGCAGGGCCTCAGTTTACAGGAAGAGTATTTGAAGCAACTTTAAATTATATTAAAAATTCAGTTGTAAAAAACGATTCTGGCACTGGCTCTTGGGATTTTCCTGGGCCTCAGTTTCACAAAAACTTAACAACCGCATTTAATTTAGATTCAAGAAAAGGTAAAAATGTAGACGCTAAAGTTTCATCAAGCAAGAAAAATATTGGTAGTGGAATTAAAAAAATCATTGATTCTAGAGGAGGTTATCAAAACTTAAAACAATACAAAGACTATGAAAGACAAAAGAAAGCTGCCGCTGGAACGGTAGCTGGACGAGGTAAGGCTATTGCTGCTGGTGGTAAAAAGAGGGCTGCACAAGGAATAATTCCAAATGCTGCTAAAAGTATACCAAATTTTGTGTCTACTTGGGGTAAGCCAGAATTACTTAAAAAAATTAGAGAGAAAAATCTTGCAAGAGCTCAAAAAGATATTAAAGGGTTTGACGGCATGAAGATTACTAATGAATATAATGGTCAATTACCCATTATACAAGTAACCGATAAGAAAACTGGGACAACAACTAGATTTACTTATGGCAAGGGAGAGTACGATTACGAGAATAAGACTGACATTTTATATTCAGAAAGAGCTAAAGGCGTAGATGTAAACGATCCTTCTATGAAGGGTGGAGCCAATAGGAATTTTGATAAAATCGCAGACTTTACAGGAAAAAGAAGATGGAAAAATAAAGAGATTCATAGCACTTTTGACCAAATCCGTGCTTCTTCAGGTAAGACTCCTTGGGAAACCATAATCAATTCATTTCCACAATTAAAACAAAGAGTTAAGCCAGGGATGTCGACCTCGGGAACTTTTCAGATTGGGACTGATGAAATCGAATTTAAAAATATTAAATCTTTAAAAACTAAAGTTAATAAATGGGTTAAAGAAAATGGTATAGAATCATTTAATAGTTGGGCAGAAGCAAATTTAGGTTTTAATACAAAAAATTCAATTTTAAGTGGAACTGCATCTGGCGAATATTTTGCCATGGATGCATATACAAAAATATTAAAAAAGGTAGACAAGAATTTTAATAGAGATGAAAAGGCAGGCTTTTATTCTGAAGGAGTAGTTCCTAATTTTATTAAACCTGTAGACATGCAGTCTGATCGACCAAGACTTTTAAAGATGTGGCAGGGTAAACTGGAACAAGCAAAGCAACTGTCTCAATCTGGAAAACCTAGAGCCGAAATAGATCCCAAGATTAGTCAACTAAATGGCGAAGCAAATCAAATCTGGCAAAGGATTGTCAGCCTCCAA
>Ga0181568_10004882_pt1 | contig 11884 bp, 6 predicted proteins | sample 101ome_20_FD_133758 | JGI IMG/M metagenome (GOLD analysis project Ga0181568, IMG submission 133758) | Coastal salt marsh microbial communities from the Groves Creek Marsh, Skidaway Island, Georgia - 101404AT metaG (megahit assembly) | ecosystem: Environmental > Aquatic > Marine > Intertidal zone...
AGGTCGAATCTTTTCCAACAGTCTTTACATCAAAACGATATAGAATCGGTTCAAAATTTGAATTCACAACCGCTTCATGAATCGGTAAGGAATCGGCTGCGATTACTTGATGCGATACCACACGAAGCAAAACTTTTTTTGATCTTTTTTCCCATCGTAAAACTTGCGTATTTTGCTTACCTCCCCCAAAGCCAATTCCACTTGCTGTTTTGGCAATCCGCGTGACAACCAGCATTTCACGTCCAAAGAGACTATCTGGGATTTCATAAAAGTAGTTTTCATCAACCTTGTGTACATCAAATAGACCTTTGTCTGTGATGGCGTCTTTGGTGATGATATCATCATAAGTCTTGGTTTTGGACTCTTTCTCTTTTTTGTCTGATGATTTTTCTGTTTTGGGGTCTTTATTGTTCTCTTTGTCTTGGGCATACAATTGTCCAACGACAATGAACAAAAAAACAGATAATAGAAGTTTAATTCTCATTGGATTAATTTTTTAAAATAATACGAAGTGACCTTAAATGTATCACTTTAAAATGAAATCGAAGTATTACGCTGATAGATGTACAAAAAGACCGTCATCTGTCTTGGTCACTTTGGCCAATTTGTGGGCGCTCAGTCCTTTGATGGCTTTATCCCACTTCTTATTGCTCAGTCCGGCATTCTCTTTTAATTCAGACAATAAAACAGGATGGTTTTTCTTGAGGAGGTTCAGTACAACTTCTTCTTCATCTGTCAATGTTGGGCCTTGCACTTCTGGTCGCATTTGTGGGAAAAACAACACCTCTTGGATCGAACTATTGTCGGTCATCAGCATCACTAGCCGATCAATCCCAATCCCAATCCCTGAGGTTGGAGGCATACCATACTCGAGCGCGCGAACAAAATCTTGATCGATAAACATGGCCTCATCGTCGCCTTTTTCGGACAAAGCGAGTTGGTCTTCAAAACGCTCTAGCTGATCGATAGGATCATTGAGCTCAGAATAGGCATTGGCCAATTCTTTTCCATTTACAAGAAGTTCAAAACGCTCTGTTAGCCCGGGTTTATCACGATGGATTTTGGTCAACGGACTCATTTCTTTTGGGTAATCGGTAATATAAGTTGGTTGTACGTAATGATGCTCACAACAGCTACCAAATATCTCGTCGATAAGTTTTCCAACGCCCATACTGTCGTCAACTTCGATTTCGAGTGAACGAGCAGTTGTTCGCAACCCTTCCTCATCCATTCCACTGATGTCGATTCCCGTATGTTTTTTGATCGCTTCAAGGATCGGTACTCGCTGGTAGGGTGCTTTAAAATCAATCGTTTTATCACCGACTCTCACCGCCGTTGTCCCATGGGTATCGACGGCCACTTTCTCAAGTAGTGATTCGGTTGTTTCCATCATCCAGTGATAGTCTTTATAGGCGACATAGAGCTCCATAACCGTAAACTCAGGATTGTGCGTTCTGTCCATCCCTTCGTTTCGAAAGTCTTTGGCAAATTCATAAACACCATCCAGTCCCCCAACAATAAGACGTTTGAGGTACAGCTCGTTGGCGATACGCAAGTAGAGCGGAATGTTCAATGCATTGTGATGGGTGACAAATGGACGCGCTGCGGCTCCACCCGGAATAGACTGAAGGATTGGCGTTTCCACTTCCAAATAGCCCTTATCATTAAAAAAAGACCGAATGGTATTGGTGATTTTGGTACGCTTAAGAAAAGTGTCTTTTACCTCTGGGTTCACAATCAAGTCAACATAGCGCATGCGATAGCGTTGCTCAGGATCCGAAAATGAATCGTAGGTATTTCCATCAGCATCTGTTTTTGGCAACGGCAATGGACGGAGAGACTTACTCAACACATACAGAGATTCTACTTGAACCGTTTTCTCACCCACCTGTGTGGTGAATAGGGTACCACTGATCCCGATTATATCACCGATGTCTAAGAGCTTTTTGTACACATCATTGTACATGCTTTTGTCCTCTGTTGGACATAGAATATCTCTGTTGAAGTAGATTTGTATGCGACCTTGTGAATCTTGAAGCTCTGCAAAACTTGCTTTGCCTTGAATACGTCGCGACATCAACCGACCTGCAATCGTAACTTGTTTTCCTTCGACAAATTCATTACGGATAGTTGCACTATTTGCATTAGACGAAAAAGCAGCAGCTGGGTAAGGGTCGATTCCCAACGCACGAAGTTGTTTTAATTTATCTCGTCTGACGAGTTCTTGTTCAGAGCGTTCCAAATTGAGATTGTTTTGCACAAAGATAATCATGCCAAATCAATTGCGTGGCTTTGGAGAGGGATTTGTGACGATGCATTCAATAATTTACCCCAAATCGAAACACTTAGTAATGATTTTCTAATTTGTAAGCTAAAACGGTTCCGTTGTTGAAATCAAGTCTATCTTTGTAAACGATATGAAAAGGGAAGTTCAGTTTCGAGACCTTGGTGTTTTGGATTATCAAACCGTTTGGGATTTGCAACACGACTTGTTTCAGCAAACGATAGACACCAAAATTCACAACCGTCGCAACCAAACCAAATCACCTACCACAAATCACTTTCTACTAGTTGAGCACAACCCCGTTATTACCTTGGGGAAGAGCGGTTCAGCAGATCATCTACTTACTAGCAAAGCGGAGTTGGAAGCCCAAGGAATTTCATTTTTTAAAATCGATAGAGGTGGGGATATTACCTATCATGGTCCTGGCCAAATCGTTGGCTACCCCATTCTTGATTTGGATCATTTTTTTACCGATATCCACAAGTATTTACGTTTGTTGGAGCAAGTCATTATAAATACCCTAGACGATTTTGAGATCACAGCGACACGGAGTAAAGGTGAAACAGGAGTCTGGTTGGACGTCAACACGCCCTTTGCGAGAAAGATTTGTGCCATGGGGATTCGGGCAAGCCGCTGGGTTACCATGCATGGGTTTTCTTTGAATGTCAACACAAACCTTTCTCATTTCGATCACATCGTTCCCTGCGGGATTCATGGGAAGCAAGTGACTTCCATGGCGCAAGAGCTACCAAATGAAGTTTCCATATCGGAAGTAAAAAAACGCATCACATATCACTTTCAAGAGCAGTTTGACGCTACTTTGGTGAGTTAATTAAATGGGATGTTATTGTGGAATCTGATACACAACCAAACTGTTGTTTTCGCCAGTTGTAGCCAAAAACACATTTCCTTTTCGGTCACTGTCCACGGTTACTGGACCAGCACCATAAATTGGAAAATGTGGGAGCAGGTTTCCTTTTCGGTCAAAAACATATACTTTTTTCTCTGGCTCGTCAACCAAGCTGATCAAGGTGCGGTTGTTGACTACATGAATCGAGGGTTCTACATATAAACCAAAATCGAGTTCCAAAAGTCGCCCATTGATTTCGAGTTTATTTTCGGTGAGCAACACAAGGTTTTTCCCTCTTGCACGAACTTGATATGGGGTTTCAAAGGGGAGTATGCGATAACTGATTTTACCGTTGATTTCAATGCGAATCAGTCGGTTTTTATCATCCAGCCCAACAAAGCCATTTTGATGTAGATACACATCGGAAGACATCACCAAACCATTTGGTGTTTTAATACGAACATTTCCCCTGCGATCGAGTAAAAGCAATTTTCCACTTTTTTCGACCATTGTGATATAGTCTCTTGTACCAATTCGAATATGTTTGGGCGCATACTTGAGATTGGCTTTTGTACGGTTGAATCCGCTGACTTTCGCAAATTTCCGATCGCGCAATTCTAACTTGTTTTGGTCGATCAGAACCAGTCGATAGTCTCTGGAGCTTTCATAATCAAAAACAGCGAGAGGTAAAGGATTGTTGAGAGTCGAAGAAAATGGAGGCACAGGCCTTGCATTTCGATCGATGACTTCAAAGCCATTTTTTGTGTTGTAAGCCATTTGAAGTCGACTGTTTTTATACAAATCAACTTGACGAATGGGAAACTGAATCGGGCTCCCAATGGGTCTTGTCCAGGTGCTTTTGCCATTACTGCTGATCAATATCAAATTGTGCTTTTCATCTTGAACGACCCATTCCATTGAACCGTTGAGATGATTGCGTACAGCGTTTGGACCTTGCGATATGTTGCTTTCAATTGGCGTTGAAAACAAGAGTTTAGGACGCTTATTTTTGATTTTTTCTTGTCTGGATACCCGCTGAAATTGGATTTGAGCAACGCCACTTTCGACCAATCCCACCCCAAGCCAAAAGGGGAATTCGCTAGTGGAATCCATCCGGTTATCGTCAATCAATAGAGAATTGAGTTGTTTTGAAAAGAACTCCCCTACGCCCACAAAGAGCAAAGAGGACTCATTTGAAATTTCTTCCAAAAGTCCATCAAACTGCTCGTCGCTGCCTAGTGAATATCCGTTGAAGATTTGCGTTAACACCTCTGTAAGAGATGCTTCGGATGGAGCTAAAAACAAAAGGTCATTCAATATAGATGCATGTGTGAACGTTGGCAGATCCAATAAAGGTGCGCCCAGCCGTTGAATCGATTTTTCTTTTGAAAACTGATAGGTCATTACATCCCTCCACTTTCGCGTAGCTTCCGCGTTTTTTTCCAGTATGTCAATAACACCCTCAACTCCTGTCATGTCCAGCACCGCAATTTGATTTTGCAGCGTGTGCACCTTGGCAACAGCATGAGCTTGCATTAAAAGACTGTCGATTGGTGGACTTGGTAAATTATGTTGTGCGTTAAAGCGATCCCGAACAACTGAGAATCGATCAAAGTCAAATCCATAAAGAGATGCGCCGATCATTGTAAGCGGTAGATTTGAGAGTAACTTTGACAGATCGCGTGCCTGATTGGTTACCAGGCTCATTTTTGTCAATTTCTCTGTGGAGAGCAAACCGATGGTGTTCAAAATGGGATTTCCATTTTCGATTTCTGGCTGAATGGCTACCCAAGATGAAAAATCAGACAGGTTTAAGGGAATTGCGGTCTTAAATTTCTTAGCCAACAGATTTTGGGATCTCTCATTGATAAAAAGTTGAAAAGGTCCTGATTTTGAGTTGTACAGCTTTTGGAGATTTTCATCAGGGCGATTTGGTGCAGTATGAAGCCGGATACTGTTCTCAAGTAAAATTTTCGAGTCAGATTCAAAATAGGCATTCTGATGAACAACCGCATAGCGGTCGACGCTTTGTTTTTTAAATCGAATAACTGGTAAGTTTTCGTACCGCAGTGTATCTCCAACAAGTTGGGGAACACTATCGAGAGGAGCCAAAGGTCGAATCAAAAGGTATTTATAATCATCAACACCCTCCGCATGATAACTAACGATGCATTCTTGAAAAGATAACCAATGCTTTTCTGTTGATACAAGCGGGGCGAGAAAACGACTGAGTTGTGGTTGGCTATTTGAAAACTCAACTAAGGATTCCATATCCTCGGTATGAAGAATTGCAAGTGGTTTTGCAGGGATAAAGCCAAGGGGATTCACCGTTGTCTGCGGTGGGGTTGAGCATTGCGTCAAGGCAAAAAGCACAAAGCAAACGAGCAAATAGCGCATGGTGCAAAGGTAATAAAGTTAAAAGTCGAATTGCGTTTGTGTGGGTAATAATGTAAAACTTTTTCGATGCCATTGGGACACACCAACAGACTGGATCCCTTCTCGGTGTTTTGTGGTTGGATATCCCTTGTTTGTATCCCATCCATAATCTGGGGATTTACTGTGAAGTTTCTTCATAAAATCATCTCGTTCGGTTTTTGCCAGTACAGATGCGGCTGCAATATTAAGAAAGCGGGCATCTCCTTTGATCATGCATTTGTGTGGGATATCGAGATAGGGCGTAAAGCGGTTGCCATCGACAAGAATGTATTCTGGTTTGGGGTTGAGTTTTTCAATGGCGAGGTGCATGGCTTCGATCGATGCATTGAGGATATTGATTTTATCTATTCTCTCGGGGAGTACATGGGCAATACCGTAGGCGATGGCAACCTGCTCGATTTCTTTTCGCAATTCGGTTCGTTGTTTGGCAGTCAGTTTTTTGGAATCGGTAAGCAAAGGATGTGAATAGGAGGGGGGAAAGATCACAGCAGCAGCCGTTACAGGCCCTGCCAAGCAACCCCGACCAGCCTCATCGGTACCACATTCAACAAACTTGGTGTGTTGGGTTTGCATTACAACTAAAATACGACATTGTTTGATACTGTGCTCTTATTTTTCAATACGCATTTGTATACAGGTACAAACGATCTTTATCACTGTCCACCCGAATTCTCTACCTTTGCACAAATGAATTCGATCAGGTCTGTTTTTGTCGTATGTTGTTTGCTCGCCGCTTTTGCTGTCCAATCTCAAGGCCGACCGAATATAAAGACACCAATTCTGCGAAACGGACTTCAAGGAAACTTTTCGCCAAACAGTCAATTTCAAGGATCCTTCCAGGACCAAGACAGTTTGTTTGGCAGGCGGTCTAAACAAAAGTTTACAGAGAAGAAACCAATAACAGACTATCTTATTATCTCACAGAATCGAGACACGACTTTTGTGGACACAACCCTTAGCATTGCAAAACAGTACAAGTTTAATTTTAGACGAAAAGACGATTTTGAACACTTGCTTTTCGCCAACTCGGGACAAACCGTTAGTCATCTAGCTTTACAATCGGCTCCCCAATCGATTTTACCAACGTCTGGTTTTCTTTCCAAAAATCATCAAATGTTTCAGTCCCATGAGGTGCACTATTACCATGTACCAACGCCACTGACCGAAATGTATTTTAAAACCGCATTTCAGCAAGGGCAATCAACCGACGTGCTGATTTCAGCAAACCTCAGCCCACGTATGAATTATGCCATTGCCTACAAGGGTCACCGTTCGCTTGGACACTACCAGCACAATTTGTCAGGGGTGAGTCAGCTTCGTTTTTCGACATGGTATGAAAATCCGAACCGCAGATATCGATTGCGATTTCAAATGGCAAACCAAAAAATTGAACAACAAGAAAACGGGGGGTTGGATGATTTGTCACTACAGAACTACACGGACAAAATCACAGAATTTGAAGATAGAGCTCGTTTGTCGGTCAAGTTTCAAAATGCAACTCACTTTTTTACAGGAAAGCGCTATTTGTTAGAGCAGGACTATGCACTGATCATGACATCGGACTCGATTCCAGTACCTGTACTTCGCCTAGGTCACCGCATACAAACCGATTCGCAACGCCATACCTTTGATCAGCTATCGGCAGTGGAAGGGTTTGGAGCGCTTGCAGAGGGCTATACAACCCCAAAAGACAGGGTGCACTACACAAGCACAAGACATGATGTATATGCGCTTTTCGAACAATCAAAATGGGGTCAAATCGAGGCCTATGGATCGGCCTTGCAATACAGCTTCAACAACGTACACACGACCCTTGACCGTGAGGTCAATGAGTCTGGTATCGCTGTGGGCGCCAAACTTGGGCTTTCTTTACAAGACAGTCAATTGAAGTTTCAATTTGAGCAGTCAGCAGACGACAATCAGTTGGGCAGTTTTGCACAGCTAACAGCTACTTTTCCAAGTATTAAAAAAGTTCGTTTACAAGGGGGATTCCGTTGGGATACTTACTCTCCTAGACTCACTTTGTCGAATTATCACAGTAGCTACGAGTCCTTTATTTGGCAGAAAAAAATGGTAAAAACCAACCGATCAACTCTTTTCTCGAGCTTAGACGTACCAAAACTCGGTTTGTTTTCAGTGTCTTTGATAACGCTAGATAACTATGCCTATTTTCAACAAGACTTGGAAAAAGGGTCTTTGTTTGTAAGTCCTGAACAATGGAATGAGACGATTCACCTGCTCAAAGCGCGATGGGATAATACGTTGTCTTTGGGTGTATTTTCATTAGATACTAACATTCAGTTTCAAAAACTGGAGGACAAGAATTCTCCGCTACATATTCCTGATGTTCTTGCGCGATCAACGATTGCCTACACTGATGAGTGGTTTCGAAAAGCGGCCCTTGTTCAGATTGGTGCAACGGTCAAATTCTTTTCGTCATTTTATGCGGATGCCTACAGTCCTTTGCTTTCCGATTATGTGGTACAAGATGCCATTAAGATCGGGGGAGAACCTTTATTTAGTGCCTTTTTTAATGCGAAAATCCAGCAAACACGACTCTATTTTAATGCTGAAAACTTAGGTGCTGCATGGAACGGCAATAACAGATTGGCGGCACCGGATTATCCGTATCGAGATTTTATTTTACGATTTGGGATTGTCTGGAACTTTTTTCAATAAAATTTATGGATGGCTCGGTAAATCTCCCTGTGTTTTTGTCGGGAGTTGTGTAGCGCCCATCAAATATTGATCAACTTGATAGGCAGCTTCTCTACCTTCCGAAATTGCCCAAACGATCAAAGACTGACCACGTCGCATATCCCCAGCAGCAAAAATGTGAGGAATATTGGTTTGATATGACTTGGTGTCTGCATTGACATTTGACCGTTCGTCAAGTTGAATACCGAGTTGCTCTGCCAACGAAGGCTCGGGACCAGTGAATCCAAGAGCGAGCAAGGCAAGGTCGCACGGCCATTCTTTTTCAGAATTGGGCTCTTCCACAAGCTTTGGTCTCTCTCCTTCTTGTTTTTCCCAATGTACGTGCACGGTTTTTAGACCAGAAAGTCTACCGTCTTCATCGGTTACAAATTCTTTGGTCATGATGCTAAACTCCCGCTCACTACCTTCTTCATGAGAGGAGGACGTTTTATACTTAAAAGGCCAGTATGGCCAAGGGTGTTCAGCCGTTCGGTCATCAGCAGGCCGTGGCATGATTTCAAAATTAGTCACACTTGCTGCTCCTTGGCGATTTGAGGTGCCAATGCAGTCAGAACCTGTATCCCCACCACCAATCACAATGACATTTTTTCCTTGTGCATGAAGTTCAGGATCGATATCTGTGAGCCCGTCAACCCATCGGTTACTTTTTGGTAAAAAGTCCATCGCCTGAACAACCCCTTTGGCATCTGAGCCAGGAATCGGTAATCTTCTTCGAACGGTTGCACCACCACAAAGAACAACAGCATCAAAATTCTTGAGCTCTTCTACACAATAGTTTTTACCAACCTCAATCCCTGTTTTGAAAACAATACCTTCTTCTTCTAGGATAGATACACGTCGGTCAATGATGTGTTTTTCCATTTTGAAATCAGGGATTCCATATCGTAGCAATCCACCTACTTTTTCATCTCGTTCAAAAACCGTGACAGTATGTCCCGCTCTGTTGAGTTGTTGGGCAGCAGCCAGTCCGGCTGGACCTGATCCGACAACGGCAATGGTTTTTCCCGTTCTATTTTTGGGTGGGTTTGCCTGAATCCATCCTTCTTTAAATCCGCGTTCAACGATGTATTTTTCAATCATTTCAATCGAAACAGGCGGATTGATAATCCCCAAAACACAGGCTGCCTCACATGGCGCTGGGCATAGTCGACCTGTAAACTCTGGAAAATTGTTTGTAGAATGTAGAATTCGAAGCGCTTTCTGCCAATCATTTTGATAAACAGCATCGTTAAAATCAGGAATCATATTCCCTAGTGGACAGCCACTGTGACAAAATGGGACCCCGCAGTCCATACACCGCGCTCCTTGGTCTTGTAATTTTTCTTCACCAGGGTGAAGCGTAAATTCCTTGTAGTTCTTGACTCGGTCAGCAACAGCTATGTTCGCTTCGTCAATCCGGTCGTACTCTAAAAATCCTCTTAGCTTTCCCATATCAGTTTACTTCTTGTTTAGCCTCTTCTGCCAAGCGAGCTAGCGCTTTTTTATAGTCTGTTGGCATGACCTTGATAAAATTCTTTTTTTCTACCTCCCAATTGCTGAGGATTGTAGTTGCTTTGTTACTCGCTGTGTATTTGACATGCTTGTTGATCAGTTCTTCTAAATGGTCTAGATCATCAAATGAAGGGTCTTCTAATCCGATCATCTCCATATTAAAGTTGCGTTCATCAAAAGTACCATCAGGAGAATATAAATAAGCGATCCCACCACTCATTCCAGCGGCAAAATTACGTCCAAACTCGCCAAGGATAACGGCGATACCGCCAGTCATATATTCACAACCGTGGTCTCCGATGCCTTCAACGACTGCCGTTGCACCAGAATTACGGACACAAAATCGCTCACCAGCAATTCCATTGATGTAGGCCTCGCCACCAGTTGCCCCATAAAGGGCAACATTGCCGATAATGATGTTTTCTTCGGCTTTATAGGAAACGCCGTCAGGGATTCGGGCGACAAGTCGAGCTCCCGAAAGGCCTTTACCAAAGTAATCGTTGCAGTTTCCAATCGTTTCCAAATGGAGCCCTTTGGTGGCAAAACAACCGAAACTTTGCCCTGCAGAACCTGTAAAATATATGGCCAAGGTGTCTTCTGGAAGACCGTCAGCTCCATATTTTTTTGAGATTTCATTGCTTAAAATCGCCCCTACACTTCGATTGGTATTGTAGATGGGAAATTCTAGGGTTTGTGGTTCTAATTTTTCAATAGCTTTATTAGCCTGAGAGATCAGTGTGAAGTCAAGAACATTTTCTAGATTGTGATCTTGCTTTTCCACATTTCTTTCGGGGGTTCCCTTTTCCACATTTGGCTTGTGTAAGATGCTCGATAGGTCAATGCCCTTGGCCTTAAAGTGATCAATGGCATCGCTCATATTCAACTTTTGGCTTTGTCCAACCATTTCATCAACGGTTCTAAATCCGAGTTGTGCCATGATATTTCTCAATTCCTCAGCGACAAAGTGCATATAATTCACAACATGCTCGGGCTTTCCTTTAAAATTTTTACGAAGTTCTGGGTCTTGAGTCGCAATTCCGACTGGACAGGTATTGAGGTGACAAGCACGCATCATGATACATCCTGTAGCGACGAGTGGTGCAGTTGAAAAACCAAATTCTTCAGCACCGAGAAGACAGGCAATCGCCACGTCTCTACCCGTTTTCATCTGACCGTCACACTCCAATACAATTCGACCGCGTAAGTCATTTAAGACAAGTGTTTGCTGTGCCTCGGCGATCCCCAGTTCCCACGGCAGCCCAGCATGCTTTAATGAGGTGAGGGGTGATGCACCAGTTCCGCCGTCATAACCCGAAATCAAAATCACATCTGCTTTGGCTTTTGCTACACCTGCAGCAATGGTTCCAACACCAACTTCAGAAACCAACTTGACATTCACGCGAGCTTCTCGATTGGCATTTTTTAAGTCGTAGATGAGTTGTGCCAAATCTTCAATAGAGTAAATGTCATGGTGTGGCGGTGGTGAAATCAACCCGACGTAAGGGGTTGAGTTCCGAACAGAAGCAATGTATGGATTGACTTTTGGGCCAGGAAGTTGACCGCCTTCACCAGGTTTTGCACCCTGTGCCATTTTGATTTGAATCTCTTGTGCATTTGCCAAGTAATGTGAGGAAACGCCAAAACGACCTGATGCAACTTGCTTGATCGCACTGTTGCGCCAGTCTCCATCTTCATCTCTTTTAAATCTTCTTGGGTCTTCTCCTCCTTCACCGGAATTGCTTTTCCCACCAATTCGGTTCATCGCTTTTGCTAAGGTTTCATGAGCTTCTTCGCTGATGGAACCCAGCGACATCGCACCTGTTTTAAAGCGCTTCGCAATTGCTGTCCATGGTTCTACTTCCTCGATTGGAATAGGGTCGAGGTCGGTAAAAGAAAACATGCCGCGTATGGTCATCAGTTGGCGTGATTGGTCGTTGACCAACTTGGCAAACTCCTCATAACTTTCAAACTTATTTTGCCGAGTTGCAACTTGCAACTTCGCGATCGTGGCAGGATTGAGCATATGTGCTTCTCCATTCCGCCTCCAGCGATAGCTTCCACCAATTTCCAAATCCTGTACTTCAGCAAATTCTTCTTTGCTAAAG
>Ga0181568_10004885_pt1 | contig 11878 bp, 8 predicted proteins | sample 101ome_20_FD_133758 | JGI IMG/M metagenome (GOLD analysis project Ga0181568, IMG submission 133758) | Coastal salt marsh microbial communities from the Groves Creek Marsh, Skidaway Island, Georgia - 101404AT metaG (megahit assembly) | ecosystem: Environmental > Aquatic > Marine > Intertidal zone...
ATGATCCCAAGAAAGATTGCTTTCAGCAAACTCTCGAGCCTTTTTTTGCATTACCGATAATTCATCTCTGCTTAATTTGCGTAACCAATTTACAGAATGAGAAATGAAATCTTCTTCTTTGAATAGATGAATGAAATCTTCAGTTCCTTCAATAGCATGACCGTGATGTGCAATTCCACAAATTGCCATGCCAGATGCAAGATATTCTGAACGCTTTAGTGGGCTAGCTAGACTCCAAATATTATCCCCTGGCATAGGTAAAAATCCAACATCATAGGATGCCATTCTATCTGCTAATTCTTGTTGTGGTAATGAATCCGTAATTTCTATACCCTTGATCCCTATATTTCTCAATCTAGGAATTGCATCACCAGTTCCATGAATATGAAGTGTGGCATCAATTCCTACCTGCTGTAAGCCTGCTAGAATCATTGCAAGAGACATCACGCCTCTGTGAACATCAACTCTTCCGATGTAACATAAATTCAATCTATCTCCCTTTTCAGAGGGCTTAAATTTCTCTAAATCTACTCCTGCTTGTATTACTTCAATATCAGCGGTCACTCCGTTAGAATCAAGAATTAATTCAATATGAAAATCTGAAACCGCTGTTCCTCTCGAGGCTTTCTTCCAAGCCTTAAACCAACTTGGCCATTGTAAAAATGACAATATTCCCTTGTCGGCAGGTGGACTTCTATCCATCAAAATAACAGGTGAGGAGATGGATTTAGCAATATTAAAAATTGGCCAATCGACTAAAACAACCTCTGCAATTGAGAACTCTGAAACTCTTTTTTTCAGGTTTTTTACTAAGGATCGTGATTGCAAACCTCTTCTTTTGCTTCTGGGTACATGATTGTGTTTAAACAAGACATCTTTCGGATTCCCCGGAGAATATACTACGACTTCATGCCCTTTTCTGACAAGGCCGTTTGCGAGTTCTATGATTGTAGTTGAACTAAGTGAATTTCCTAATTCCTTAGAAGAAAGCCAAATTATTCTCACTTTAATCCCTCTTCAAGTTTAATAAATTCTAAATTTGCTAAGACTGTTTTTAATTTTGATATATCTGCAATTGAGGTGTGTATATCGCCCTCTCTTTCGCTTTGGAACTCAATCTCTGCGGAAATGCCTGTTGCTGTTGAGATAATATCGATAAGTTCCAACAATGTTGTACCTTGTCCTGTTGCGATATTCAATTCACTAGGAACCGATTTTGAATCTATTAGTTGTGTAATAATTTCAACTAAATCGTCAACGTGTATGAAATCTCTAACTTGAGTTCCATCTCCAAATACTGTACAAGGATTTTGATTTGTAATAGCGGATTTGAATGCCGGAATTACTGCTGCATATTTGCTATCACTTGTTTTATCTCCAGCATATACATTGAAAAATCTCATTGCACAAGTTTCGATATTGGTTCTTCGTAATAATTCCTCACCTACAATTTTGGATACAGCGTAAGGCGATTGTGGAATTAGTGGTGAATTTTCAGTTGTAGGCACTTCATCTGAATCTCCATAAACTGCTGCGCTGGACGCAAAAAGAATACGCTTGACACCAGATTCCTCTGCTGCTCCGATAATTGATGATGTGCCATCTACGTTTATTGAAAGGGTCTCTGCGGGATCGATTATTGATTGAGAGACTGACACTTGAGCTGCAAGATGAACAATGAAGTCAATAGATTCGAATGCTAGGTCGTCCCTAATGTCTGCAGTTAGGCATTCCCACTGTTGCTCATTTTCATGATTCAAATCTAAAGAAATAACGTGGTAACCATCTGCATGGAGTTTAGAGCATAATCTAGTACCGATGAAACCTGCTCCGCCGGTCACTAGTACACTCGCCATGGATGTCTGTAATTGTTCAAGGTGAACATACCTTCGGCGAAATCTTCCATCGATTTGAAAAATGAGACCTATCACACCCAATCCATGGGCTGGACACCTGACTTCTCCGACAAGGCGAAAAATGGTGACCTAACTGTAGGCATAATCGGTTTGGGTTATGTTGGCCTTCCTACCGCTATTGGTTTCCATGATGCTGGATTCAATGTATGGGGAGTTGATATCTCTCAACGCACCGTAGACATGGTAAATCGCAGTGAGAACCCGACCGGAGACCCCGATGTTGACGACATAATTCCTGCACCTGGAAGTGAGAGATGGAATATTACCGCATCCACAAGTGAGGCTGTTCCTAATTGTGATGTAGTCTTGGTCACTGTTCCTACTCCTGTGACTGAAGACCTCAAGCCGGATTTGAGTTATGTTCAGAAGGCTGGGCGAGCGGTATTTGAATCGCTCAAAAGAGACTCGCGTACAATCGTTGTACTCGAATCAACAGTCTACCCAGGAGTAACCGCTCAGACTTGGATACCTGAAATTGAGGATATTGGTCTTGAGATCGGAGTAGATGTTGAAATCGCATATTGTCCTGAGAGGTTTAATCCAGGAGACCCTGCTCATGGAGTAAGACAGGTCGCCAGAGTCATAGGGTGTTCAAATCCGGAGGTAGGAGAGGGGCTTGTCGGATTGTATAGTCGTCTAACTTCAGAAGACGTACGCTATGTTGGGAAATTAGAAGTTGCTGAGGCTGCTAAAGTAATCGAAAACGTTCAGCGTGACATCAATATTGCACTTGTTAACGAACTAGCACGAATATTCCCAGAACTTGATGTTGATGTTGAAGATGTTCTTTCTGCAGCAGCGACTAAGTGGAACTTCCACCGATATACACCTGGCGTGGGAGTAGGAGGCCACTGTATTCCAGTTGACCCTTACTACATGATGCAAAGAGCAGCAGATGTTGGCGTTCCTGCTGAATTGATAACAGCGGCTCGAGCAGTAAATCGAACCATGCCTATACATGTCGCCGGTGTTCTCAATGAGTTACTTTACAAGGCTGGTGTCCCAGCAGGTGAAGGCAAAGTTCTGCTTCTAGGTTGGTCATACAAGGCAGAGGTAGGCGATCCTAGAGAAACACCTGCTGAGCCACTAACTGAGGCGTTACAAAGCAAAGACATCGCTGTTGCGGCATATGACCCTCACTTGATGGATGGAGATTTCCCAGACAACGTTGAGGTTGTTTCTGATATTAACAAAGCGGAAGGCTATGACCTCGCAGTACTTGTCACTGCTCATAAATCATGCATTGAAATTGACTGGGCTGATCTAGCGACTAGGATGAGAAATCCTATTTTGTATGATGGCAGAAGAGTTCTAGATTTACAATTATTACAAAAATATGGCTGGGTTACTGAAGCAATAGGAAAACCGATAAAATAATCTAAAGGTGATTTAAGATGGAAAACGAACCGCACGAAATTGATAGCGGTCGAACGGTTTCTAGGTTAAGACGAGAACTCAGAAGAATAAGAAATACTGCTTCCTTCAGAATAGGATTGCATCTGACCAACGTAGTAAGAAACCCATTAAGAATTCTAATTCTGCCGCTTTCTTTCCCATTATTCTGCTTCTATCTTGGTCTGGAAAGAATTGGGAAAATAGCCAGACCAAAAAATTATGAAGATGATGAATTAAAAAATTATGATTGTAAAAAATGTATAATTTTGTTTCCTACAAATGGAGTTGGATTCGGCCATTTTACGCGCCTATTCGCTGTTGCAAAGGCATTAAGAAAACAAGACCCTGATTTGGAGATTGTTTTCTTCACACCAATGCCTACATTACATATCCCTTACTCTGAAAATTTCCCGACATATCATCTATCTGGAAGGTATAAACATGCCGATATGGATACACAAACATGGAATATGCTGGTTGAAGAAATGTTAACGCTTGTTTTTGAAGTTCATAAACCTAAATGGTTTTTATTTGATGGTGCTTATCCATATAGAGGAATGTTGAACGCGATTGGTAATAAATCATCTACAGAAAAGATTTGGTTAAGAAGAGGGACTTTCAAGAAAAGAACAAGCATACCTGTCGATAGTTTCGATTTCTTTGATTCAATAATTCACCCGATGGATTCTAACAATCACAAGAATGACACAGAATCACATAAAATAAAGACAAATGTCGTATCACCAATTTCATTAATCGATAAGAATGAAATGCTAACAAAGGAAAATGTACTACAGAGGTTTGGGATTCCCGTTAATTCAAAGGTTTTCTATGTACAACTTGGGGCAGGAAAAATAAATGATATTAATTCTGAAATTCGAATGGTTATTGATGCAATACTTGAAGATGAATTATCTTACGTTGTATTAGGTGAATCTCTACTTGGGGATAGATTATCAATAGATATGCAAAGAGTAAGGACAATTAGAGACTACCCTAATTGTATTTATTTTAATGGATTCGATTTTTCAGTACAGGCTGGCGGCTACAATTCTTTTCATGAAATGAGAATTATGCAGATTCCAACATTGTTCTTACCTAATCTCGAAACAGGAATGGACGACCAAATGGCTAGGTGTGTTATTGCAGAGGATGAAGGATGGGGGGTCGTTGATAGATTAAGAACCAAGAACTCGATAAAAGAGGCATTACAGCAACTACCATCTAGAAATAAGATGACGATAGATTATGCAAATGGTGCTGATGAAGTTGCAGCGATGATATTGGGTGATTTGAATGGGTGAAGATAATGATCAGATTATAATCGCAACCCAAGAGGGAAGAGAATTAAATCGGATTCGAAATTCTATCTCTTTCAAAATAGGGATTATTTTTACAAATGTCATTAAAAAACCATGGAGAATACCATTGCTCCCAATAGATTTGATTAATTTATTCAGAAATAATTCAAAGCTGTTTGCTGAGCAAAAGGGAGAAAATATTTTGTTAATAGGGCTTGATACTAAAGGCACCTATCATTCAAAACTAGCCTGTAAATTACAAGAGAATGATAATTTTAAAAATTGCTTTTTAATTACAACAAAATTTGAAGGAGAGGTTAAGAAAAAGCACTCTATTATTCCAGGGCCTAGAGAATTAGCTGAAAAAAACCCAAAAGGCTGGAATTTGATGGTTGAGAGGTACATCTCATCATATATTTCAAACAATAATATTGGAAAAATTATCCTTATTTCCGACTATCCGTTTAAAGGGATATTAGATATAATAAAAAATAAAAAATTAATTGAAACATGTTGGGTAAAAACAGCACTGCCCCAAGAATTAGATAAACAAACAAGTCATGCTGAGAAACTTTTCGATTTAATTTTAGATAGTGATAATATTTCTATCACCGGTGCTGATGAAAATGATTCAAATTTTGCACTACAAAGAAGAGGGTCAAGAAAAAATATTCTTATCGATTTACCAGGCAAGCTTGAAAGAGGATCATCTAAGATCACCAAAGAAATAAGGAAGATTTTGGAAGGTAACTTCGAGGTTGACATCTTCCAAATATCTTATGGTTCCGATTTACAGACGGAAAGGATGATACCCAAAAAATACCTCTCAAATATTGAATGGAGCAGTGTTGATTTACTAATTTCGGATGGTTCCATAAGATCTCAGAAAAATATCTCCAAATCTAATTGCCATGTAATTTGTATACCCGATAAGATGCAAATAAGAGATAGGCAACTAGAAAGGTTTTCTGGAAAATCTCTTGATGAAGATATAATTGTGTTAAACAATCCGCATAATATTGCAATGCTAGAAGCCTTCGAAAACCTTCTTAGATATAGGCCATCAAAAGGCCAAAAAAGAAGAAAAATAAATCATACAGTAGATCCTGAAAACCATTTTAATTTGCTAGTTGAATGGTCTAAGTAAAGTCTATTGTTTCAAGAATTGAAGGATCCATCCTTGGAACACAATCATCCAACATTTTAGTTGAATATTGTTTATACTGAGAGGGAAGTAAATCAAGTGCGTTAGGATTATGCTTTTCCAACCATTCCAGATCTACTTCTAACATTTCAGATAAATCAGGATATTTTACTATGATTTCATCAAAAATTGATGTCCCTTTTATTTTTTGAAGCATATATAACGTACTTACTGCCATCTTCAACGGTCTCTTTTCCAAAAATGTTTCAATCTCTTTACTTAATATAAACTCAAATCCGTTGAGAGTGTTCTTTCTAAAACACTTCCAGCAAGCTCCACAGACACTGCCTGCAGTTGCCCTCAGACAGGATTGAGCGTAATCTCCAAATCCATGCTTTTCTACTATGATTGCATTTACGATTTCTGAGCAACCAGATACTGGTTGATAGATTGGGAGTCCCAATTTTTCAAATAATGGAGAATAGTGTTCCCAGAACCAAGATGACGAGAATTCACGATATTTCTGACCATGGAACAAATATGAATTTTCTAAAGGCATACCAGTTCCAATGCTATCTAAGTCATACAAATCTGCACAAAGTATAGCGCCCACAGCACATGCATAATCTGTCGAAAACCCCGGCCTTTTACCATGTTGCGTTCTAATTAATTCATGATTAGACTTTATTTTAATCACTTTTCTTCCAGATGTTTTTTCCAAATGCTCGAAGAATCTATGTGCATTATCATGTTTCAATATTGTATCAAATCCATCCCTCTCCCCGTAGAATAGTACTGTTCTTTCAGGCATCAAGCACATTGCTGCCGTAGAATCAACACCGCCTGAGAAAGCCAACCCTGGTCTTCTCCCTGCTTTTCTTGTAGGCTTCCAGCCATTAAGAACTCCTTTGTGTGATTTACCAAGCAGTACGTATTCCGATAGTCTGAATAAATCTTGATGTGTATTTTCAAACTCCCACCCATCAGGCATTTCAAACCAAATTTCCATTCCATTTGCATCAAAGTATAATTTGTTACCATCATATTTCCATCTATCGTTGTGGTCATAGCCACCGGAATTTAACTCTACTACAACACTTTCTTCAACATTTTCTGACTCAATTATTTCTTCAATCTCGACATTTCTATGGGAAATAAGCCATCTAAATCTTTCGTCTCTCCAATCATCACTTAGTGGAGATTTATTCAATGGCCGGCTGATTAATTTTTGTTTTGCAAATGTGTAACCACTAACTGCAGCAACTATCTCTGAAAAACTATCTCCTGATTTAATGGCATTTTGCCAACCGCTATAATCTGACCAAATCATAGCCATACCTGAATCTCTGACTAATTTCGCAAACCCTTGTACACTATCTCCGGTTGGAAGACCATTGAATACAACACTATCTTCTGATTCCAATATACCATCGTATCCGATAACTACAGGATCCTTATTTTTTGAAAGTTCGACCAATAAATGGGAAATCTCCCATTTATTCAAAGGGAAACTGGAGGATGTGAAAACAATTGGACCTGGCGTTAATTCATCCAGGAGTCTTGGAACCCAACCTTTTACACCGTCATTAATTGAAATTGTTTTTCCTAAGTTTGATAGATATGGGTTCGCTTTTTCATCCGTTAGCAAAATTACATCATCAAAAATAATTTTCACTCTGTCAAACCAATTTGGAAGGTCCTTTCCTTCCGTATTGAAAACAAGAGTTGTTTTTTGCACAACTTTGGCTGGTTCACAAACAATAGAATTTGGTGCTGTAAACGGTCTTGACCATTGAGGGAAATTGACATAAAGATTTCTTGAGGCGGCTCTATGCCAATCGATGTAAGAATTAGTGTAACTCTGCCTAACAGGTGCTAGGAAGGTTCTTGCGGTTTTGTCTTCGTCGATTTTTGAAATATTATTTGAAGTATAGCCAGATGTTGTGAGAGAATTTTCTCTCAAAGATGCAAAATAGTCTGGAACAGGAAGATGAGAAATGCTATCTTTTCCAAATGCGGTCAAAATACGCTGTTTCATCTCATCATCAGCATTTACTCTGACGCTGTCAAACCAACCAATTTTTGAGATTACCTCATCTTTATTAAATGCCATGCCAATCAAAGCACCTCGCTGAATTTCTCCCCTGTTCAAAACAACCTTTCCGTCTGAGGAATTTATTCTGACATAATCGCAAAATGTCATTACTAAATTTGGATCTGATAACAATTCCTTGACTACCCTTCTTATTCTTTCTTCGGAACTCAAATCGTCGCTATCCATGAATGTAACGAATTTACCTCTGGCTTGCATCATACCGTAATTTTTAGCCCAGTATGTTCCTAAGTTTCTCGGACATTTAAAGACCCTCATCCTTGTATCGTATTTTGAAATTGCATTAAGAACATCAAATGTTCCATCTGTACTACAATCATCCACAACAATTAATTCTAAATTTGAATGTGTTTGTTTCAAAATAGAAAATATTGATGGAAGCATAATGTTCATCGAATTATATGTTGTCATTATTATTGATATAGAGTCTCTTCCACCAGTGAATTTTCTCTGGGGATGATTAAATGGCACTAATTTAAGAATTTCTTTAGCTCTAGTGCCGATTTCGGGAACTTCTTTTGCTCCACTCTTCGCTAAAGCCCATGACCACGGGTTTTCTGGATTGATTTCTGAAATAGGATGCTCAGATTCAATTTTTGCTATGATTTCTGATGCATTCATTTTAATCACTACCATTTACTAATTTTACAACTAAGTTGGATAGTTGCTCAACAAAATTCTTCTGTTTCTGGCCAAGACCCTTCGTCACTTGAACTGTTGGGAAGGTTATTCGGGGGTTTTCTGATGAAATATTCATCAGATTTTCAACTATTGATTTAGATGAAGGTTCAAAAGACCATGCTAGCCTTAGTGGCGTCATCTCTTTGACTCTAATTAGTAATCGCTCATCATCGATCGTTTGTAATTCATTCATAGGCCATCCATCTGTACACATCACAGGTATGCCGCGATGCAAAGCTTCCAATTGACTTAACCCAAACCCTTCAAACCTTGAAGGATATATTATCAAATCTGCTGAATCAACAAGTTCATCCATATCTTTTCTGCTCAGGAACCCTTCAACCAATTCTACACTTGCTGGACATTCTCCTAAACCATATTCGTCCCAAGGTTTGATAGTTTTTAATACAAAATTGAAATTATGATTTTTGGGCATTGATTTTATTGCTTCAATCATTATGTCAACGCCTCTCCTTGATTTCCAGCCACCCAAACCAGCGTTCATTAAAACTCTAATATCCTTGCCTGTTGATGCTTTTCTCTTTTTTTTGCGGATTTTATCTGGCACACTCCAATCTACAACTGTACAATTGATATCATGCTGTTCTAGAACTAGTCCTGCTGTTTTTGTTTTGGCCAAAACTGTCAGCCCGTTGTCAAGGAATTTTCTGATATTAGCAATCCAAGATGCAACTTCTCCATCTTCCCCTTTCATAATTGTCCATTCTAGATTGGGAATGTAAACTACCTTGATTACAGGTACTATTTTTTCAACTAATCCTAGGTTGAAAACCTCTGACAAAAATAAAACATCTAATTTATGTAACCATTCATCAAGAAAAACACCTTCTGATAATGACCACTCGGAAGGTGCTCCTGAATTGGTAGATTGTGTTGATACAACATCCGAACGTATGTTTTTCAGGTGCAGAATTTCAATTGATTCATGGCCCCCCTCAGAAAGGGCCCAAGCGAGTAATTCTGCATCTCTATGTAACCCTTTGTGAGGATTATCTGGCGCCAATATTCCAATATTCATACCTACACCTTCTTTGGATACAAGTCGTAGTATGCAGAAATGACTAAATCACAATCTCCCTCTTCGACAATCTTACCTTTGTCTATCAATACCATACGAGAACAGATTCTCTTCATTAAGGCAAAACTATGACTAACAATTACAACAGTTCCTGCATCTTCAACCATTGAAAGTATTCTATCCATTGACTTCTCCCTAAAGTTGGGATCTCCGACCCCTAATACTTCATCTACGAGTAAAATCTCAGGTTTTATTGCACTTGCAACCGCTAGACCTAATCGTGCTTTCATACCTGCAGAGTAAGTTCTTAATGGCTGGTCAATAAACTCACCAAGCTCACTGAAATCAATTATTTCAGGCATGTAGTTTTCCATTGTTTGGATAGAATGGCCAAGAAGACTTCCGTAAAGAATAGCGTTCTCTCTACCCGTAAAGTGTCTTGAAAACCCTGTCCCTAAACCGGATAGAAGAGAAATTTCGCCTCGAACTTTACAGGTTCCTTCATCGGTTGGATAAATCCCAGCAATAACACGAAGTAGAGTGCTTTTACCTGAACCATTTCTTCCAATCACTCCAATAACCTCTCCGCTATTGACCTTAAGATTGATATTTTGAAGAGCGGTAAAACCTTCTTTCTTCTTCCCGAATATTGACTTAATCGAAGATAGTAATCCAGACGACCTTGGAAACTTGAGGTCAACATTGTCTAGTTCGACAGTAGTCAGCGTCATAGATACTTCACCGCCTCTGCTTGGTTTCTTTCGAAGACGTATGCACCAATAATCCATGAAACTACAAGGAAGGTAAAGCTGTATCCTATCCATGCCAATTCAATGCTTGGAGGGTTTCCTGAAACGCCATCTCGAACCAATGTTAATGGTACAGCCATTGGATTAAACAATGTTAATTCTCCCCATCCTTTCTCCAAAGCCATGTCTATTGTCCACATGACTGGAGATAGGAAGAATCCTGCCCTAGTGACAAATCTAAACAAGTGTTCCATATCACGATTTGAGCAGTTCAGTGGAGCGAAAATCAATCCAAAACCAAAACCAAGTAAACCAGCCATAGAGATTGCGACAAACACCCAAATTAGATGAATTGTAAATGGTAATTCTGCAATAAGCATTATCGGGATGATAACAACACAACTTAGAATTGTTAATCTTATATTTGATAGCATATTTACACATGGAAAAATTATTCTTGGGAAAAAAACTGTTTGTATCATTGAGGAATTGTTAGACAAAGAGGTGACTGTGCCCTGCAAAGTCCTTGAGAAACAGCCCCAAATTATTACACCAAGAAGAATCCAAACTGAATACATTTTATCTGAATTACCCCTCAATATTGCAAATAAGAAATAGTATGTTATTGCCAAAAGAACCGGTTCAATTATACTCCAAAGTATTCCAAGCATTGACTTACGATACTTATTTGCGATTTCCTTATCAGTCAACAATTTGAGGATTTGTGAATTTTGCTTGAGATCTCTGATTTGATAAATAATAGAAAGGGGAGAATTTCTCTTCTTTCCTACGATACGTAGCGGCTCATTTACCGAATCACTACTTGACACAGCATCTGCTCTGCGATAACGTATTCAATATCTTCGTTTGATTAGCATTATAATCTGCTAGATTCCAACTAGAGGTCAGCAACCATGATTATTAGTATGATTTAATGTGCCAACAATATGAGGAATTCAGTACTGCCTTCGCCAGTTTACCTTACCTGTTTCCATAAAACTGGAACAAATCTTCTCGGGAAAATTTTACGAGATTTCTCAAAAAAATTGGACGTAAAATTTTGGTATTATAACACTACAACCAAAAGACATGGTTTACCAGAACCCGAAGAATGGGATATTTTCTTTGACCACCACTCGTTGTACCTTGATGATGATTATTCAAGAATTAATGACTCGATTACAATCACTGTAGTAAGAGATCCTAGAGATGTTATAATCAGCGGCGCACACTATCACAAAAAATCCGATGAAATATGGTTGCATCATGCGAGGACTGAATTTGGTGGCTTAACTTATCAACAAAAAATTTGTTCTTTGGAGAATGATGAAGAGAGATTTATTTTTGAGATGGACCATTCTGCGAGTGTAACCATAAAACGTATGAAAAATATTGTAAACACTGAAAAAATCAATTTAATCGTAAAATTTGAGGATCTCGTTAGCGACTATGATATGGTACACTTCGAAAATATGTTCAAACAAATGGGTATTGAGCAAAGCATTATGGGAAGATGCAAAGAAATAGCACTTAGCCATTC
>Ga0181568_10004887_pt1 | contig 11874 bp, 12 predicted proteins | sample 101ome_20_FD_133758 | JGI IMG/M metagenome (GOLD analysis project Ga0181568, IMG submission 133758) | Coastal salt marsh microbial communities from the Groves Creek Marsh, Skidaway Island, Georgia - 101404AT metaG (megahit assembly) | ecosystem: Environmental > Aquatic > Marine > Intertidal...
ATATTTTTTTTGTAATGTTTTTTTGATAAATATATTTTCTTAAGCTGTCATTTTTTTGAATTAAATTAAAAACTTCTATCTCACTCATTCCTTTTTGAATATTTACAATACCTCTTTTCTTACCATTAATCTGTATTACAAAATTTATATTATTCTCGATTAATAATTCTTTATTAACATTTGGCCATTCTAACGAAATATTTTTCCCGATCATCTCAAGACATTCATTAGCAAAATGAGGTATAATTGGCATCATGGTTATCAGAATTTTGGCATAGTTGTCAATTAAGCCTTCTTTATCATGTTTATTTTTTATCTCTTTTACCAGATTTGAATAAAGTTCATGAAAATTGGCTACGATTTTATTATAACTAAAACTCCTTAGGTTATTTGATACATTATTAATGAAAAGATTAGTAATTTTTTCTAAATTTATTTTTTCAGAATGAACATGGTTTAATTGTATTTCTTCAATAATATTAAGATGAAGGGCCCATAATTTCTGAATAAATTTAAATGATGCTGTAATACCTTCATCTGACCACTGCACATCTTTTTCTGGAGGGCTGTCAGAAATTATAAAAAATCTAACAGCATCTGCTCCATAGTTTTCTATTATTCTTTCAGGATCAATCGTATTTTTTTTTGATTTTGACATCGACTCTGATGGGCCAACTACAACTTCCTCTTGCGGACTCTTAATTAAAACCTTTTTACCGTTTTTTTCTATAATTTCGTCAGGACTTACCCAATTATTTGCACTATCTTTGTATGTTTCATGGCAAACCATTCCTTGAGTAAATAATCCATTAAATGGTTCTTGGATTTTAAATAAGTCATTTTTATACGAAAGGGCTTTCATAAAAAACCTTGAATACAGTAAATGTAAAATAGCATGTTCAACACCACCTATGTATTGATCAACAGGCATCCAATAGTTAATATCGTTATAATTAAAACCATACTTTTCTTCTTTAGGGGAACAGAATCTTAGGAAATACCAGGAAGAGTCTACAAAAGTATCAAGTGTGTCTGTTTCTCTGGTATAATTTTCATTATTAATTTTGATATTTTTCCAATTATCAATTTTATCTAAGGGATTACCAGAATTCCCTAGGTTGTTAATTTTAGGCAATTCTACTGGTAACATCTCCTTTGGTATTTTTTTGGGGTTATTATTTTTATCATAAACTATAGGTATTGGACATCCCCAGTATCTTTGTCTAGATATCCCCCAATCTTTTAATCTAAAATTAATCTTTTTTTTACCTAATTTATTTTTTTCTAAATAATTTATCATTTTCATAATAGACTCGTCTGGAGCTTTTAAGCCATTTAAAAAATCTGAATTAAAAATAAAACCTGAATCAGTAAATGCAGTTTTGTCGATTTTAAAATCAAATTTATTTTTTTCAGGTGTAACTACTGGAATGACATCTAGTTTATATTTTAATGCAAAATCCAAATCTCTTTGATCATGAGCAGGACAACCAAAAACTGCGCCTAGGCCATAATCCATCAAAACGAAATTAGCAAAATAAACAGGTATTTTTTTGTCTGGATTAACAGGATTTATGGCTAATAAATTTGTTTTAAATCCAATCTTTTCAGCATTAGCAATAGATTCTTCGGTAGTTCCGGTCTTTGAACATTCTTCTTTAAATTTGATGAATTCTTTGTCATCTGCAAACAATTTCGCTACAGGATGATCAATTGATAGTGCTAAAAAAGACATACCAAATAAGGTATCAGGTCTAGTTGTGTAGCATTCTATCTCTTTGAAAGTACTAGAATTTTTAATCTTAAACTTAATTTCACAACCAAAGGACTTGCCGATCCAGTTTTTTTGCATTGTCTTAACTTTATTGGGCCATTCATCTAGGTTTTCTAAATTATCCAGTAAAGTTTCTGAAAATTTAGTAATGTTAAAAAACCATTGGCTAAGTTTTTTTCTTTCAACAACTGCTCCTGATCGCCAACCTTTACCATTAATTACTTGTTCGTTAGCTAGAACTGTTTGATCAACTGGATCCCAATTGACATAATTTTCTTTTTTATAAACTAATCCTTTATCATATAACTCTAAAAAAAATTCTTGTTGATGTTTATAATAATCTGGTGAGCAAGTTGATATTTCTCTATCCCAGTCAATAGACAATCCTAATAATTTAAGTTGTCTCTTCATGACTGCGATGTTATTTTCGGTCCAATCTTTAGGGTCTAAATTATTTTGTCTTGCAGCATTTTCTGCAGGCATTCCAAATGAGTCCCATCCCATAGGATGCAGTACATTATAGCCTTCTAACTTTTTAAATCTGGCTAGAATATCTCCTATTGTATAATTTCTTACATGACCCATATGAATTTTGCCAGATGGGTATGGGAACATTTCTAAACAGTAGAACTTTTTTTTATCGTAGTTGTTCTCTGCCTTAAAAGTTTTATTGTTTTCCCAATATAACTGCCATTTCTTTTCAATGACTTTAAAGTTATATCTTTCCATAAAATTTAACTAAATTAGAATTTAAATAAACTTAAATTATCTATCAATTGCTTCATCAAGAGTTTTATAGTCTTGGTTTGGATTTTCCTCGATGGATTGTTCTTTTAGAATAGCTGCATCCTTTAAGATAGCCACTTTTATATCATTTGATAAGTCTGATTGTAATTTAGAAATTTTACATCTGTTTAATTCGTCACAAATTTTTTTATGAATTATTATTTCAATTCCATCAGCTCTAATTTCATTAGATAGAAATTTTACAGTAATTTTTATCGATTCATTTGATGCTAAATCATCTCCATTGTACCAATCTGTTATTATAATTCCTCCAGAATAATCAACATTACTAAAAGGAGCAAAATCTAATAAATTGATTGTGGCTCTCCACATTTCATTTGATGATGCAAATTGAAAAACACCACCTGATTTATTTCTATTCGAGTCAAATATCCTGAACCCCCTACCTTCACGGATATTTTCTCTTGCTCTTTCATTAACATTTGGAGAAACTTTTCTGGCATCAACTGGCTTATAAATTCCACAAGCAATAATATTAAAAAAAAATGTAAAAAATATAAGGATTTTTGTAATATTTTTGATTAACAGGATGTTTTTCATTATAAATATAATTGGTTTCAATATCATACAAAATGATCGTAATACAATGAATAATAGTGTGATATATTTACAACATTTTAAAAATTTTTTTTCTTAATAGGCATTTATAGCTCCATGTTAGGGTAAAATTTGTTATCTAGGCTCATTATTATTAATAATAATTAAATAAACAAAGGAGAAAAAATGGACAACTTAAAAAAAGTAGGTCTTTCAGCTCTTGCAGGTTCTTTAGTAGCATTTTCAGCTGCTACTGCCGGTGAGATGACTGTAACTGGTTCTGCAAAATTTACATACACTGCAGATACTGGAAATGAAGACAGTGATGGTGAACATTTCGACAATTCTAGATGGGGTATGAATCAAGCGCTAGCTGCAACTGGTTCTGCTGAATTAGACAATGGTCACACAGTAACTTTAATGCACGCTTTTTCAACAAATGGTGGAGCTAAATCTACATCAGTATTAACATATGATATGGGTTCAATGGGAACTTTAAGATATCAAGAAGATTCTGGTGCTTTAGGTATTGGTATTATCGACGATATTACTCCAACTGCTGACGAAGAAGTATGGAATGGTTTAGGAACAGGTGCTGCTTCAGGCGGAGACTTAGTAGGAAGAGTATCAGGTGGTGTTACTGGATTTAACTACAATATATCTCTTGATATGGTTGATGTTAACATCGGATATTCACCAAACTCTCAATCAGGATCACAAGCTGATGGATCTAATGGTACTACTGGTGGTTTAGAGTCTTCTAAATCTGTAGCGATCTCAATCACTCCAATGGATGGATTAAGAATCGTAGCTGGTACAGGTCAAAAAGGTAATGCTGATGGTTTAAAATCAGATGACCATGATACTATTGGTGCTACATACGCGTGGGGACCAGTAACAGTTGGTTACCAACATTCAGAAATTGATGATGGAACTACAGGTACAACAAAAGATACTAAACAAGACATGATGAGTATTGCATTTGCTGTAAATGATGATCTTTCAATTTCTTATGGATCTCAAGATACTTCAAGACAAGGTCAATCAATTGATCAAGAAGTAACTGGTTGGTCTGTTGGTTATTCTATGGGCGGAATTACAATTAAAGCTCACAGAAATACAGCTGAAAATATCAATCAAACAGCTAATAACGAGTCAGAGCATACTGAAATCGCTTTAACTTTTGCGTTTTAATTAAGTTAGAACAATTATTTAAAAAGGGCCCCTTTTTAGGGGCCTTTTTTTTATCCTAAATTTATTTTATTAAGAAAATCAAAATGTTCTTTGTAGTTTTTAAATAGACTAACGGAGCTTTTGTAAATAGGTTGTCGAGCTTGAGCAATACTAACAGTCTTTATTGCAGTCTTATTTTTACTAAAATTAAGACAATCTTCTTCCCATTCTAAGTTGCAAAATTTTATAATTTTACGAATTTCCTCTTCAGGTTTGTCCACTAAATTTTCATAAGAACATTGATATAATTGGTTTGGTAATTTGTTACTCCAATAGCTCATTAAATCTTGATACATATCAATAAATTTTATCAAGTATTCTTGATTGTAGCTCCAAGGTAAAGAAAAACCATCAAAAGTGTTTCTGTAAATTGATAAGGCTACATCTTGTAAATTTCTATTGGCATGAATAATTTTTGCTGTTGGAAATAAAATTTTTATAAAACCAATCCAAAAAAAATTAAGTGGAGCCTTATCTAAAATAATTTTATTTTTATCGTTTTCTTTGAATAGGTTTAGTAGTTGTTTAGCTATATCATTTTTTAATGAAGGAGTATTTTTATCATTATTAAAAAAATCTTTTAAAAATTTATTATCAAAAATTTTATCTGAAAAAAAGTCTAGCAAAATTGATAATTCTCCTGCTCCAAATACTTTGCTATGTGAGGATATAATTTGGTGTATTAATGTGGTACCCGATCTTGGCATGCCCACTACGAAAATTAGATCTGTAGATTGATTATTGTCAATGTTTAAATTGTTTAAAAATGGATACTCTTTAAAAATATCTTTTATATGTTGAAATTTTTTAATCTCATTAGTAAAGTTATATTCTTTGATTGATTTGTAGGTTTCTTCATTACCTTTAATTATATATTTGACTTCATTTTCAATATTATTTTGATCTGAGTATGATTTAGCCAGGGCAAAATAAAGTTTAATTTTTTCATCATTAGTAAAAGTGGGATTGTTAATTTTGTCTAGCATGATTTTTTGATGATCATCATTTGCTGCGTATTTATGAATAACACTATAAATTTTATCAGCAATCGTATTTCTTGGAAATTTTTGATGTAATTCGATTAATATCTTTTTTGATTTTTCAAAATTTCCTATAATTTGGTAGGCACCTGCCAAATTAATTAATAAGGTTTCATTATTATTATTAATATCATATGCTTGTTCATATAGAGTAATTGACTGATCAATTTGATTTTGGTCTCTTTTTAAATTAGCAAAGTTTACAAGAACACTAGGATCTTTAGGGTTTAGTAGAATAGCCTTCTGGAAATATTCCTCTGCTTTCGAGAATTGATTTTGAGCCCTGTAGACAGAGCCCAAGTTGGTTAATATTGCTATACTATTTGGAAAAAAATTTAATCCTCTTCTTAGTATTTGGATAGCTAAGTCATATTTTCCAATGAGTTTGTAAGATAATCCTAAATAAGTATAGAAAGGTACTTGTCTTGGATCTTTTTTTATAAGGATTTTTGTTTTTTCAATTACTTTTAAGTAATCTTTTCTTGAAAAGTAATTCTGAATTTTTTGAAATTCTGTTTTTATATAATTTACATCTATTTTTTTCATTTAGGCTAACTATAAAGAAATTTATCGGTAAATAAAGAAATTGCAGCTATACCAAAAGGTTTTATCAAGTTCATTGTCTTTATGTTGCCTTTGGTTATGCCCCCTAAACATACAAGATTTGCAGAAGTATTTTTTTTAAGAATATTAAATCTATATATTCCAAGAGGTTTAAGCTTATTTTTTTTTTGAAAAAATGGAGATAAAAAAATGCAATTTATTTTTTGCTTTTCTTTTATCTTGATCTCATTAATGTTATGAGCAGATCCTAAATATATAAATTGTTTTTTAGTTTTATAAAATCTAATATTTAATGACTTATTAAAAGCAGGAATATAAACTCCATCAAGTCCAAGCTTTAATGAGAGTTTAACATTATTACTTAAAATAATTTTTTTATTATTAATTCTACAAAAATTTTTCAATTTGATAATAGAGTTTATATCAATAATATCTGAATAGTTTCTGTATATTATATGAGTATTTTTTGGTAAATTGCTGATAAGTTTATAATCATAAGAATCTACAAAACAAAAATATTGTAAAAATTTATAATGCATAAAACAGTTAATAACTTATTAAATATTCAAAACCAATTAAAACTACAATGTCAAAATATATCTTCTGCTAAAATTATTGCAGTAAGTAAAACTTTTCCAATCTCAGAAATTTTACCATTAATTCAATTTGGTCACTTAGATTATGGTGAAAATAAAATTCAAGAGGCTATTGAAAAATGGACCTTGATTAAAAAAGAGTTTAATCAGATAAAATTGCACATGCTTGGAAAAATTCAAACAAATAAAGTAAAGTATTTAATTCCCTTATTTGATTATATTCATTCATTAGACAATCAAAAGTTAGCAGAAAAAATTTCACACGAACAAGAAAAAAAAAATATAAAACCAAAAATCTTCATTCAAGTTAATCTGGGTCAAGAGTCTCAAAAAAGTGGCATTGACAAAATTCAAGTAGAGAGTTTTTATAATGATTGTATTAATAGATTAGGATTAGATATTGTAGGATTAATGTGTATACCACCACAATTTAGCGATCCAAATCCTTTCTTTTTAGAATTAAAAAAAATTGCAAAAGTTCTTGGTTTAAAAGAATTGAGTATGGGCATGTCTTCAGATTTTATTAAAGCAGCAAATCATGGATCAACCTTTTTAAGAATTGGTACGGACATTTTTGGTGAAAGAGGCTAGCTTATGTTTATAAAGCTATTTTTTTTTATTATTTTTAATAAAATTGTTAAATCTTTTTCTTCCAAAGCAATGCAACCAGCTGTAGGTTTATAGTTTTTTGTAGTGTGTATAAATATTGCACTTCCTTTTCCAGGAATAATTTTTTTTAAATTATAATCAATAACAATAATAATGTTATATTTATCGTCTCTTCTATATAATTTTTCAAATGTAAATTTTGAATTTTTAATATTAATTAATTTATTATAATAATTACTTTTTGGGTCATTGCACCAACCCATATTTTTATAAATCTTTTGTTTTTCTAGTTTTGTCTCAATAAGTTTGATTTTATCGTGTCGATAAAATATTTTCTTTAATTTAAATTTACCTTTCGGAGTAGATAAATCACCCTCAGTCTTTTTTTTGTTTGCTATTAGTCCATTTTTTCCAATACAACATCTAAATTGAAAATCATCTACCTGAAGTGTATTGTTATTTATTAATTTTATAATCATTTATTAATTTTATGATAGCTAAAACAATCTGTATAGTTAATTCCAAAGTTTTATTTGATTTATTAAATGAATTAAAAAATGAGTTAAATTTTGAAATAATTGAAATTGATATAAAATTTTTTGATTTAAAAAAATTCAGTAAAAAAAATTGTATATTTGTCACATCAAATAAAAATATAGGTTTAAAAAAAAAAATAGAAAATCAAATTTTATTTTTGGATGATTTGCCTATCTCATTAAATAAACTTTTTGAAAAGATAAATATTCTCTTTCTTAAAATGAATTTTAAAATTCAATCTAAGATATTAGTTAAAAATTATGAAATTAATTTAAACACTCGACGAATTTATTTAAATAATCAATTTGTTGATCTAACAGAAAAAGAAATAAAACTAATTAGTCACTTATCTTCAAATAAAAAACCATCTTCTGTCCAAGATTTACAAAAGAATATCTGGGCATATGGTGAACATTTAGAAACTCACACAGTTGAAACTCATATTTATAGATTAAGAAAAAAAATTAAAAATTCTTTTAAGGATGATGAATTTATTTTAAGTAATAATCAAGGCTATTTTATTAAATAGATCTTTTATTTATCAATATCAATATTGAAACTAATAACAATTCTATCTTCTTCGGACAAATTCTCATCAACAGAATGATACAAGTATGATGGAAATATAAATAGTTTTCCTTCTTCAGGTTCAAATTTGGTAACTTGTGCTGATAATTCAGTGATTTTTTCAATTGCAGGATATCTAAAATTTTTTTGTTCCTTTGGATCAAAAAAATTAATACAACCTGAATTTTTTTTAGCTTTTACATAATATGCGGAACTTAAATAACAGTTTGGATGATTATGTTTTATATTAAAAGAATTTTTTTTATTAATAATAGACCACATGCCGTCAATTTTGATTTTGTTTAAGTCATATTTCCAGCCTAATTCTTTAGACATTATTTCTTTTAAATAATCTCTGATTTGGTTTAAAAATTTAACTAATATTGGATTTTCATCTATTTTAAACATTGGAGAATGCCAACCTCCTGCATTAGATTTTTTTATACCGTCTGGATTTTTATCTCTTAATTCATAAATATATTTTTCAAGTTCTTCATTTAATTTATTTGAATTTTCTATTTTAAATTCAAAAACTGGAACAGGAAAAAATCTATGTGTATTAACTTTTATCATTAATTAATCTCTTAGCCTTGCACCTAAAATTTGAATGATTTTTGAGGACATTTCAACACCTTTTTCTAGAGAATTATTTAAAGAAAAACTATTCAAATAACCATGAAGAAATCCAGATGCAAATAAATCTCCTGCACCAGTTAAATCAATGATATTCAAATTTTTTTCTGCTGGAATTTCCAAAACTTTTCCATTTGATATAACCATCGCACCTTTTTCACCTCTTGTTATTACTGATATTTTATTTAAATTTTTTGTAAAGTTAACCACTTCATCAAAATTATCAGCATTTATCAAATTTGTCATTTCATTCTCATTGGCAAATACAATATCAAGTTTATTTTTAACTAAGTCTAAAAAATCTGACTTATGTCTTTCTACACAAAAAACATCAGACAATGTCATTGCAATTTTGTTTGAATTTTTAATTGCTTTCATAAATGCAGATTTTGGATTACCTTTATCCCACAGATATCCTTCAAGAAATGTTATTTTACTTTCTTTAAGTGATTTTTCATCGATATCGTTTTCATTTATGTCTCCAGCAATTCCCAAGTAAGTACACATTGTTCTTTCAGAGTCTGGAGTTAATAATACTAAACAAGTTCCAGTTGGGATATTCTCCTTTTTTTTTACAAATAAAAAATTTACATTCTCATTTTTAAGTCCACGCTCATATTTTAGACCAAAATCATCATTATTAACTTTACCAATAAAGCCTACTTGATTTCCTAACTGAGATAGTCCAACTATAGAATTTGCTACTGATCCTCCTGAAATTGTTTCTTCAATTTTTAAATTTGCAATTAAACTATCAAATTCTGTCTTATCAACTAATTTCATAGATCCTTTAGTTAAATTATGATTATTTAAATATTCATAATCAATTTTACAGATTACATCGATTATAGCGTTACCTATGCCAACAATTTTCATTTATGCTTTTTTTGTAATAACTGGTTTTTTTCGATTAGGATAACAAGTAGTACATATTTTACAAGTTAAACCATAGCATTCTCTAGCCTTACAAAATTCTCTACCATAGTAAATAATTTGGAGGTGTAGCTTGTTCCAAAATTTAATTGGGAATAATCTTTTTAAATCTTTTTCTGTTTGAGTAACACTTTTTCCATTCGTTAGACCCCATCTCTGAGCTAATCGATGAATATGAGTATCTACTGGAAAAGCAGGAAAACCAAAACCTTGAGACATTACTACACTTGCTGTTTTATGACCTACTCCAGGAAGTTTTTCTAACTCTTCAAAAGTCTTTGGAACTTTACCATTGTATTTGCTAATTAAAATTTTTGATAAATTATAAACACTTTTTGCTTTAACCCTAAATAGACCGATTTTCTTTATTAATTTCTCTATTTTTTTTCTTCCAAGCTTTACAAAATGATCAGGTTTATAGTATTTTGGATAAATATCTTTAGTAACATTATTAACATTCACATCTGTACATTGTGCTGAAAGCAATACAGAAATTAAAAGTGTAAATATATTCTTATGAGTTAAAGGTACCTTAGTGGTCGGATAAATCTTATTTAATAACTTTAATATATTTTTTGCTCTCTGAATTTCATTCATTATTTGAAATTCAATAAGTCTCTCATCGAGTATAACCCTTGTTTTTTTGAAATAAGCCATTTAGCAGCTGCTAAAGCGCCTTCTGAATATAAAGATCTGTCAAATGCCTCATGATTTAAGGATATTGTTTCTTTGCCACTCGAAAACTTTACTTCATGTTCTCCAATAATTTCACCTTTTCTTATAGAATTAAAATTAATTTTATTTCCATAAGGGAAAGTTTTCTTATTTAAAAATTTCTTTCCTATTAATTTATAAAAATCTTTATTTTTACCAATTGCTATTCCTTTTCCTAACATTAAGGCTGTGCCTGAAGGATAATCCTTTTTATGTTTATGGTGAATTTCAAATACTTTACTAAGATATTTATTTCCCAAAGATGCTGAGGCTATTTCTGTTAAATACATTAAAAGATTTATCCCTAAACTCATATTCCCTGCTTTTAAAATGGGGATATTTTTAGAAAATTTTTTTATTAAATCCTCTTCCTTTTTGTTGAAACCTGTAGTTCCAATTACCACTTTTTTTTTTAATTTAGATGCAATTTTAAGGATTTCAAATGTGCATTTTGGAACTGTAAAATCAATTATTACTTCTACTTTTTTAAAAGCATCTTCAGAATTTAGTTCAGGTTTAATACCATTAAATTTTTTATTAATTAATCTACTTTCAGTAAGAGAAACTAAATTAAAATCTTTATCTGATCTAGATGATTTTATTAGTTGCTGGCCCATTCTCCCCATACAGCCAGAGATTGCTAATTTAATTTTACCCATGATAAGTTAATTATATTTATGCAGAGCAGACCATATCTTGTCCGCAGCAAAGAGGAGATTTTATTTTACCATGATTATTAGGGCATTTTGATATTTGCACTTCTGTACCATCCTCAAGTTTTAAACTATCGTTAACAAGTGGATCATTGCATTTTCCACATGTTGCGTTTACTGACATCCCACATTTTGAACATTCATAAGTAGCCATTTTATCTCCTTAATTTAAATAATTTAATATTAAGGACAAACTTAACACTATGAATTAGTTTTTCCAGAAACTTTTAGCTTTTTCAAAGAATTTTTTTATGCTTGGGTTAGATTTTTCATTTTCAATTTCTCTAAATTTTTCAAGTAACTCTTTTTGTTCTCTATTTAATGATATTGGGACTTCGGTATTAATCTGTACATACAAATCACCATATCCACTTCCTCTCATATAAGGCATACCTTTCCCTTTTAATCTAAATTGTTTACCACTTTGAGTACCTTCGGGAATTTTTATTTTAGCTTTACCACCATCAATAGTTGGAATTTCAATAGTAGTTCCTAATGCAGCATCTGCGATAGAAATTGGACACTCAAAAAAAAGATTTTCATCTGATCTTTTGAAAAGTTCATGAGATTTTACATTTATGAATAAATATAAATCACCTGTAGCTCCACCTCTTGTG
>Ga0181568_10004894_pt1 | contig 11868 bp, 9 predicted proteins | sample 101ome_20_FD_133758 | JGI IMG/M metagenome (GOLD analysis project Ga0181568, IMG submission 133758) | Coastal salt marsh microbial communities from the Groves Creek Marsh, Skidaway Island, Georgia - 101404AT metaG (megahit assembly) | ecosystem: Environmental > Aquatic > Marine > Intertidal zone...
AAAGAACATGGACTTCCGTTCACACATTACTCGTATTACAGATTTATGTCAAAGGTTCTCGCCGGAAATCGTGATGATTGAAACAAATACCTTCGCTAAGTCCTTCGCTATGGAACTCCGGGATATTTCCGACTTCCCCGTTAAGGAGTTCACTATGAGTAGGAAGAAGAAAGAAGAGATTATTCTTAACTTACAGATGAACTTTGAGAACAATAAAATTCTTCTTCCGTATCAAAACGACGAGGACAAAAAGGTTTCTAATGTAATTATTCAAGAATTGGAAGCCTTTGGTATTGGGAACAACGGAAGAATTGAAGGACTGGGCGCACACGACGATACAGTTATTGCGCTGGCTTTGGCTAACTACGCTACAAAAAAGTTTGCTGATGCCTTTATAGAATTAGAAGATATGGACATTTTCGGCACAAACCAACCAGCAATTAATTTAGGAGGCGGTATGTATGGAATTAATTATTAAAGAGGAAGAAATTGATATTGAAGAAAAAAGAAGGCAACTTCAAGAGTTAGCCGCTATCCGAGAACAGGAGGACAGAAAGGAGGAAGAAATCCTAGAAGGAACAAAACTTGCCTCTTGGTTGTCATATCAGTGTCACGATGAAACAGAAGTTATTAAGGATATTTCTTCTAATTTGTCAATTAACTTTACAGAAGCAAGAGAACACATTTCTAAAATGCCAACAGAACCCCTCATTGAGGAAAAAACAATTCCCGAAGTAGTCAAGGAACTACGAGTTATTAGAAGAACTCTCAAGGGAGAGACAAGAGAAAAAATGTCTTCTACCATTAACCATTTAATTAAGGCCTATACTGAACATTTAGATGAATCGTTAAATAGTATTTATTGGCTTCGCCCGTTCAAGAAGTCGGTTAAGATGCTCACGCCCAATACTAGTATGTTAAAGAAACTCTATCACATTAAGGATGGGGAAACCCGCCAAACTATCATTGATAACTTAGTGAAGATGTGGGAGGCCGACATTACTAAGTCCGGGTTAGATTACGGAGAGGAATACACTAACGAAGTTAAGAAATTTAAAACCTCCAAGAAATTAATTAAACAAATTCTCAAGGACATTTCTCATCAGTCTATCCGTAAGCCACGACAAAAAGTTTTAGAGGATATGTTGGTTAAGACTATCTGTAATAATCCCGGCATTACTAGCAACACTATTCATTCATTGTTGCCCTCTTCTTATCACAGGTCCACCACGCCTCAAACTATTTCCAAAATGCTTAAGAAAATAGATGCAATTAATGTTGACGGGGAGTATTTTATCTTCTCGGATGAAATTAAAAAAGACCTGTTTTCCTATGTAGCGGGCTTTATTGACTCCGATGGTTACATTACAATGGATGCAAAATACGCTCCCCGTGTGGGTATGATTGCTACAGGCGACCGAGGCAAGGCTTTCTTCAAGGAGATGGAAAATCAATTGAAAATTGGTCGCCTTCACCTTGACCAAAAGGTTGGTGAAAACAACCGAAGCCAACACCGATTAAATTTTTACAGTCAAGGGGACATTACCAAATTATTAGAAAAAACTATTCCCCACCTACGAATGAAAAAGGAGCAGGGCAAACTCCTACAGGAAGCCATTATGATTAAGCAGAACTTCGCAAAGGAGGATTGGGCAAAGCCACGCCTTGAAGAAATTTTTAAACTCATTAAGTGGGAAAATTGGAAGGACGCTGTAAATAAAGACGAACTCCAAAAGTATAATATACAGGAAGCCGATGTTGTCAAATATAGGGAAAACAGTCGGTGGGACTACATGAACACCGTGGACTCTATCGTTAAGGAGGACTAATTATGGGACTAAGAGATACCCTTCGTAATCTAGTTAGGAGAAGAACCCCTACTCCTGCTAACGACCAAGTGTATAACATGGGTATTCAAGAGAGAAGAATGCCCCAGCACTACGCAGGAAAATACCTCTATGAAACGGCTGAAAACTCTACGGTGGTTAGAACCTGTTTGGTGCAATTAAAAACTGAAATTTTCCGAAGAGGCTACGAATGGATTAAGTCGTTTGACTTGAAGTGTAATAACTGTGGACACGAACACCATAAGGAGGTGGAAATTTGTTCAAACTGTGGGTCTGTTGATTTAAGAAGGCCCGACTTAAATCAAAAAATGTATGCCTATGAGTTCTTTGAGGGGTATATCAATTCCTCCCATCAATTATTTATTGATGTTTTGAAGGAATTAGAAACAGACTTAAATGTTCTTGACGATGCATATTTGATTCTTGTAAAGGACTATTATTTGGATAAGAAGGGGCAGGTAGTAATGTCTAAAATTAATGAACTTTACCGAGGCGACCCCACCACTATGCACATTGAAGTAGACGAAGATGGCGACCGTGGACATTCCCGCTACACCTGTATTACTCACAGGGATTATATTAGTGAAGACAAATACGATAAGTGCGGTATCTGCGGTTGTGGACTTCACGCTATTGAGTTTGTAAATAAATCCGGGAAGGATGAACAAAATTATATCATGGGAGAGGTTGTCCATTTCAGTAAATATTCCCCCTCAAGACTTTACGGACACCCACCTGTTCTAACTCTATGGAATCACATTTTTACTCTCTCCGCTATGGAGGCATATATTAGCACTCTATATACTAAGGCTAGAACACCAAGAGGTATTCTTACGGTGCAAACTAATAACATGGAGTCCTTAGTTAAGTATTGGAAGGGTGTAAAGGAGAAGTTAGAAAGGGACCCTCACTACATTCCTATTATGGGTATTGAAACTGAGGGAGGTTCCGGTGGAAATGTAAATTGGGTTTCCTTTACGAACACTATCAAGGAAATGGACTACATCAATGTTAAAGACGATTTGAGAACTCGTATTTCTTCTTTCTATGGAGTAAGTAATGTTTTTACTGGCGATACCACTACCGGTGGTGGTCTTAACAACGAAGGTATGCAGATTTTAGTCACTAACCGAGCAGTTGAGCAAGCCCAAAATGTATATAATAAGTATATGTTTCCGTTCCTAATGAAGGAATTTGGAATCACTGATTGGAAAGTTCAACTCCTCCGAAGCGAGGAGGAGGACGAAATGGCCGTCATGCGAAGAAGAGAAATGGAACTACAACTCGCAGTTAATATGAAGAATCTAGGATTTGATGTAGATATGAACGAGGATGGTGATTTCGTGTTTAAGAAGTTCCCCGCTAAGGAATTAATTGATGTTGATTTGGAAGCCGAGGATGGAAAACAAATTGAAACTGACCCATATGCGGGAACTAATATTGACCGTTCACAGTTAGGCCAACTACAGGAGCAAGCGTTAATGACCGGAAATACGAAGGCGCAGGTCGCAGGAGAGACTACTATGGAAAAGGGTCCTCCCAAGAGATTTAGCGGCTTACCTAAAGAGGCTGGAAATAACAATGTTGATAGTAGAACAGAAAGGAGGATTCCATGATGATTATTAAAAAAGCGGCTGGGTTAATGTCTAGAGAAGAAGCCGAAAAATTGAATGAGGCTTGTTCTATTTATTTAGTTAAGGAAGTTAGATTTAGAGATATATTATTTAAAATTAAGTCCCTTGGATTTTTTGACGCTATCGCTAATGCTATGGAAAACTTTGGTAATTTGGTGGGGCGTGATAGCGCAATTGAAAGGATTGAACTTGATAATGAAGAACTACCGAATAGAACGCTAGAATTTTATACAATTGATAGTAAAGATTATAATTGGATTATGGAAACTAGTAATAAACTTGGTCGTAGGTTAACGATTTTACAATTAGTTCAAATGGGGAATGAATTTGATTTAGATAATTTAGTGGCTTTGGTTCCTATTGAAACGGGTTTGGGTAATATGGACCCTGCTTTTAAATCGTCGGTTGTTTCTAAATTTAATAAACTTATAGGGGATTCCACGGGTCTTGCAACTGATAATTTGGGAGAGATACCGTTTAAAAGAGGTATAGGGGCCTACTCTACTGGTATGTATGATTTGTCAAGAGGGCGATTATTTGGTGCAACTAATTTTAGCGGTGTTATGAAAAAGGTGGCTAGTATAGTATCTAGATTTGATGAAAATGTTGGGTTTGTAGCAAATGCTCGGACTGCTAATTTGGAGGAGTTTTTTTATACGGAAAATGAAGACTCACGAGCAAGGTTTGTTGGGGCGGCTATTGTTGATGTATCGCCTTACAACGAAAAAATTAACAGGGATAGAACCGTGTCCTTAAGTTTAAACTATGATTTTTTAGATAAGTTTTTCTCTCCGAGATTAAAGAAACAGATGTTAAGAAGAATTAGAAAATTTATCGGTAGGAGGGGGCAACGGGACAATACTTATAATATTTTAGGGTATATGGACACCTCATCTATTGGAGGGATAACTAATCTTAGAAACTATCCCTTTGCTGTTTTTGGTTTTAGTAATGACTCACGAATTGAAAATCATCTACAAAGCCTAGAGTCGTTTTTAAAGGGACTTAGTGAAATAAGTATAGAAGGAAAACCTTATTCTATTCCGGAAGATGTAGAGTCAGAAATAATTAGAAAACTAGAGACTGGGTTATCTTTGTATTATGAAAACAATGGTTTAACTAGACCAATTACAACACTAGAGGGTAAGGCTAATAGGTTTAGAAGTAGAACCATCCGTAGTATTTTTGACGATGCTATCGCTTCTTCGTTGCCGGGATTCTCCCAACCAACGGGTCAGCAAAGAGGCTTTAGATTAGAAAAGTCTTATACTGGTCTACCGACTACGCTCAAGGACCTTTCTAACGAAAACACCTTTAATGATTTATTGAGAGTAAAGGGTGAAATCCCTACATATATTACAAAGGATAAAAAACAAAGAATGTATAAAGAGTATCTCACAGAAGCATTAGAAAAAGATTTCTCCGAATATTTAGAAAGCCCTAACTTTAAATCATTTATTGACATTTCTGAAAATAACGATTTTACACTATACCTTAAAAGGAGAGTAAAAGAAATGGGTTCTAATAAAATTCACTTTATATTAAATTTAAAAGATAAGTCTAATGTAGATATTGGTATGTCTGTTAATTTTGAGTTTAAATTTTCTTTACCAGATTTTACTTCTAACACTCCCGGTAATTTAACTCTTGAAGAGGTAGATGTTGAAAGGTATTTTGACAAAACTTCTCAAAGCAGATATACAGTAGATGTAAATAAAATAGAAGATTTGAATATAGAAATGGTTGATATTATTAGACGAGTTTATGAACCAAGAAGATTTTTTAGTAGCGAGGAAGGGCAACAGGCAAAGGATAAAGAAGGAAGAAGAATTACATCCCCTGCTATGACAGCAAAGGGGTTTTTATCTACTATTTTTAGAGAGCAAGCAAATAGAGAAGACACTATAGTTTTACAGGACCTCACCATAGATAACTTAACAGGTAGGGTGCTTGGTATTTTGTATTATCCGGGTCTTACCGGCGACGGGTTTTATCTATCAGTAGATGATAGAAAAAGTGGTTTAGTTAGAACAAGACCCGAAAAAGGAGAAATTTTTGTAGTATGTTCGGGTGGTGTGGTTCTTAGTAGAGGGGATAGAGCGGTTACAGAATCGGTTTGTTCTTATGCACAATCACGAGAAGATTTTCAAGCCAGCATGGATAGCGCGATTCCTGCTTTTCAAGCCGCAGGTGCATTTAGACTCGGAAAAATAAATTTAGAAAATTTGGATTTTGTAGAACACGGTTCCAAGCCGGGTGATATTGCACACATAGAAGTTGGTAGGGGTCAAAGTTTAACACTTAAATATAAATTGAAGGGGACAGAAAATTTACCTACTTTAGATGTAGGGGAAGAAAATCTTAATACTCTAGAAGAATATTTAAAAACTAGGTTATCCTATGCTGATGGTGATGCAACAGAATTTATAGATATTAGACTAGAATGTAATTTAAATGTTTATCAACCGACTTTAAAATTTAATATATTTTCTTATTATAGAGACCAAGATGGTGATAAACAAAGTGATAGAACACAACTTGCTTATGTTAGGGGAAAACTTCCCGGTGGTATTGTTCCTACTATTGATGGTAATGGTTCCGAAATTATACTTGATGAAAATAATGTTAGAAAAATTATGCAGGACATAGAGGAAAAGGCATCTACACAATACGGTGAGGCAATAAATTACATTAAAAATAATAAAAAGAAACTCGTTGATAAAATTAGAAGAAGAGTTTATGGGTATGAACTATCACACACGGGTAATATAGGAAGCGATTATTCTAAAAGAAGTTATGGAGGAAAAATAAATGAATGATAAAATTAGAAAAAAACTAGATAATAAGAAGAAACAAATCAAGAAGGACCTAACAATGGGGGTCCCCGAAGCACCTCCGGAAAAATGGGAAAAAAACCCAACTGTTCCGGATTTTGTTCAAGGTGGTCCTAAAATGAGCAAGAAGTGGAAGCAGGTTTGAGGTGATTTAATGGTGATGGAGAGTTTTAATCTAAAGCAGTATATTATCCAACACCTCAAGGATAAGGACCCTAAAGAATTAACTACTCAAAATATCAACAAATATATTAGAGCCGCCAAAGCATTTCAATCCGGGGTGGAGTCTAACGAGGTTGAATTAGATGATGATATGAAAAGTTTCATTTCTTCTATGGACTTACTATCCGAGGGGGATATTACAAAAATTGTTGAAAGACTTAAGGGTTATTTTAGATTAAGTGGGGACGGAGATGTATTAAGAGTCGGTCCCAATAATAGATTTGTTAGATTTGATAGACCGGAAAACGCTAGAGCCTATCAGTCAATGTTTAGGAGGTCGGGTTCCTCCCTACAAGTAAATGTAGAAAAACTTCAAGAGGAACTTTCCGGTGGGGTTATGACCGAAAAACTAATGGCCTTTTACGACGCTTTAGTAAAGGTCTTGCCTATTAAAATTAACATTAAGCCCGATAGAAGAATCCTTTTCTTGGCTAATTTTATTGGAGTGGCGGCTAAAACCCTTACGGATAGAGAATTACCCTCCACTACAGAAGGGGGTGAAGCAAACATTTCTAGGTTCATGGTAGTATGGCCGAGAATGAAAACTAGAATTACAAACGCTATTCCTTTGGGAAGAATCCCAAGAAGGAGAGTTCTAGACAATTTATACAGGATTTTAAATGATTATGACTTAGGTATTGAAATTTTCACGGACATTTTCATGGAAGAGGAATTCGTTCAAAACGAGTTAGATGTTCCCGTGTCCGAAGCCCCTAATAGTAAGACCTACGCCGAATGGATTGTTCTTGCTATTTTGTCTAAGCACCCCCCTACCATATTTTCTACTAGAGAAAGAAAGGTCGTTAACTCGCTGGACATTGATATGGAGTTTGACTACACGACAGGTTTTCCCGACGAGGAAAAAATGGACTTAGGAGAACTGAACACAAAGGAAAGACGACGACTAAAGACTTACCTCCAAGACGCAGAACCCACGAAGTTCTTTGGGGAAGAATACCTCAAACTAACAAAAGTTATAAATACATTGGGCAGTATAGTAGATTCAGCGGAAGAGGATGAGTTAGAGGGGATGGATGAGGAGAACCTCAAATTAATTAAAAAATTAGCCCACCTTAGAAAGCGATACGAAACACTATACGAGGAAATATACGGAATGGTATACGGAGAGGAAGAATAATGGACGAAGTAGTAGATATTATTAAAATGTTAATCACTAGAATTGAGAACCTAGAAACGCAAGTTAGAGAATCAAGTATGAGTTTGATGAAGTCGGGTATGGTTGTTCATACCCCTCGCCCGTCAATGCAAACTTCTAGCCCGGTTCCATCGGCTGATACTATCGCTAAGATGGACTGGTCCGAGTTAGACGAATTGGTTGGAAAATTGGAGGGAACACTATGAGTATGGTAGACGAAAAACCGGAAGATGATTTGAGAGACAAGAGAATGCTTTTGACCCGACTCGTTGAGTTGGAGTCAATTATTACTAATGCTTTGGGTATTATGGCTGAAACAGGAGAGGAACGCCCCTACAAAGAAATTAAACCTCAGCCCATGAATGTTGAAAGTATGGCGGCTAAGGCAAAGTCCGGCTCTGTTCAAGAAGTGAAGAAAAGTCGTCAGCACAAACTTTTGCCCGAACATATGTTTTACAAAAGCACCGAAGAAGATAGAGGAATGCCCCGAACTGAGGACTCGGAAGTTCCGGAGGATTCTCAAGATAAGGATTTGGAGGCCGCTTTAGAAACTGCACTTGAAAAACTTCGCCGGTATAAGCACACCTTGAAGGTTAGCGAAGAAGCCGCATTTGTTCCCTCCGACGAAGCATGAGAGGAATGAATATGTTTCCGGACATTTTTTCTATTCATAAGAATAGTGTTTCTTTGACAAATAGAGTTAAGGCTACTTATTTAACTGCCGTTGAGAACCCAAAGGCATACGATTACGAATGGGAAAAACTAGTGGTTGAGTTAAGAACCCTACTAGAACAGGACAAATATAAGGAAATTTTTCCTAATTTAGAATCAGACATTCTTTATTCCGACAAGGCATTAGATGTTAAGGATAGAAAGGCAAAGCAACTATATTCATCTTTGACGACCAAGCCCGTTTTAATGAAGGAGGATGAGAAAGTTAAATTCATTACTCCCAATAAACCCATGTATAGAATTTTTGATATTGACGACCTAAGAGAAATTAAGGGAATGACGGGAGAGTTCATCGTTCAAGAAAAATACGATGGATTGAGGGTTCAAGTTCACAAAGAAGGCGATACGGTTAAAGTTTATTCATTTAATGGAAATGAAATTACAGAAAAATTTCCTAAGTGTGTTGATTATCTAAAGAAAAAGGAAATTAAGAATTGTATTTTGGATGGAGAGGCCGTCCTTTACAAAGGTGATGAACCTTTAATTCGTGCAGATACATTAGCATATATTAACAAAAAAGAAAAAGGTGAAGGCGATATTAAAATCCATGTCTTTGATATTATGTCATATGACAACGAATCTGTGGCTATGGAAAAAATGGAAGACCGATTAAAAATTCTAATCAGTGAATTTACCGCTCTTACCAACGAAATTATTCTCTTTCCTAATAAGAGTAATACTAGAGAAGCAGACTCCTACGAAGAAATTGAAGAATACGCTATGGAAATTATGAATAATCCAACCTCCGAGGGAGTAGTCATTAAGGATGCTAAATCTTCGTATGTTATCGGAAAGAAGAAAAACCCCAAGTGGATTAAGTGGAAGAAAATTATTGACCTAGATGTAATCGTTCTTTCAAAGAGAATCAATAAAAATAAATCCAATACTTACATTGTGGGTATCGGTCCTGTAGAAGAGGACACCCCAAAGGCAAGAGAATTTGAGGGCGAGTATTATGCTGAGGTTGGTAAAACTGTAAATACTAAGGCTGATGTAGAAGAAGGTAAAATTATTCGTGTGAAGGTGGATGAAGTTATGGGAGATGCAAAGAAAGGCTACAGCCTTTACAACGCTAAGTTTCATGAGATTCCCGAAGTCAGCGAGTCGGATAAACTTGTTACTCTAGAGTTCTTAACTAAGAATGGGAAGAAAAGTTTAGCAGATTACACCGTGGAGGCTCTCAAGAAATCGTATATTATTACTGATGGGGTTCACGGTATTGCTAAAATGGATTTAGAATTAAACATGGATGGTTTAGTTTTCCACGGTTTTAAGGAAAAGAACCTCATGTCAAAGAACGCATATCCGGATATGGAACTTTGGAAGAAGGAAATTAAAAGAGCCTATGGGAAAGACAACGGTAGATTTATGTCCTTTGTCCAAGAAATTTTACAAAATCACGGAACTTTAACAATAGAAAATATTTTCAAAAGGGCTATGGCCCACGACCCCGACCTCATCAATAGATTATTTGGTGATAAAAACGGAATGGAAAAAATGAAGAAGAGACTTATGCAGATGGGGGACGCTTATGGTATCGTTGGTAAGGATAAATTTTATCACGACGATAAAACCCTCAATAAAATGGACGAACAGGTAGCGGACTTTTTAATGTGGCTGGGTAAGAATGAAAAAATCTACTTCGTAGTTAAACATAAGGATTTTGAAAATGTTTGGGAAGTGGACATTGAATCAAAAGAAAACCTCTATGATTTTTTGGGAGAGGCCGGTAAATATCCTTGTAAGTTAGTTTCATCCCCCGAAGATGATATTCTAATTGACAAAGGAAAGGTGATGTTAGGCGCACACCGACATGGCTACCATGAGTATATGTTGAGAGGAAAGGATATTGACTCAAAATTACACACTAGATTCTTACCTGTTGACGGTGAAGAAATGTGGTTGGCTTGGACTGGTTATGAAACTAAACCAGCACCGAAGGATTCTAACGAAGGTCTGTATGATGCTAGAGGGGATAAACACAACAAAATGCAAAATAAAGTTGTAGAATCTAAGTAATATTTATATAGTCTTCTAACCTACTAATTACTATGCAGTTGGAAACTCCGATGTTTGGTAATGCACCTACCGATGGTGGGGAATTTATCATTCTTAAGGAAAACAAAGAGTGCGTTATTGCTGGCTATGCATCAGTTGATGTGGTGGATAAGCAGAACGATAAAATTACTCTTAATGCAATCCGTGAAGCGGCAGACGGTTTTATGAAAAACGACCGCTTCCGAAATGTGATGATTACCCACTCCAATGTGCAAGTGGGTGAGGTCCTAGACAATTATACAGATTCCAAAGGAAAAGTCCTTAAAACAGGCGTTGATGATACAGGTTTTTTTGTAGTGATAAAGTTAAGAAATGATATTGAGAAGGCAAAAGAAGTAGCACGAGATATTCGTCGTGGAAAACTTCGTTCTTTCTCAATTGGAGGACAGGCAATTAACAAAGCCAATAAATATGACCCCGACATCGGAAGTTATAAAGAAATTGATAAATTAGAATTGCATGAAATCACAATTTGTGAAGAAGGGATTAATCCCGAAGCCAAATTTAATATAATTAAGGAGGACAAAAAAATGAGTGAAATTGAAAAGGCATTAGCCGAATTTAATGATGTAATGGCTGAACTGAAAAACACCGTGTTGTTGAAGGATGATTCCGACGACAACGAAGTGGAAATGATGGAAGAAGCCGGAACCGAAAACTACGGTTCTGAAGAAGAAAAGGAAGATAGCGCATTCATGGAAGAAGAAGACGGCGACTACATGGCTCAAGAAGAAGATGTGGAACTTGAGTATATGCAGGAAAGAAAGGGTGTTGATACTCTTGACCTTTCTCCTTCTAACCTTGAGAAGGCTTATGAGGCTTTCCGAGCAGAAAAGCAAGAGGACCGAGCATACGATTTAGTTAAGGCTCAGTTTGAGGCTCGCTACGCAAAGGAACTTGAGATTGAAAAGCAAGAAATTGCTAAGTCCAAGTTTAATGCACAATCCGAACTTGAGGTTCTTCGTGAAGAACTTTCTACCTTGAAAAAGAGTTTGGAAAACAATGAAATCGCTAAGGCACAAACGGTTGAAGAAACGACCCGTCAACTTAGTGAAGATTTTTCCCGTGTGAGTGAAATGTCTTGGGATGAGATTCATGGTCTTTTCTCAAAGCACGAGGGGGGTATTTAAAATGAGTGGATATTTTAAGACAATTGGAGATTTGGAGCGAGCAACCTATGGAATTGGTAGCGATAACCTTTTGAAAGCAACGGGCATTACTAGCGGTATTCACGCTGGACACGCATTGGCTACTCCCGGTGGCGATGCTTCTTTGCACAATTTGATTTACGGTCAAAAAGTGTGGTCTATGATTAACCGTGAAATTAACGCTTTGTCTATTCTTCCTAAGAAACCTTGGAAGTCTAGCGGCTGGCGAATTATGAA
>Ga0181568_10004898_pt1 | contig 11857 bp, 11 predicted proteins | sample 101ome_20_FD_133758 | JGI IMG/M metagenome (GOLD analysis project Ga0181568, IMG submission 133758) | Coastal salt marsh microbial communities from the Groves Creek Marsh, Skidaway Island, Georgia - 101404AT metaG (megahit assembly) | ecosystem: Environmental > Aquatic > Marine > Intertidal...
ATCTGTGGGGAAAAAATTGTGTTCACTATTTTAAGGGTATGTGGTCGTTTGCCATATACGATATCGACAACGAATCGTTATTTTGTAGTAGGGATCGATTTGGCATAAAACCGTTTTATTATAAGATTGACAACGGTAGGTTTTGTTTTGGGTCAGAAATTAAGCAGTTAATCGGCCAAAGCTGCAAACCTGTCATGGACAATGTTATTGATTTTATCGTTGCAGGGTACGTTGATCACAATGCGTCCACGTTTTTTGAAGGAATACTACAGCTCCCACCATCTTGTAACCTAGCTATAAGTGTGGAGCGATTTGAGCCTACAATAAGTCGGTACTATAGCCTGAACGACGGCTCGTCCGATTCGGGTCCCGGAGGAATCAAGTCTTTACTGGACCAATCGATCAATGAACATTTAATTGCCGATGTCAAAGTAGGATCTTGCCTGAGCGGGGGGTTGGACAGCTCCTATGTCAATTATGCAGTGTCGAATGCTCAGGCGAACACTATTGCTATCCACTGCAATAGTTCCGATCTTGAATTTTCAGAGAGAATACATGCGGAGCGTGTGGCACAGTCGTTGGGTATTGTCTTAGAGGTAGTAGAACCTACGCTTGATGAGTTTAACACCGAAATTGACAAATTATTTTACATACAAGAGCAACCCTTCGGTGATCCATCCGTGTATATGCAATATTGTGTCATGAAAAAAGCGAGAGCCTTAGGAATAAAAGTGATGTTAGACGGGCAAGGAGCTGATGAAGTTTTCATGGGGTATTCGAAGTACCTAGGTGTTAGATTATGGAGTGATTTTTCGTTATTTACACCTCGCAAATTCTATCAAAATTTCAAACTGTCTATGCAGCGTAATAACCTGTCGTTTATTCATTTGATTTTGCTCATGTTCGGTACAAAGTATGAAAGACTCAAGCGGCTAGGCCTGTTATTAAATTCTAAAATACCAGTAAAATACTGGTTAAATTTCTTAGGACGTGGCGCAGCGCCTCGAACCTCTAGCGCCTTTCAGATGAGTGAGATTTACGAGTACCCTCTCCAAACCTTGCTGCGCAATGAGGACAGAAACTCAATGCACTTTTCGATTGAAGCCAGGGTACCATACTTAGATCATCACCTCGTACATCATTTATATCATGAGCGTACCGGTATGAAGGTATCAGATGGCTGGTCAAAAAAATTGTTGAGAGAGGCCGCGGAGGGTTGCCTTCCAAGTGAAATCATATATAGGAAAGATAAACTTGGCTTTAACTCTCCTCCATCATGGCTCGACAAGATATCGTACACAGAAATTCAAGAGTCAAAGATTATTAGAGAGATTTTCGGAAGCGACGTCAGCACTCAGTGGATTGCTAATTTTGATTCGAAGATGAAATGGAGACTGCTGTCAGTTGCGATTTGGGAGCGCGTCTTCAATATAACTGTCCGTTAGATCTCGGAGTGGGTTCGACCTTACTCCTAGTGACGTGTTGGCTCAATCGCGTTTAACTGCAAACCCTTAAATGAAACTAACACGAGGACTGAGGACCAGTGGCAAAATTTAGTATAAATCAAACTTCGAGAGTTTAGTATGTGTGGTATCTACGCAATTTTCGCGAAGTCCGAGCGCTTAAAAAGTGCTGATGTGACTCATCTGGCTAAAACCGCTCAGATTAGAGGAGTTGATTCGGCAGGCTTAGTATACCAGTCTGACAAGGATATTACTGTCAAAAAAAGAGATTTTGGTTCAGAGCGGCTGTTGAAAAATACATCGGAAATTTTGAAGTCAAAGTTTATTGCCGGTCATAGCCGCTTAGTAACTAACGATGTTCGGAGTAACCAGCCAGTAATCGAAGATGATCTAATTGTTATCCATAATGGAATAATCACGAACTATTTAGCGCTGTGGGAGTCGATAGATTTAAAACCAAAAACTTCGCTCGATTCTGAGCTAATCCCGGTTCTGTTCCGACATTTTAGACGTCAGGAATTCGGCATTAAAGAGTCTATTCTGAAAATATTTGATGTTTGTGAAGGCGTTATTTCGGCTATATTAATTGATCCTCGGGTCAATAAGTTAGTTTTGTTTTCTAATAATGGGAGTCTATATTACGGATATAAAAATGATTCCTTGTACGTTTCGTCCGAGAGCTATCCACTAACTTCAATACAGGTTCAAGGTATAGAGCAAGTAATTGGCACGGTCATTCAAGACTATGAATTTGAATTTGAAAGTATTGTTGTCGACGACCATGTTACTAAGCATAGGGATTATTTGCTCCCAAAATTCGAGTTCTTGACAACAAGATATGAATTACTTGAATATCCAAAACATAATCTGAAAAGATGCTCTAGCTGTATTCTGCCAGAAACAATGCCATACATCACTTTTAATGAAGATGGTGTTTGCAATTACTGCTTGTCATACACTCTGAAGAACGTGCCGAAACCTGTTTCGGTTATTGAAGAGTTGGTCGAACCGTTTCGTAGGAAAGGATCTCGTGATTGCATAGTACCTTTTTCTGGGGGCAGAGATAGTTGCTATGGGCTACATCTAGTAGTCGAAGAACTAGGAATGAACCCAATCGCTTACACCTACGATTGGGGTATGGTAACTGACCTTGGGCGGCGGAATATTAGCAGAATGTGTTCGAAGTTAAAGGTTGAGAATATTATTGTTGCTGCTGACATTTCTAGGAAACGAGAAAACATTAGAAAAAATGTTACCGCTTGGCTAAAAAAACCACATTTGGGTATGGTTAGTCTGTGGACAGCAGGTGATAAGCACTTCTTCAAGCATTGCGAGGTCGTGAAAAGACAAACGGGAATCAGTCTAAATCTATGGGGAGTTAATCCGATGGAAACTACTCATTTTAAGACAGGTTTTTTGGGAATTGCTCCAGCCTTCCAAAACGAGCGAGTCTATAATAGTGGTCTCGTCTCTCAGCTAGAATATCAATACAAGCGATACAGGGAATATTTCAGAAATCCGGCCTACTTTAACTCCTCCATATTCGATACTTTGAGTGGAGAATATTGGCGTAGTATTAATAAAAAAACTGATTATTTTCACATATTTGATTACTGGACTTGGGACGAAGAAACCGTCAACTCGACTCTAAGCAGCTACAACTGGGAATGGGCTACCGATACTTCGACTAGTTGGCGTATTGGTGATGGCACAGCAGCGTTCTATAACTATGTTTACTACACTGTCGCTGGATTTACGGAGCATGATACTTTCAGAAGCAATCAAATCCGTGAGGGGCTTTTATCTAGAGATGAGGCCTTGGCTCTAGTCGCCGACGAAAATCAGCCACGCTACGAGTCTATACAATGGTATTTAGACTCTATAGGCTTAGAATTTGATCCAGTGATTGAGGTAATAAATAACATCCCGAAACTGTACACACCAGCTACGATATGAATGTCTGGTATATTTGCAAGTATGTATCTTACCCAGGAAGGGGTTATGTTGGAATGCGTGCTTACTTCTTAATGGAGGAACTGTCGAAACTAGATTGTAACGTGGATTTGATTACCTCAACAGCGAGTTCGTTTTTGGAGGAGGGAGCGAATCCTGAATCTGTAAGCGTTTCACGTAGTTTTTCGTTCCACCAGTTGGCAGGCCGCCAGTACCTCAAAGCCGGCTCACTAGCAAGGGTTATGTCATGGATCGAATTTGAAATAAGGGTCCTGTTTTTAAAGAAAAAGAATCTCAGAAGGCCGGATGTTGTTATAGCTTCGAGTCTGTCAATCCTATCCATAATTAATGGCTTTATTTGGTCTAAGGTGTACAAAGCAAAGTTAGTCTTTGAGGTGCGAGATATTTGGCCGTTAACGCTCACTGAAGAGGGGGGGTTCTCAAAGTTCAATCCCTTCATTGTCGTTCTAAGTTTAGTGGAGCGCTGGGCATATAATGTTAGCGATTTAATAATTGGAACCATGCCAAATCTCAAAGCCCACGTCTCTTGTGTTTGCAAAAACGAAGCATTAAATGTTATCTGTATTCCAATCGGTATTCCCGATGATATCTCAAATCCTTTTTTCTCGAGTGGTATTGGAGGACCTGGAATCAAGCAAAACAAGTTCGTTATAGGGTATGCGGGTACGGTCGGTACAACCAATGCGCTTGACGCGTTGTTTAGCGCGCTCGAGAGAATTGACTTAGTACACCGAAACATTGAATGTCATATTGTTGGTGGTGGTCCTATGCTTGACTATTATTTAGAGAGGTATTCCCACATCGCTAACCTGTCATTTTTCGGTCACGTCAAAAAGGAAAATATAGCAGAGGTGATTAGCGGGTTTGATGTTGTTTATTTTTCCACATTTAAATCACGGGTTTGGGAGTATGGTCAGTCGTTGAACAAGCTTGTTGACTACATGCTAGCTGGGAAGCCGATATTAGGGTCGTATTCGGGTTTTCAGTCCATGGTAAACGAGGCGGGCTGTGGTTGGTTTATCGAGGCGGAAAACTCGGATTTGCTTTCGTCTAGAATTGTCGAGTTGTCCAAGATGAGTCGCTACGAGCTCGCTAGTGTCGGCCTAAAAGGTAGAACTTGGTTGCTAAAAAACCGAAAATATTCTGTGTTAGCCAAGTCGCTCAAGCTTCACCTAAGTCATTTATAAAGTTGCGCAAAATCGAACCGCATTTGCGTTGTATTACCGAGAAAAGCTCGAGCTAGCTATTAAGCCAGCTCGTGAATAGAGCCCCTTGTCGATGGTTTCAATGTCTTTCGCTACTTTTTAGTCTAGCGGTTTGACCGCGTAAAGGTTCCCATACTATGCACGAAAATTCCCGCCGCCTGGCAGAGCAAACAGTTACAACGGCCAGGAGCATCTTTGGGAGTGGCTTTATTCCACTTCATAGACCTGTGTTTGAGGGTCGAGAGCGTGACTACTTAACCGAATGTATAGACTCGAATTTCGTCTCCTCGGTGGGTGCTAAAGTTTCAGAGTTTGAGGATAAAATTGCAAACTTTACGGGCACGAAGTATGCGATCGCAACAGTCAATGGGACGGCAGCACTCCATGTCGCGCTGTTACTTGCAGGAGTAGAGACCGGCGATGAAGTGATTTCACAGGCATTGACTTTCGTAGCTACTTGCAACGCGATCAGCTACCTGGGAGCTCACCCTGTATTTGTTGACGTAGATATCGATACGATGGGGCTCAGCCCAGCATCCTTGAAAAAGTTTCTTGAGGAAAATGCAGAGAAGCGACGGAGCGGCACTTTCAACAAAAGGTCGGGTCGAAGAATTACCGCATGTGTGCCAATGCATACTTTTGGTTTCCCGTGTCGGGTACGCGAAATCGCAGAAGTTTGCAAGGATTGGAATATTAAATTAATAGAGGATGCGGCCGAATCATTGGGTAGTTACGTTGATAACGCCCACACTGGAACTTTCTCTTCGTTAGCAACTTTGAGTTTTAATGGTAATAAAGTCATTACGACGGGTGGTGGAGGCATGATTATTACCGATGACGCTGACCTAGCAGTCAGAGCGAAGCACCTCACTACCACAGGCAAGATTCCTCACCCATACGAATTTTTTCATGACCAGCTAGCGTTTAACTATCGGATGCCAAACCTCAACGCCGCAGTAGGTTGTGCTCAGATTGAGCGTTTGGAAGAGTTTTTGCACGAAAAATCTATCGTGGCCGATCAATGGGCGCTTATATTTCGTGACACTAGCGCAAGCTTCATGAGAGGAATTGAGGGAACCAAACCAAATTATTGGTTGAACGCTATTACTCTTGAAACTAAAGAGGAGCGAGACTACTTCTTAGAATTCACGAACGAAAATGATGTTATGACGCGCCCAATCTGGACTCTTATGTCCAAACTCCCAATGTATCAACATTGTCAATCAGGAGGGCTAGCGAACTCAGTTTGGCTTGAGCAGCGAGTGGTGAACATTCCGTCGAGCGTGCCAGACGGAGCCCTGAAAAAATGTTTCGCATGAGAGGCCATGATGGCTGTCATTGAATTTAATGGGCGAGATATCTTGGTCTTTAATAATCCCCCCTTAGTCCAATTTCCCAGCGAGAGGAGGACGCTAATTTTGGTTACTTTCGGTGCAGAAGCTATGTGCCAAGCTGTTATCTGCGATGCAATCAATCGCAGCCTCGACGCCCTGCAAGTTGAGGATGCTAGTGAAAGTAAGATTATTCAGGTAGTCCGTGATATCTGGAGAGCGTTCGGCAATGGCGATAGTGATTTCCGAACTTTTATGCTTGATCTTGGCTTGGTCGATTGCAAACTCGGGAAAAATGGAGAGCGGGGAACGGCTACGACCATGACTACGTTTTCAAACTGTTAGCTTAAAACCGTCCGCAGCGTTGACACCTAGAAGGTTGCTGATCAAGTTATTATCATGATCCGCGCTACCAGATGCATAATGGAAATGTTTTTCAGGTATTGATAAGTTTGGGTCGAAAAGAAATTACCGGAGATTAAATATTGAAAAATGTGCTGGTCGTGTCGGTTCACCCGGATGATGAGACCCTAGGGTGTGGCGGAACCATCCTGTCCCATCAGCTTAATGGCGATCGCGTTTTTTGCCTCTGGGTAACGAATGGCAATTTGGATCAGGAATCCCTACTGCCCGAACTGATGAAAAGATACAAATTTGAAGGTACTTACAGCTTAGATTTTCCAGAGGTGGTATTGGACGATATTTCTTTGAGCGAGATCATCCCTAGGATATCGGAAGTAGTCACTGAGACCGAAGCGAATATTCTCTATATCCCCAATCGCAGTGACCCTCATTCCGACCACAGAAGGGTATTTGACGCCTGTCAAGCCTGTATAAAATCCTTTAGGTATCCGAGCGTCGAGAAGGTAATGATGATGGAAGTTCAGTCCGAGACAGACTTCGCTCCAGTTTTACCTGAATCCATATTTCTATCCAATGTCTTTGTTGATATCACTGAGGTTTATGAGGCGAAAATGAAAATAGTAAAGCTCTTCAAAGCGGAATTGCTGCCGGGCCCACTCACTAGGAGTATCTCTTCAATAGAAGCATTAAGTAGGTACAGGGGAAGCCAAATTAATGTAGAGCATGCCGAGAGTTTTATGCTACTCAAGGAAATAGTTCGGAGGAAAGTTTGATCAGAGTAGCATTCATAGGTGGTCTCACAAATGGACGCGTTGTTTTCGATTATCTTCGACGTAATAAGTTCGTAAATCTTGTAATGACGATTACTTATCCAGACTCATATCTGAGTCCGCGAAGCCATCCTTTTCCAGAGGGGGAATCAGTATTCAAAACGCTCGATGCTAACAGCTTCGCTGAAAAACTAGATCGTTGCGCGCTTGATTACATTTTCGTTGCTGGATGGTCTCAGCTGATAGGGCAAAAAATTCTGGAGTCACCATCTGGCGGAGTAATAGGCTTCCATCCAAGCAGGCTGCCTATGGACAGAGGACGATCTGTGCTTGCCTGGCAGATCGAAGCAGGTTCCAAGGAGTCGGGAGTTTCCATGTTTTATTACGACACTTTGCCGGACGCTGGTGACATTATTGCCTTCGAGCCATTTAGTATTGCTAAAGATGACTACATTAATGACGTTCTGGATAAAGTTGATTTAGCCACACTCAATTTAATGCGGGCATACTTCCCACTGATTAGAGTTAGACAAGCTCCGAGACGACCACAAAGCATCCAAGAGGGTAACTTTAGGCGGCTCAGAACAGATTACGACTCTCTAATAAACTGGAATCGAGATAAGACCGAAGTTTTCAATAAAATACGCGCTATCTCGAGACCATATCCGGGCGCTATCGCTGAGCTTGATCATAAAAAATATCGAGTCTACAGGGCTGAGGTTCTAGAAGACTTCCCTTTCTCACAGGGTCTAAAGCCAGGTTCAATAGCAGGAAAAATGCATGATGGGACTATTATAGTGTCCTCACGTAATGGTTTTCTGAGAATATTGGAGTACGAGTTAATTGAATAACAAAGGCATATTTGTAGTGGGTGGAGGTGGGCACGCAAAGAGTGTCATTGCTTGCTTAAAGGACAGCTTGAACACTCCGGTTCTTGGTTATACAGATGTAAGCAACCGAGGCCCATTGTTAGGGCTGCCATATCTGGGAGACGAATCATTATTGCCAGAGCTTCCTTCCGACAAATGCATCATTGGAGTGTCTTATGGCCAGTCACCATTAGATCGCGGGATAAAAGAAAGTATTGTTCAAAACATTCTAAATAGAGGAGGGAGCTTTGAAAATGTTCTGGCAATCTCCACACTAGTGCATGACACAGTATGTTTCGGAGAAGGAATGGTGGCTCTCAACTTTGCGGTGGTAAATTGTGGCGTTTCTATAGGATCACACGCTCTATTGAATACTTGTAGCGTCGTAGAGCACGATTGTTCTATAGGTGATTACTTCACAGCAAGCCCAGGTTCTATAGTCTGTGGTGACTGCTCAATCGGGGATAGGGTTTTTCTTGGAGCTGGCGTGATAGTACGCGACGGTATAAGTATTGTTTCTGATGTCACAATTGGCGCGGGTGGGCTAGTCGTTTCTGATATTCGGGAGCCAGGTCTCTACATTGGTGTGCCAGTGGCTAAAGTTCGAGACAAAGACAGCGCTAACGCTAATGATTTGATGTAGCTATCGATTTGATCTACAGTTGAGTCGCTTTTGTCCTCACAAGTTTGCTCTTCCGGTATTTACACTCCCTGTCTGAGGCAGTGAAGCATTTAGCGTTGTCGTCGACTTTTCGAATGTCTCTGATTGGAAGTTAGCTTGACTTGGTCACATTAAGCTTTGCTCTTTTGCTTCTTCTCACTATGCTGCGTTCGTTTTGTTTTTATGATATCTGCGAAGAGAAGACAATCCTTTCTATCAAAGTTGCCCGGACAATCTAGATAAGTCCTTAAGCCCTTTTTCTAGTCTCATAAGATCCTGGGTACTATTACTGAGCAGCAACTAAATTTTAGGAAAATCGAGATATATGGAAAGATTTCTGGATGTGGTTTTAGCGTCACTAGCACTAATTTTTTTGAGCCCGCTTTTTATAGTGGTATCGCTGATTTTATCTCGGACCGGTGAGAGAGAGGTATTCTACTTACAAGAACGAATAGGTCTCGGAGAGAAAAAGTTCAAGGTTATAAAGTTCGCTACAATGTTGAAGGATAGCCCCAATATCGGTACAGGCTTCATAACGATTGAAGGGGACCCTAGAGTGCTGCCTGTGGGGCATTTCCTTAGAAAGACAAAGATCAATGAGCTGCCCCAACTGCTGAACATTTTAGTAGGTGATATGTCAGTCATAGGACCACGTCCTTTGACGGATCAAACTTTTTCGAAGTATCCAAGCGACCTTCAAGTTCTCGTTCGAAGTGTGAAGCCTGGCTTGTCCGGGATTGGTTCGATCATGTTCCGGGACGAAGAATCCATGCTAAGGGACGCATTTGCCAGCGCGGAATATTACGACCGTGTTATAACACCATACAAGGGGGAGTTGGAGAAGTGGTTCGTGAGCAACAAGGGGCTGTACGTGTACATTATGGCCATACTTGTGACGATCTGGGTTGTTATGTTTCCAAAGTCATCGCTGCCATGGTGCGCCTTCAGAGGTCTACCTAAACCCCCAGACTCTTTGCAAGAGCATCTGAATTTCAAAGAAATGTAATCGACCCCTAGGATAGTCTCATTTCGAACTAGAGTTCTGCTGAGTAAACTACCTAGAAGGAAAGTATCATGAAAAAGCACCGATTCATTGAATCCCACATACCATCAACGCGCTAAAGGAGTAGAGGCCGGTAGTCATGTGTAGGAGACTTGCCGTGACGACGACATTTAACAAGCGAAATACTAGGAATGGAGAGCCAAATACGGCGGCATCGAAACCTTGGAATCGAAACCCTGGAACTGAAGAAACTGAAAGCGCTCTAAGAAGAGAGCCGGAATTTGAGGCAGATATTTGCTGACCCCGCAGTCTTGACTACAAGGCCATCAAGGCCTTTGTCGAAAGAAAGCGGCAAAGCTAGCAATTCGAGGTAATCTGGTTGGCTACTCCCGCACGGAACATCAGGTCAGATTTCCCAGAGCCTGCCGTGTTGTTGGCATCGGCTACGCGGTCTACTGATATCGCCCGGAGGCCACCGCGATGACGAGGGTATTGCCGTGCTGCAACATACAGCCTAAGTAATTCAAATATGTATGTATAACTCTTACTATACGATTCAGAGGTCCCACGTTTCTATGCCTAGCGAGGAGATGGATAGTTTAGATCATTCCGCAACGACTCGACCAAAAGAAACAGTGTGTTTTACCCATTAGAAGGAGAAGGTGATTGGAATTAGAATTAATTGGTAGAAATAGAGACCTTTTCACCGACGATATGCTCTACCATCAGGAGCACCTTGTAAACACAGTCCAGAGCAGTGCTTTTTTGATCGTTGGCGGTGCTGGATCAATAGGTCAGGCCGTCGCTAAAGAAATTTTCAGGAGAAATCCCAAGGTTCTTCATGTGGTAGATGTGTCAGAAAATAATATGGTTGAGCTGGTTCGAGATATACGAAGTTCTCAGGGCTACGGTGACGGAGAGTTTAAGACTTTCGCAATAGATGCAGGAAGCGACGAGTTCGAGGCGTTGGTTAGAAAGGCTCCTAAGTATGACTACGTTTTTAATCTATCTGCGTTAAAGCATGTTAGGAGCGAAAAGGATCCGTTTACTCTAATGAGATTGGTAACAGTGAATATTTTTAACTCAATTCGGATCCTTCGGTTAGTAAAAGGTCAAGGTTGCCAGAATTACTTTTGCGTTTCTACAGATAAAGCGGCCAATCCTGTAAATATGATGGGGGCTAGCAAGAGAATCATGGAGCTCTTTTTGATGCGCGAAAGTTTAGATATGAAGATAACTATGGCACGTTTCGCTAACGTGGCATTTTCTGATGGGTCCTTGCTTCATGGGTTCAACCAGCGATTTCTAAAGCGTCAACCGATATCAGCACCAAATGACGTCCGTCGTTATTTTGTCTCACCTAAGGAAGCTGGTGAGTTGTGTGTTATGTCGGGCTTGTTAGGCAGTAATAGGGATATATTTTTCCCCAAACTCAGCGAGGAGCTTCACTTAACAAAGTTCTCTGAAATAGCTCATCGTTATCTGAAAAATTTAGGATATGAAGCTGTTGAATGCAGTTCAGAAGAAGAAGCTAGAGGAAGGGCTGAATTTCTCATATCAAAGAATAAATGGCCGTGCTTCTTTTTTTCATCGGATACAACCGGCGAAAAGGGATTTGAGGAGTTCTTTACAGACTCTGAGGAAATTGATTTCGATCGATTTAATGGGATTGGGATTATCAAAAACCCACCAACCTTTAATGAGTCCTCTCTCGATGCTTTTGAGGAGGAGATTAGTTCGATGCGCAGATTAAAGGACTGGTCAAAAGAATCACTAATTCAGGCATTTCGCACCGTTTTGCCGGAGCTGGATCATCGCGAGCTTGGTAGAGATCTAGATCAAAGGATGTAGTTTAGAAATTCAACATAATATTTATTATAGGTAGTCTGTTAAGATGCCTTTCAGCATTGCTCTTAGTGTAAGCTAACTATCTTCGTTTCCATAAAACATCTCCAGAATGTCTTGATCTTGATGATCGAAATCGTCTGGGATTGTTGCCTTCCCTCGCAGTAACCCGAACGTCTTCGTGGTTGGTTGGTCTATACCGACTATCTTACAAGCCAGGACGTCATTTACGCTTATTGTGACCTCAACACCGCGCTGTGCCATCTCTAAATATTTTGGTAGGTTTTCTTGGGCTACAAAAATGGGATCTTCAAAGTCGTACTCTCACTGTACTCATAACCGGTTACTGGATTTACCTCTTTTTTACTCGTAG
>Ga0181568_10004903_pt1 | contig 11851 bp, 10 predicted proteins | sample 101ome_20_FD_133758 | JGI IMG/M metagenome (GOLD analysis project Ga0181568, IMG submission 133758) | Coastal salt marsh microbial communities from the Groves Creek Marsh, Skidaway Island, Georgia - 101404AT metaG (megahit assembly) | ecosystem: Environmental > Aquatic > Marine > Intertidal...
GCTCTAAATGGAAAGCACCTGCGGCATACGTAGGCCAATTAGGGTCGCCTGTCCACCTGTCATCGCTCCATGGTTCAGTCCCTTGTTGTCGTAATTTTCGAGCCATCTGTAGTCCGAAGTTCCAAGTGCTTTTTGGACCATCATCCGTTAATACTTCGTATTCTAAAACGTAAACCATCTCTGGAGAGTAAGGTTCTCCTAATGAAGCGTAGAAACCACTAGGCTTCGAAATCTTCGAATCAGGCTCTCCTAAAATTTCCATGATTTTCTCGGCCGCTTCTTGCATCTTTTGATTGTCTTCATTATACTCTTCGGAAGCCATTCGAGTGGTCGAAAACTTCAAAGAATCCGTAAAGAAATCGCCTGTGGCGACACTACTCAGGGCCAATTCACGAGCATCGTATTCTCCGAGCGTTTGTGAAGGTGTGTATTCTGTAGCAAATGTCTCTGACTGCTTTTCGACACATTTATAACAAAGACCCGAGGGATTATCCTTAGAAGAAACTTTTGCAGGAACACCTGAGATATTCCACCCTTTTCCTTTAAGATACATACCACATAAAGTCTTAGAATCTAATTTCTCATCCATTACTTTGATGATGTGGGTAGGTGCTTGTCCTCTTTTCCTATCAAAAATAATATATTCAACCTTATCTTCGAATCCTTCGGCTTCATGTGACCTTTGATAACCTTTACGAATCTCTTCGTCGGTGTAACCCATTCGGATTAGAGTGTCATACTCTCGACGAGTCAAGTAAGGCATTCCTTCCTCTGCCATATTAGGCTCTAAGTCCCAAGGCATCGGTTGACGAGGATGATTAAGGGAACGAACATGACGGGCTTCGAAAGTTTCACCATTCTTTTCGATACGACTACAATGTTGACCACAAGTAAAACCACCCACCTCGTCTTCAGTGCCGCAACGGCAATACGACATATCTTTGCCAGTTAGAGATTCTGCACTCCTTCGCATGACATAATGAGAGGTAGAGGAATCAGTGTATTCTGGAAGGGGCATGAGTTCAACGATTTCTGTGTCTTGTTTGCTCCACGAAGGATATCTTCCGAATTTAGCAAACCACTGAACAGGATAGAGCGTAGGGTCCGTGCCCCAAAAATCACTGTAAGAGTCAAACTCAAAGTCCTCACAAACTCCATAGGCTCCACAATCAGGACAACGCCAACTAATATCTACAGTAAAAGTAGCACCATCCTCATACTCATCAAATTTGTAAACATCATTGGGACTTGTCTTAGCATGTTGACACATTAGTCGGTCATAGACTCGCTTAATGTCTTCTAATTGGTGCCCTTGCGCCTGCATCTCTCGAAACGTTTGACGAGACAATTGAGGCATTCCTTCTCGAGACATGTCGTCACTAAACACCCCTTGAGGGAAGTTGATGGGAGGATTAGGAGCCTCGAAAGATTCGGCAAAAAAACTTTGTGAGTCAAGCGACAACATTTTACCGCCCTCGTCTTCGGTATATAGCCAATATTCACCTGTCCACGGCCCTCCGATTTGGGAAAGGTTCACAAGTTTATTTACATCATTTAGAGTAATTCCCGAAGGATTAATGATTGAAATCAAAGTTTTTCCATCACCCCACGTGTATTCTTGATAAGATTCTTGAATGTAACGTCTTTCAGCAAGTTCTCCGACATAAAACAAGACCCCTCCCAAATAAATTTCTACTCGCTTAGGTTGATAGCCATTGACTATTAGAGGAATGTTTGAAGGCCGTTGCCAAGGAGGAATTGCCTGATTTAAAGAATGAATTTGGCTAAATTCAAAAGTCTCAGCCGATTTTCGATTCATTAGATTAACTACTTGTTGACGCAAGTTCTCATCTTCAATTTCATCCACGGCATCTGTCAAATAATCATCGTTAATCCAAGATATAGCCTCTTCCGTTCGACCCTGTTGCAGGAGATTGCGAATTTCAATCAACGCAAACAAAAACTGAGCCACGGCGAGGTCCATATCGTAACTGTCTTCTTCAGCACCCAGCAAAATGAATTCATCTTCGTGAGTAAAATCTGCATCTACTTCGTTGACCGTTAAGTCACCTTGTAGCAATTCATAGTAACGAGGAGCCTCTTGCGCTAAATCAACGTAATGACCTCCTGATTCCAACCAATCTAAGTAACCTGTAAACTCTTGCTTAGAGATTTTTTCAGCCGAAAACGTCGGAAGGCTAAACAGGCTACTCGTCAGGTAAACTAAAGTGGCCGCGGTGTGAGAGGTGAAGGAGACCACTTCCTCAGTTAGTAATTCCAAGGCTTCTTCAACTGTGACCCAATCCCAAGCCTGATGCTCATCGCTAAGAGTAACCTCTTCCGAATCTGAACTGCCGAGATAGACGTGATAATCTGTTTTCTCGGACGGGTGCTTGAAGATGGACATTTGGCCAAAATCACATTGCAAACCCGTTTCTTCAAGCGTTTCACGACTCACTGCAGTGTGCGGGTCTTCTCCTCTTTCTACCTTGCCCCCAGGTAATTCCCAATCATTTGGCAAATAGGTGTCGTTCGAAGAACGTTGCACGAGCAGAAGTTTACCCTCGTGAAAAACCAAGGCTCCTACAGCCTGTTGACGAGACATAATCATAACATGGCCCTTCTATGCTTTAAAGGTTTCGACAGTTACAAACCTTGCGGGAAGTTAAAAGTGGGCAGAGAGTTAGATTTCAACAGGGCTAAGTAGTCTTGATAGGTTAAACGATAGGCCAAAGATAAAAATTTTGTAGCCTCGTCGCCAAACTCTTCAACATAAAAATTAGAAATCGTCATATCTCCTTGTAAATTTTCTAGAGAAATTCCTCGGGAGGTGCCAGGCCTCCAACGAACAGGGTAAAACCCAAATCCCTTATACTTCATATTGTAATAATCCTCGCCAGTATATTCAGAGTCTTTCCAAACGTCGGTAGCGATAATCAACTCCAACCCCGCGATATCAAATTTAGGCATTCGATGAGGGGGGTATGGTTTGGTAGGAAGCCCCACTTCCAAGTAAATACCTGGTTCAGTGTAATAAGTTTGGTCTAAAAGATTCTGAGAGAGCAAACTTTTAACTTCTTGAATTCGTTTCATGTATTGTTGTCGATACGATGCATCTTCACGCCATTTAGAGGTTATTTTCTCGCCTAGTTCACCTTTTCGTGTTTTAGTGCCAGAAACATCCAACTCTTGACCACCTTGAGCCCAAACAACATCCAAATTTATCGCTTGGAGAAAATAATCATTCATGAGAGGAAATTGTTTAGGAGGGAGAATGGCTTCAAAAAGGGCTTGATAAATTTGAACCCAACTCGAAATATCTGTTTTTAGTTGCATCACATACAAAATGCTTTCCCAATCGTCAGGAGTCAAAATATTCATCAACTTTCACCTCCGAAACCGCTCGGAAAGTTAAATGACTTGAAAGAGCCATCTCCAAGGTAAGTAAACATAAGATAGTGGTAATTCTCCTCAATAGTCCAAGGCCCCATGTCTTGGGTCCAATCTCGAACTCCTTCCCAACGTTCTTGCTCTAATTGATAAAATGGAATCTTTTCGTCAAAGTCTGCAAAAATAACTTCTAGACGTTGAAACTCTAATTCCAACCCTTTGTTTCCGTCATCGTTCACCCATGTTCCGAAACTAGAATAATTGCGAATAGGATTATCTATTTGAATACGTTTAGTCAACGGAATATGATACGTATATTCACCGAATGCTGCTAACTCTAAAGCAACATTGCGAAAAAAACCGCAACGGTCCTCTTGACTTTGAAGACAACTTATAAGGTCGTAAACACCCTTATTTTGCAGAGGGCTTGTGTATACTAAGTATCTCTCAAATCTGGGAGGCAACGACCACTCTTGTAACACATTCAAAGGAAGTTGTCCGTCATGAGTTAGTAAAAAATCTTGTAATATGTCCAATGCATTCCCACCCCCTAACCTATCAATGGTTGCTACGACGTAATTAGAAGTAAGAATATTAAAAACACGATTAGCAGCCAATCTTCTCTTACTCCAATAATCAATAAAACTTTCAGGATTCACAAAAACTCCTCCTTCGGTTTAAAGAAAACAACTGGAGAACCTGTAATACGTCCTTGAGATGCTAAAATATTAGCATAAGCATCTCGATGCCAACCTGCAATTAATCCTGCCCCCTTACCTGCATCAGTGCCAGGTTCGGCGTCTAAGGGTGCTGCGGCTAAAAGAGGACTATAAAAAATCTTCTCAAGAGGGAGGGAGAGGCGTTCGTCGATGAGGGCTTGAATAATTAAGTCACTATCTACGTGTATTTTGTCTCGACCTCGTTCCTTGGCCCATTTAATATTGTTTTCAACCCAGTCTGAGTATTGGTGGTCTTGATAGTAAGAACGATACTGGTCGAATGAAATAGATTCGTTAAATGGAATACCACGTTCTTGAGCCATTGTCTCTAAAGTTTGCCAAGGTAGACTATCGAGAATAGATTGAGAAAGTTCACCCTTGACTCCGCCCGAGAGAGAATACTGACAATCGGGAACATACCAAAAGTCGAAATACTTAGCATAGATTTCATCCTCAGTGAAAGGTAGATTTTTTCGGTCTTGCCAAGGTATCGTTGCCCACGGCTTCAACCCATTGGCCTCTCGATAATCACTTTCCATCTTGTAGTATTCCGATTCAGCCAAATCTAAAACTTCAAAGTATTTCTCACGTGTTTCCGAGGGGTAAATATACATCTCCCAAGCATCTAAGTGACCATCATCAGATGGGAACTGAGCCAACCCAGCCAATTCTACAGGGCTTAGTTCACTCCAATCAGTCATTAAAGTGGATGAGGCCTCATCTTCGGCATAAAAGATGCCTCGAAAACCTGAATAAAGTGATTCACGTGGGGAAGTAATGTGTTTAAGAGGCAGATATCTAGTGGCAAGACTTTTAGCCTGTGTAAAGGGTGTTTGTAACCAAGGATATTTCGTCAAATTTTCTGTTGAAGGAGGGATTTGAGACCAAACATTTGATGTTGGGCGAGCATCAATGTAAAATCCTCTATTATGAATAGAAATTGCATCCTTTTGGTCAATCTGGACAATCCCATTTCCTCCATCGTTCCAACCTTGATAAAAACAAATAGGTAAAACATAGAATCCGACTCTTGATAATTCTTCTCGAGGAATTGATTCAGTAGTATACCATGCATTTGGAATTTCAAGGTCTGGTTTAAAATTAGCAGGTAATTTCCAGCGGTTTCTTTTTAACTTTTCGTCATAGGTGAACTCTAATGGTATATCTAAAGAGTAAACCACACCTGCAACTTCATTAGGAACTAATTCAGGCTCATAGCCATCTTCCTCTAAAGATTCTAATGTATAGCAAAGAGATTCTCGATACTTCCATCCAATCCATTTTTTTGCTTCCTCTAAATCTGTCGCAAAGTAAATCCCTTCAACATTCTCATAAGTTTCCAATTTTGCCTTTTCATACCAACCAGGTTGAAACGGCCTAAGCCCAAAAGTTTCAATCGTTTCGAAATTGTCCATGGTGGTCGCATGATACAAAGTCAAATAAGGAATTCTTTGAGAATCATAATGAACTAAATAATAATTATCATTATCCAAATAATAATTAACACCATCCAAAACAGTTATATTTATGGGCTCGAAATTTTCGGATTGATAATTTTTAGGTTCAAAAGTGAAATCCAACAAACTATCCTCGCCGACGTCCCACTCAATGGGGTCTCCCTTGCCAGTGTCTAAATACTCTCGTAAATCAACCGTCAAAGCATTTCCTAAGTCAAGCGCAGGAATGTAATAACGATGTGCCATTTCATAAGCCAAAAAGCGATGAATGCCATCGACGAATTGCTCACCTGTAAGTAAAATCGGTGGAGCATCCTGCTGCTCAAGCATTTTACGATACTTCATGACGGCTAGGATAGATTGCCGACCACTAGGAACGTTTTCAATATCCGACAATGGAATAGTGAATACTGGGAATTCAAGAGAGTCCAAAGTCTTCAAATCAGTGTAGAGATAATCGGGAGGAATCTTACGATACTCCTCTAGAGAAGGATTCTTTTCGAGCAGGTTATACGTAATGTCCCACTGAGTCGTCTTAGGAAGGTCACGAAACTTGACAAAACGAGGCTCAGGCGAAAATGCAGGCACGTAATCCGCCGAGAACGAAAGTAATTCAGTCTCGTGACTCATCAATTCAGATACTCCAAAGTGAAGATTTGGCAGACCTTGCAACTCGACAGGTGTAAACCACTCAAGGCGTTCAATCTCCCAATTAGTTTGGTCTAAGGGAACAGAAGCCTCAGTAGGAACAACACCAATGAAGTTATAGTAACGGAAGTTTGGTTCGACATAGGTCCAACTAGCAAAGAGTTCGATTTCTCCCCGATATCCTGTTTCTTCGATTAGTTCTTTGAGAGCGTTATCAGCAGGTGATAAAGCAGGTTCAACTTGGCCATCGTCACCAATGCCAATGGCCCCTCCAAAGTTTCCCCAAGTGCCTGGTTCGGCCACCCAAGCACTACGAAGGCCTAAGAGAACACGGCCCGTATCTCGAGCCACTACTAAGATGCCTGATGCGGAAGAGCCCCATCGTTCCTCACCCTCCGTTTCTGCCGATTTCGTCTTAACATAGGTAGGTTTGCCTCCTTTGTATTTAGGGTCGTTAACGGCCTTTCGCTTACGTTCAATAGCGTCTTTCCAAGCGTCTTTGCCTCCTTCTTTCCATAACTTCTTAGCCTTGGCCTTAGGCAAACACTTTGGATAACGACGTTTCCAATCGGCTTGAGTCTCTCCCGTATCAGGACGACCACACTCTTCCCATTGGTCTTTATCAGGATTAGAACGACTTAGGTCAACCCACTGCTCTTTAAACCATTTTGGAAGGCCTTGCTTAGGGTTCTTTTTGCCTTTGTAAGCATCGGTCGAACCATGCTTCTCTTCGTAACGACGCTTGTATTCTTTAACTAGCCAAGCATTAGCATAAATTGAGGGATATACATCGAACTTGCGTTTAGTGGCGTCTTTCACCTTGGCATAAAGGTCCTTGTCTCGTGGAACAGGGCTTTTAGAGGCCATACTTAACCACTAGTAAACCAACTACTTAAAGATTGCACTCGGTCAATCACGACTTAGTGCCGAAAGAGCCGAGTTCAAGAAATAGAGGCCAATGGCGACTCCTCCGCCAAGGATAACGAGTTGTATTGGGAGAGATTGTTGATTCCATCGTTGTGAAAGAGATTCAGCCTCGAAAGCCTTAGACTCAATTTCACCTAGAGACTCATACTCGTTCTTGAGTTTGCTAGCCTCTTTCGACAGCGCAGGCAACAAACGGTCTAGACCCGAGGTGTCGGACTTCTCAAACGGAAGACCACCTAGCACGTCTTCACGAGAGCCTCCGCCTGAAAAAAACTCATGTTGAACTAGAAGAGCCTTGTTGATTTGTCGACCTTCTTCAACATCATAGGTCCAAACATAGCGACCATCCGAGGTTTGCAAAATCTCATTCTCGATAAATCGGTTCTCTTCCGACCGCTTCGAAACGGTTCCTGTGCGAATAAAAGGAGTGCCATGCAGATACATAGTGTAAAGTTAAGCACTACTACTACTTAAAGTCTTCTCTAGCGTGACTATTAAATAGCAAAAGAGAATTCTAATATATATGGCTGAGGATTCGGAAGTATTGACGGTCGAACCAGGCACTAAGTTTAGAAACCAAGAATTAGAATCTATGATAAGTGTTAGGTCGATTTTGATGAAATTGCTAAAGAATACCAAGCAAGTCGATACTATCATAGATAGTTTGAAGGATAAAGAACCTCTATTCGAAATTGCTTCTAAACTACCTAACACCACTTACGTAGAGGGCTCTAAGACTACTAATCAAGGCAAAATTGGAGAATGGTGCAACAACCATTTCTTTGATGCCAAACCCTGGCAGCCCTTTGCAAAACGTGAACACACAACCATACAAGGAGGGAGTTGTTGGTGTCGGTCATGGCGCGCCGCACGACAAGGGTCCCCACGGCGTCATGAAAACGGAAAAACCTTAGTTGTTACTGAACAGACTTCAAACAATCATAAAATTTTTCAAGAGGCCACCCGTTCCAAAAAATTTAAGCCCTTCGCTCTTTTGAATTGGAACGGCCATATCTACTTAGCCATGGTTGGATTATCTGAAGGCATTTGGAGATTATGGGTGGGGGAGATACAAATCCACGAAATAGACTACCCTAAAAACAATTCACCAGCCTTCAGTTGGAGGAATAAAAATGAGTGGGCTTTTGGATACAACAACGCAAACTGCGGGGGGACCTTGGGAGGGTTTTTTGCTAACGAGTATCTCTTGTTTAACGATTTCTCTATTAAAACCCTAAACTTTCCATTGGGGAGGGTTTAAAATGAAAGGTCCTAAACTCCAAAATAACTTTTCCAAATATACTGTTGATGATATTAGAGATATGATTCAATCAGGAATAAATGAGGGAACCTTTTACCCTGTAGATACCTTTGAACTGTTTTTTGGCACCAAATGGACACAAGAACTAAACTCTAAATCATATTTTAACTTAGCAAACATTTTAGGGGGACACATAACAGAAGAGATAGGTGCTGCAGAAATGGTGGAATTGAATCCTATTCTCTACGAATTATCTTCGGATGGGGATAGTTACTATGTCCAAACGCATGACCAATATGTCAAAAGAAAGGAAAATGTGGCTCCAGTATTCATAAGTTACTGGGAAGAAAAATATTATCTAATTTTTGTAGATGAATACCATGGCTTCATTTCGATTGACCTATCTGAAAATTCTATTCGATGGAACCATAACACATTTAAGGCCAACTTTGGGTATCCTAGTCAAAATCGGGTTTCAGGGGGTTGGCATTCGGACGCTGTGATTTTCTTTGAGTTTCAAAACGCAAAAAACGTATCGTTTAACTTCCCCCAAGGAGGGTTCTTGTGACCTGCAAATACATAATGAATATTTAAAGTCTTCTCTAGCGTGACTATTAAATAGCAAAAGAGTAATCTTAAAAACATGGCGAACTTGAGAGTCGAACCACAAGTCGACTTAAGCACCAGTGATTTAAACATTGAAGGTTTACCATTAAGGCCCCTTTTGATGAAATTACTAAATAACAATAAAACTCAAGTTGATACACTCTTGAATAGTATGGACAAAGGAGAATCTTTGCCAGTAATTGCCTCTAAACTAAGTAATGCTACTTACGTATTGGGTCAAAAGAAGTCAGGAAATTTTTTAGGAGAGTGGTGCAATAACTTATTCTTTGAGACTAAACCTCTTGAATGGGCACACACTCTACAAATATCCGAATTGTGTTGGTGTAGAAGCCTTACTGGTCCTATGGGGATGCGGGTTGTGAGGGATAAGATAATTGATGGAAAAACTTTAGTTGTTTTGGAGTTTGGGAAGGGTCAAAAACGCCATAATAAAATTGTAGAAGTTATGCCGTCTCAAAAATTTAAGTCTTTTGCCATTGTTAACTGGCAGGGAGGATACTACCTAATATTGGTTGGATTAGATGAAGAGGGTGTATGGAGAATGTGGGTCGCAGATTTGAGAAGAGGTCGAGCACCATTCAATAGGTTCTCAGTAATTGATAATTGGTATTTTGAAAACGAGAGAACTTTTGATATCAATGCGACTTGGCCGACGAACAATAGCACTTTAGGAGGTTTTTTTGCGAATGAGTATCTCTTATTTAATAAATTTCCTGAAAGAACCTTTAACTTTCCTCTAGGGAGTGTCTTTTGACATGGAGAAAGTTAGCCCTCGAACAAAATTGGAGGAACTAGTCGGTAAAAAAACCTATGAAAAAATTAAACCTGCCTTTCAAAAATCTACTCTAAAAGGTTGGCAAGAAATCTGTGAAGTGCTATCAAATGAAACCGTCTTGATTGAACAGGGGAGTTATTGCAATAACTTATTGTTTGAACTGTGTGGAGACAGTAAAAGTAAGGATTGCTTTCGAATTGGAGTCGATTACTACTATCCCGAAGCCATCTACGACGAATCCTCATTAGAAATTATCAAACATTATTTTTCGAATCAAAACGATAAGTGGGTTAAACCTAGTCAATCATTCAAGCCTTTTTTGTTAGGAGTATATAATAGGAAGATTTATCTCGTCGTAGTAGAAAACGATGTATTAAAAATTGGAAATTTGATTAGCAATGAATGGGAGTGGTCTGACTTAAATCCAAGGTATACTTTCGGTTTCAATATAAACACACAAAATGTTGGTATTAGTCTTGGAGGATGGTATTCAAAAAAGTCTCTATTGTTCCTCAGGTCTGGAACTATCTGCACATTTAATTTCCCTCGCGGAGACTAATCTAGCAAGAAGCACTTCATCGTGTTGTCGTAATCAGAGTAGAAAACTCGACGAATGCCTGCCTCACGCAGAGAGGCTTCACAATCTGCACAAGGCTTAGACAAACCATAACTACCATCAGCCATAAATCGGTAAACATGAATGTCGCAACCTTCCGAACTTCGCTTACGACGAATCATCTGAGACAATGCCGCCATCTCTGCATGAATCGTTCCGTCACGATGCCGACGATTGACTCCTCGGGCAATCACCTTACCACCCTGCACGACCACGGCAAATAGATTATGACGTCCCACATCAGACTTACCAACGTCTTTACGAGCCAACCTTTCCAAGCGACGATGACGAGACAAGGTAACACTTCCGATACTTCGTAAGAGGGAGCCACACTTAAAGGTTTGCCTAAAGGTCAGCGTTATCCCATTGCTCCACCAGTGAAACTGACACCTCGTCAGCGGTGTCTTCGTCAAGGGTGATTATGCCTGTTCGCTCGAAGAGGAAGAGACGATTAAGTGTCTTCACAGTGCGAGCAAGTTCTTGAAGGTGGAAGTGCATCACCCGATGCCAATTGTTGAGAGCAATTAGGTTGATAACTAACAAACCAATTACGGACCAAGCCAAAACGTCTTCAAACATATTTCTCACACTCTCTAAAAATTTACATCATCGTTGGCGTGGAACGACACCACCTTTCCTTCACGGTTTTGAATGTTATAGAGCGTCAAGTGGCCCTTTTGACTAGCGAACCCAAGCATGTTCATGAAATCCGTCTGCCCCTGCATCGTAGAAGACACTACCATAGGAATGCCACGATGCCACTGGAAAGCGTGACTATGGGTGTGCCCTGTGACGAAAATGTCAGGAATATCTCGAATAATCAACTGGTCGTCTTCCTCTAGTGACAAGGCGTTGCGCTCACCCCATGAAGGAGCAAGGTGACGATGCTTTAACATCTCTTTCATACCTTCCACACTAGTGTCGTAAGTAATGTGGTCCATACGAGGGATGAGGTCGTCCATGCCCTTGCCATGATAAGCCAATAGGTCAATGCCATTAAGGTTAAGGCGACCTGGATTGCCAACGTGAACAGTAGAGTTAAAACGTTGTTGAATCAAGGGCTCAAGCACGGGCTGAGGCTCAGCAGGACGCACGGCATCGTGATTACCTGGCAACATGATAGGCGTAATGTGGTCGGGCAACTCATCAAGTTTGCGAGCGCAAAACTCATACTGGTCATAGGCATCGTTAATGACGAGATTCTTCTCTTGATTAGGGTAAATGCCTGCTCCATCAACGCAATCACCCGACAAGACGAGATACTTGATATTCTTGGCCAAGTCGTCTGTGTTCATCCAATGCATCATTTTGTCCCAAGTTTCTTCAAGGAAATACTTCGAACCCATGTGAACATCACTAATGAAAGCGAGGGAAACAGGGTCAAACTCCTCTCCGCCTTTGTTTTGGTTGTGCATTAGAACTTCTGCAAAC
>Ga0181568_10004911_pt1 | contig 11842 bp, 11 predicted proteins | sample 101ome_20_FD_133758 | JGI IMG/M metagenome (GOLD analysis project Ga0181568, IMG submission 133758) | Coastal salt marsh microbial communities from the Groves Creek Marsh, Skidaway Island, Georgia - 101404AT metaG (megahit assembly) | ecosystem: Environmental > Aquatic > Marine > Intertidal...
ATCATCTTCTCTATCGCTGTGTTTATGATGTCCACGTTCATGTATCATAACCCAAGGAAAAATACTACCGTAGCCGTTAAACACACTTAATGTGGTAACTATTCGTTCTTTCCACTTTGGCATTTCAAATGCGCCATGTCCCCAATATCTGTGTAACCCAATTGCCATCCCAACACTACCAAATAAGAAGTATGTAATTAAACTTAACCACAAATAATTCCAATCGCCGTTAAAGGCCATTATAGGTAAAATAGAAAATCCTATTACTTGAATAGGCAGAGTGTATAACCAAAAATTGGTTTTTGCTTTATCTTTAAAAAAGTTTGTTAAAAAATTCAAATTCAGTGTCATGATGTTGCTCTAACATTTGTTTAAGTTTTGTGTCTACTTTTACTGTGTACTGTAGACTTGCATACTTCATAGTCAAAGGACCAAAGGGTGATAATTTATTCCTTAGTACTTTATCGTATTTATCATGACCGAAGTGACTTTTTAATAATTCAATGCCAATTAGTTTTTGTGTAGTAGGTTTTATATCAAATCCTGCTTGTTTAATTGTTCTCATTTCATATTGATAATATCTATGAGGTGCATTATCAACAAATTCTTGTGTGGGCATTTTTAAAACTTTGCCGTAACTTTCTGTAAACATCCAACTACTGTACATGTTTACATAATGTTCTTGGAAATTAGTGTATTCTTTTCCGCTAACTTCTGCCATATGCTCTTGTGTCATGTGAGGAACAAAAGGCATAAACCCATTATTTTTTGTTCTTGTCCAATCACTATTACTAACATGCATCATAAAGCCAGGATACACAATACAGCAATCAGGTAACAAATCAAAAAATTTGCCCATAATAGTCATTTGAGGTTGAGTAGTAGGAAAGTTTTCTCCATAATATAAAAACTCATCACTATCAAATAACTTTGGCACATCTATATAAAATGTTTCATAAGGTATATTTCGTTTTTCACAATAAGCAATAGTGCATTCATTTTCACGTTTACTTAAATCATTGCTCAGAACAGGAATAGCCGCAACAAAATCTATACCTGCCATTTTAAAACCTTGCATGGCAATTTGGGCATACATGTGTTGTACACTATAATCTTGAATAACATACAAAGGTTTATTAAATTTTTCTCTAATAATTTTTGCAGTTTCAATAGATTCTTCTAAAGGTGTTTTTGGTTTTGTTGAAGGAGCATTTAAAAACATATCAACATTTTGACCATTTCCAAATTCACTAAATGTTACGCCTCTCATTTGTAACTCCTATATAAATGTAAATCATTTAAATTGTATGTCCTAATAAAAGGGTCGCCCGGTTCTAATAATTTTACTGGTCTCGCCATTGGTACCCAATACTCACGAATATTGAACGGAGGCATATCATATTTTCTATTAAAGTATTTTTCTTTGCATTCTTCGTATGTTGGTTTATTATCTGCATCACAACTAATTATATGGTATTCAAATAATTGTCCATTTAAATCTACTTGGAATCTATGAAACATATCTTTTTTAAATTTAAAAGTTCCATATAACCAACCACTTTGTAAATCAAATGTAATACCACGTGGTAATTCTATTCCGCATTCGATATAGTTTGCTTCAACAAATGTTTCTAGAGGACAATTACCATATAACATGCTAACATTGTCGCCAGGTCTAACTGGTATTAAATGTTCTCCTGCAATATATCTAAGATTGGATACAGGATTAAACTCATAATACTTTGTACCTTTAGACGGCGTCTGTGCAAGTCTTAGAGGCCAAGGAGCACTGCGTATGTAACTTTCACTATAAAAACCCAATTTACAATCTATTTCAAGTTCTTTTGCAACTAATTTTTCACACACTATATGAACTGCTTCGTTTGAATTTGGAACATCTGGTACAATTACATCATATATATCTAACCAATTCTGATAATGTTCCTGATATAAATTTCCTCCAACTCTAATTACACCATCTACTGCTACAGGACTTAAATCCATAACAGGTAAATCTCTATTACCTCCTGCACAAACAACCAAATGTCCTGCTTTCAATAATTGTTCTATTCTATAATCAAGTATATAATTACGATCCATTTGCCAACTAAAGCAAATAATATGTGGTTGTTGGGCTTGTAATAGGTCTAATTTTTCTATTATAGGTGCAAGTGTATCTTCGGCTAAAACTGTTGTATATGACGCTGTATGACGCTCATAGACGTCAATATACGCACAATCATTGTTGTCTTGTATACTTAATACCTTAAAATTATTAGTTATATAACGTATATAATCGTGTTCATTTAATTGACAATCAAGCAAATATGTATTGTGTCGAAAAGTTTGTATTATATCGACAGGCAACTTAGATGTGTTGATTTCATCAACAAATTGAACTATTATCATGAATAATACTTATCTAGAACTAGATAAGGTTAACCAGCAAATACGGTACCAGAACCTGTAGCACTATGACCACAAGATCCATTATCTCCGTCTCTGCATACTAATTTACCTTCAGCATAAACAGTGCTACTCGAACCTACCATAGTTGCCGCAACGTGTGGTGATTCGCCATGTGTAGCAATATTATCATTTACTACACTTGTAGGTTTTCCTTCTGTTAAAACCGTAGGAGCACCAGGTCCTACTATAAGACCGCCTGTATTATCTTCTGTAACTCTACTTACGCCTGGCATATTATTATTTATCAAAAAGAAAGGGGCCATATAGACCCCTTCCGGTATTCTAATACCAAGGATTGTTTGTTACATAGTCAGGAAGTTCTGTATGAGTACTTCTTGCTCTTTTTTCAACAACATAGTTTTTACCACGTGGTGATAATAATTCCTTAGTAAGATCTCTTTTGACTGCACGTTTAAAACGAGCTATTTGATACTTAGTCATTTCATCCTCCTAATTAAAGTTAGATGCGTTCCTTCAGTTTTCACCTACTTCCGTCTCTTACGAGATGAACGAAGATGCGTTCCTTCGTCTACTTGACTACTTCCGTTCACTGCTACATTTAGAGTGAATGAACGTAATAGTATTTATACTTTTTCGTTTACAAATGCGTACAGTTTTTGTGCTTCAACAATTACATCTTCAGAAGTAATTTCAATAACAGGATGTCTTTCACCCTTTCTATCTTCCTCTGGAATACTGTAAAATGAATTGATTTTGGCTTCACGGTTGCCTTCGAGGACTCCCATTGCCATTCCTAGAATGTCGGTTCGTAGTTCGAACCCACTTTTACTATTTGACATAATTTTCTCCTTGTGTGTCAGTGTGTATGTGCTTTTTGCACATTAATATTTATATTACAAACTGAAACCTTTGAAAGAATCTTTGTCAACATCTTGTTTAGTTCCACCTATAACGTAAGAACTAATTTCTGTTTCTTGAGGTGCTACTTGTACTTCTCCACCACTTATCCACTTTTGTGTCCAAGGTAAAGGATTTGTACCTGTGCTAAAAGGAGTATCTAAACCTACTGCTCTCATTCTTTTTGCCGCAATAAATTCTATATACTGTTTGAGTAATTCTGCATTTAGACCAATTATACTACCATCTTTAAACAAATAATCTGCCCATGCTTTTTCTTGTTCTACAGCATCCATAAACATTTTGTAACAATCATCTGCTGTTTCTTCTTTTATTTTTACAAAATCTTTATCGTCCTGTGGTAATAATTTTAGCATGGTTTGTGTTCCTGCTAAATGTACATTTTCATCTCTGGCAATAAACTTAATAATTTTTGCATTGCCTTCCATTTTCTTAAGTTCTGCAAATGCCCAACTACAAGCAAAACTCACATAAAAACGAACGCCTTCTAAAATGTTTACACTCATTAAACATTTCCATAATGCTTTTTTATGTTCGTATTCATTATAACTTGCTAATCCACGCTCTTTGAGATTATTAAAATCTATTAAAGCATCATAATTTTTTGTAATACTATCTGAACAATCAACAATCTGTTTGATGTTCATCATTTCATCAAACACTTTGCTTGGGTCTGAATACACATTTCTAATAATGTGTGTATAACTTCTACTGTGAATAGTTTCTGAGAATGCCCAAGTTTCAATCCATGTTTCTAGTTCTGGAATACCCACTACAGGTAGTAATGCAAGATTTGGTGAGCGTCCTTGTACACTATCTAGTAATATTTGTCTTTTTAGATTACTAGTAAAAATGTGTTGCTCAAAATCTGTAAGGTCTTTGAAGTCTTTTGCGTCTTTGAGAATATCTACTTCTTCTGGTCTCCAAAAGAATCCTAATTGTTTTTCTGTAAATTTTTCAAATTGTCTGTATTTTACAACATCAAAACGTTGTACCGATGGAACACCGTTTGGATCTAAAAACATTTTTGCTTTAGTATGATTTTTATTTTTTACGTCTAATACGGTCATTATATTTTACAACTCTCACAATCATCCTCATCTAAATAAGCATCAGATGATTCTACAACATTTACTTCTACATTTTTTGTTGCTTCTTGTTTTTCTATATCAATCTCACCTTGACCATCATAAGTGTTATTATAGTATAATTGCTTGCCGCCATATTTATAAAAACTAATTATGTCTTGCAACAATACACTCATAGGAATTTGTTCTTCATCAAAGTGTTCTGGATTGTAAGATGTATTTACCGAAATACCCTGATCTATGTACTTTTGTAGAATTGCCATAATCTTTAAATATCCTTGTGGAGACTTCTGATCCCACAACAAATCATATTTGTTTTTTAATCTTGGATAGCCTGGAACAACTTGTTTTAATACTCCATGTTTGCTTTGCTTTACACTAATATAACTGCGTGGTGGTTCTATACCATTTGTGCTGTTACTAATCTGTGCAGATGTTTCTGCTGGCATCAATGCCATTAATGTACTATTTCTAATACCAGTTTCTTTTAACTGCTTACGCAATTCTTTCCAATCCATACGCTCTTTGTGTTTAACTAATTCATCAACATCTTTTTTGTATGTTTCATTGGGTGTAATACCATGTCCATATTTAGTTTCCATGTTACCAGTAATAGTTCCTTTTTCAATAGCCAAGTTTGCACTGGATTTAATCAAATAATAACTCCAGGCTTCTGCCCATTCATCAACAAGTTCTAAATTTGGATCTTGATATGATGTATCATTTTTTGCTAACCAATAAGCAAAATTAATAATACCAATGCCAAGAGGTCGCCTATGTATAGTGCTTTTTTCTGCCGCTAATACAGGATAACTTTGATAGTCTAAAAGTTCATCCAATGCTCGTACAGCCAAGTCACAAACTTTTTCAAAATCGCTTGGCTTTTTTATGACACCCCAATTTACAGCACTTAATGTACATAGGCTAATTTCACCCTCTTGGTCATTGATATCCGTTAAAGGTTTAGTAGGTAAATCTATTTCGCAACAAAGATTGCTTTGATGTATAGGGGCAACATCTTCTATAAATGCTCCATGTGTGTTAGCATGGTCAACATTCTGTAAATAAATTCTACCTGTGTCTTTACGTTCTTGTACAAACGCAGAAAACAATTCAATAGCAGGAATAGACTTCTTCCTAATGCTAGTCATACGTTCTGCTTTTTCATACAACTCTTTAAATTTGTCTTGGTCATTGAAAAATGATTCATATAGTCCAGGTACATCGTGTGGTGAAAACAATGTTATATCACCACCACTGATAAGTCTTTCATACATTAATTTGTTAAACTGTACACCATAGTCCATGTGTCTAACACGATTGTCTTCAGTACCTTTGTTGTTCTTTAGTACCAACATATCCTCAATTTCTAAATGCCAAATAGGATAGTATAGTGTGGCGGCTCCGCCTCTTACACCACCTTGGGAGCAACTCTTAACCGCCGATTGAAATAATTTGTAGAAGGGAATAACACCTGTATGTGTAGCATCTCCACTTCTAATTTTAGAACCAATTGCTCTAATACTTCCGGCACCAATACCAATGCCAGCCTTTTGACTTACATACTTAACAATAGCACTACTTGTAGCATTGATACTATCTAAACTATCATCTGTTTCAATTAGTACACAACTGCTAAATTGTCTTTGTGGTGTACGCACACCTGCCATAACAGGAGTAGGCAAACTGATTTTAAATTTACTGATAGCATCATAGTAATCTTTAACATAACGCATTCTTGTTTCTTCAGGATATTTTGCAAATAGTGTTGCCGAAATCATCATGTATGCAACCTGTGGAGTTTCAAATATTTCACCACTTGCTCTATTTTGTACTAGATACTTACCACGGAATTGTTCCATAGCCGCATAAGTTAAATACTCGTCTCTGTTATGGTCTATATACTCTTGCAATTCGTTAATATCATCTTTGGTATACCAATCGGTAAACTCTTTATCATAAAAACCTATGTCGATATTTTTCTGAACAATATCACATAAGCAAGGAGGTGTAAACGTTCCATACACTTGTTTACGCAAATGATAGTTAATTAGCCTACCTGCTACATACTGATAGTTTGGTGTTTCTTCAGAGATAAGGTCAGCGGCACTTTTGATAAGTGTTTCTTGAATATCTTCTGTTTTGATTAAATCGAAAAATTGTATATGGGAATTGATTTCTACTTCAGAGGCACTAACACCAGTTATACCTTCAACGGCATACATGACGACTTTATGCAATTTATCGATATTTAAATCTTCTTGTCGTCCGTCTCTCTTCTGTACTTGCATTGTCTATCCTGTATTGTGAAATGTATTATGCCTATTATAACACAGAATATTTTGGGTGTCAATGTCAAATAATAGGTATATGTAAATTTTTATGTTCTTTTAATATAAGGAAAAGTTCTTCCTCTGCATCAACTTTAACCTTTTTTCCAGGTGCTAAATTGTATGCGTATCCGTCATAAAAAAAGATGCCTCCATCTTTTCCTGTAACATGATTACTTATCACTTTCCACTCAACATGTGCTGGATCTAGGTAATTTAAATTCGCCAATGTATGATACAAAAGTAAGGAAATACCAGTAGTACAAAAATACCCATGTTCTATTATTTCAAATGGGTTCAACCAATCAGTTGGAGTCCAATAATCTAAGTATCTACTTTGTATTTTTATTTTACCAAAAGATTCTAAAACGTCCTCTTCGGATAAAGAAGATTTACGAACTGCTCTAAATTGTAACAAACGGCTTTCGACGTCTGTGTGTTTTTCAAACATCTATTTTATTATTGTGATTTCCACTTACGAACAACATACTTCATTACAACATTACTTGTTGTAGGAATAATACTGTTGTTTGCAGTGATTGTTACTATACCATTAGCATCAATGGCTCCACCAAATGTAAGGTTTCCAGAAAAATAAACATTTCCGTTAGCATCATAATCACCTGATATTGAAGAAACATCTTGAATGGTGATGGTACCATTTATATTTCCGTTGCCATCATTATTTGATAATGGGTTTGCATTGTATTGTAGTGTACCAACTCTGTTATAATATCTAGTAATATTAGCATCATCAATATCTAATGCACTACCAACAATTGAATAATCAACAAACAAAGTATCTATAGCAGTTGCGTCTGTACCTAATTCAGTTAGTAATACATTACTGTTTGAGCCAATTGTTAATTGTTGTGGTTGTGAATAAAATGTTTCTGATTGTCCTGATTCCAATGATTGAGTTGTTAACATTTCAATATTAGTCTTGATTGTTACTAGTCCTCTAGAGTCAGGATTGTTAGTTTTAAAATAAACTTTATTTACTAATTCAGAAAAATTGCCTGCTTCGTCACTACTTAAAAAATTAATTTCATCGTTTGTAGTGTCAACATCTATATCCCAGGTTTCTAAATTCATAACGTCAGTATCGTCTGTTTTGTATTTTAAATTTACAAAAGCATTTGTAATAATATTAACTTTTTCGTCTGCAATTACTCTAGTTAACCATTGTTCTAATTTTGCTTTAACTGTGTTAGCACTTCTTGTTGCTTTTAATTCTGATAATCCAATTTTAGATAATGAATCTATATTGTCTTGTGGATCATTAAATAATCTATATTGAGTTTGGTCATCGCTATAAAAATACAATTCGTCATTTGTATCTGGTTTTAAACTTGCTCTATACCAATCGTTTTTACCATTAATTGTGCTTATTATACCATTAAGTGTATTTGTACCAGATAAATCTAATAATACTGCTGGTTTAATTGTTAATTCATCTGTAGCAATTAAATCACCTAATTGAGGTTGTATGTTACCAGTAACATTGCCTGTAACTGCTGTATTACTATCTATAAAGAATGTATTAGTACTTATAGGTCCTGAGGTTTCACTTATACTAAAGTTTGCATTTGCAATAGCACTGTCAGAACTATCTGTTACTATAACAGTGTTAGCACTTGGCATTCCGTGTAAAGGACTGAATATTTGTACATGTGCTCCAGTATTAACATTACCATAGTTAATATAAACTTGAGAACCTGTTAATGTTGCTGTTGTAACATCAAATGTGCCGGAACCTGTATTTACATTACTAACTTCGTGTGTTCCTGCTATGCCTTCGAATACAACATAATCACCTGATAGAACACCATCTATGTTTCCTGTTAATGTTACTGTACTGCCTACTGTTGCAGATGTTACTGTTCTACCTGTTTGGAAAGTGTTTGACGGAATAGTTACATTAAATGTACTACCAACACTATTAGCCGAAATAGGTAATAATTTTTGATGGTAGTAATAGTTTTCTGCGGTTGAACCTTCCATGCCTTCTGTCCAAACATAGCCATTATATCCTGCAGATGCATTTGCTAAAGTAGTAAAAATAATATTTTCTTGCCCTGTGTCAAAAGTAATATCACCGTTTGCTTGGTCTACTACTGTTGTAACATTACCTACTCCACTATAGATTGTGTTGTTAGCATTTGCTGGATCAACAGTAATCAAAGAAGGTTCTAATGGATCTTTTACAAAAACTACATTTGCACAACTTACATTACTGATATTTGCAACACCGGCTCCTTCAACAACAACATCTATGTGTTTTGTTTCTAAACCTATAAAACCTGTACCTACTTGAGGATTTACAAAAATTAAATCATTGTTCAAATATCTATAACTAGGTATACTCATATTGTTATGGAAACCTGTTATGTTTGCACCATTGGCTATTGTAGTATTTGACAATGCATGTATTACATGACTATTACTATAATAAGTTAAAGTAACGTCATCTGAATTTTCAGGAGCAACTCTCAAATACAACGAATGGTCACTTGATGATAAGTTTCCTGAAACAAAATTAAAATCGTATGCAGAGTTTACACTTGCACCTGTTCCACTACTGTCACCATGTTGAGCCACACCATTTATTAATAATGTAACATCGTCTGCATCAAAAGGTCTTGTGGTCTGATTATGAGTAATAAAATCATTAGCAGATACTTCATTGTTAAACACATAATTTGTTAAAGCATTTCCATCACTATTAGTTAAGAAATTACTTGTACTACTGTTTGCATTTGCTAACCAAGATTGAGATTTACTTACACCATCAAATGTACCAGAACCTTTTGGAAATCTTTTATGAGGTACAGTAAATTTAATAATTTGTGTATTAGCAAGATTTAATGTTCTTGCAGATGCATTTAATGTATTTTCTAAACTTACTGTTTTATTGTATGTTGCACTGATTGAATCATCAGTATCCGCGCCGATGTAGACTTGTTTGCTATCTGTAGCAAAGCCGATTTCTCCAGGTCTTAAAGGTTGTGGTAAATCTTGTTTTAAACCACGCCTTTGCTGGATTCTACTGATTATAACTTTTAAATTTGCATCGTCTTGGTGCGCCACTATGTAATCTCCGAATACTTTTTATAATTGTATTTATCACTTTAAGACAATATAATGTCAGATCTTACACAGTGATTTGCCAATTCTTGTATCCGGTAATATAAAATGGTCTGTAAATTGTTGTGGCATAGATTGTATGCCTTCATATATTGTGTGTACTGTTTCGATATTGTCTAAATTCTCACTTAGGAAATCTTCATATTCTGTTTGCCAGTCATCATCATATGCTAAATTATTAGTTTTGGAGAAAAAATTGCAACCTTTTATTGTTACGTCTTTGTAAATAACTCCACTGATGTTTGGACCTGGTGTGGGGAAAGTATTATTGTAAGACTCCATAGCACCACAAAAACTTATTGTACTAGATACTGCCATTTTATTCATAGCACAGGCAAAATATTCATTACCTACATTTTCATGATACCAATTAAATTCATCTGGTATGGTGTTAAATATTTTTTGTTTTTTATCAAAAGAACTGTCTTTTGGAATAATAACAGGTATAACTCCCCACTCTTCTAATTTCTTTGCTTTTTGTTCAGTACTTGTAATACCATATACTTTAGCACCTTTTATTTTAGCATATTGTACTGTTAAATGTCCTACTCCGCCCATAGCACCACTTACACATAATACATCACCCGGTTGTACATTCATTGTTCTAGTAATACTGTAATATGCAGTTCTGCCAACCAAACAATGTGCTGTGAGATATTTTTTTAACCAACTGTCCATATCATCTTTTTTAACAATAGGATAAAAGAAACTGTCTGTATTTAAAACTGTTTGTTCTCTCCAGCCCTCTAAATGAAAAATGTATGTGCCAACATTTACTAGTTCGTTCTTACTCTCTATAACTTGTCCTACAGTCTCGCCTACAATTGGTGCGTTTGGACTTATTTCAGATAATTTCCAAGCAGGAGTTGAATGTTTAGTGAAGTTCATGCCTACTCGTCTATAAGGGTCAGTTCCACAATAAATATTTTGAATTAGGAATTCGCCGTCTTTTATTTCAATATTATCATCTATTAGATTAAAATCCTGGGCAGTGACCATCCCGGATAATTTATTGTTTAATTGTATCTGTCTCATACTTTACCGTAATAATCTGCAAGTCTTTGGGCCCATATTTCACAATACATGTCAAATCTGGCTCCTTCAATTATAAATTCTTTAAATTTATTGTCTCTGCTTACCATAAGAATAACACCTTTTTTAATATTAGTGCCATACATTTCGTTATGTGCTAATGCGTATGCACAACATTGTAAGTAGTAATCCTCTATCCATTCTTCTTTTTTAATTTTTTTAGAAGTTTTAAAGTCTATAATTGCTTCATCACCATTATGTAATCCTACACAGTCTGTTGTTCCGGCATATAATCCTTCAGCAATTAATCCGATTTCAGTGCCCCAAACTTCATCAACATTCTTAAATCCTTCATCAATCATTAATTGACTCATTTCTTTTGCCATTACACTGATTTGATTATTACCAAAACTTACTTCTTCACCGAGTATATATTTTTCAATAGCATTGTGTACTTTTGTACCTAGCCCTGCACTTTCTCTACTGATGCGATTTGCTTCTTCATCACCAACTCGTTTTCGCCATTCTAAAAGTGCAGTCTTATCAGACGTTTTATCAAGAACGGTGGTAACACTTGGAACAGGATTATTATCCGGTCCAACATATTGTCTACCGTTATCTGTGTTTATCCTTTTTAAAGGAATGTAATCTATTTTTTCTTTAAGCATTAAATAATCCTGCAAAATTTTTATGAGTTTCTTCGCCATAATGTATGCCGTCTGTGCCTTTATCAACAATAAGTTCTTTATGTTCTTTTAAAAACTGTATGCTGTTATAATTGTGTGTGATTAATTCAACATTGTTTTGTTCACACCACAACTCTAAATAGTCAATTGCTTTACTATTATAATACATTTTTGTCTCTAAATCAATGTTTTTAAATTGTTCAAATACATC
>Ga0181568_10004912_pt1 | contig 11840 bp, 26 predicted proteins | sample 101ome_20_FD_133758 | JGI IMG/M metagenome (GOLD analysis project Ga0181568, IMG submission 133758) | Coastal salt marsh microbial communities from the Groves Creek Marsh, Skidaway Island, Georgia - 101404AT metaG (megahit assembly) | ecosystem: Environmental > Aquatic > Marine > Intertidal...
CAAGGGCGAATAGATTCATCTTTATCGTGCATTGTATATAATACACTAATAATTCACAATTTCTAGTGGTTTATGCCAGCCTTTGCCATCGTGCAGCTCTTTTGTATCTTGAGGTGGATCGGTAGGTAAGTTTAAAGCTTTAGCCAGCTCAAATGTTTCTTTTGAATTTAACATAATTCTTTTGCCGTCTACCCATACAATATAACAATGAGCAAGCTGAAAAGGCATCGGAACAGAATTGATCTGCACTTTGTATATAGCAGGAGCAATGTTCGGGGGCGGAGGTATTGCTACATTAAAATCGGGGGGTGGGGGTATACTGATAAAATTCGATTTTTTTTCAGCCTTATGACATCCAGAAAAGAAAAACAAAAAACTAAATATCGCGCAATACTTCATGTTTGATCTTGGTTAAAAGTTCGGGGCGATGAATATGCAACAGTTGATAAATCATCTTAGGACTAGAAAACCGAACACTTTCAGCTATAGTATAATTGATTTTATATTTATACTTAACTTTTGGTTTCGACAACCATTTCCCAGCGATTGTCATAATTTAATCTAAATTTACCTTGATATCCAACATCACCGCCTATTTTCTCATAAGGCGCGAATAAAGTCAAGTAAAAACTTCCATTTTCTTTTTGATAGAGATGATATTCTTTGCCAATAACAGGTTTAAACCTCATTTCAGCATTGAAGATTATTTCGTTCCATTTAAATTCGCTATAAAGATTTTGTAATTCTGTTTTTAATTTGTTGAATCGTTCATCGTAATGCTTATTTGCTCGATGAACTGCCCCAACTTTCCAGCCACCCAAGCTATGGTCGGGCTTAATAACAGGAGCGCCCAAATCGCTAGCATAAGGTAAAGAGTGAGGGTTTTGTGCGACATTGTCGGGTACTTGCTTTTCATCCATTACCAATTCTTGATTATATTAGCTACTATAAAACCACAAGTTATCATATTTGTCAAGATTATAATGGTACGTAGTATTAAACTAATCTGAGCATCTTTTAAAGAAAGAATAGGGATATCTGGTTGGTCGTCATCTGTTCTACCGACTCGATGATCTAATGTTCGCGCCCAAATTAACCATAATTTTTTCATTACCAACTATTAAATGTTATGTTCTCGCGATTGTTTGGATTTTCTTTGATCTTCTTTAATATATCGTATAAACAATTTATTTGAATTTGTAATAGATTGTTTGATTTGTTTTTATTGTATTGTTTTTCGAGTTTTTTTATTTCGTCTCGTATTATTTGGCGATCAAAACGACCTTTATAGCTCCAACCTAAGTCAAAACCGCGTCTTAAGCCTTTTTGGTGGGCGTGCTCAAAGTCGTTATTAATGCCGTCATTATACATTACAGCTTTTCATTACCCTGACGCCAATTCGTACACCATTTATAACTTTGTACATTAACTATTTCTTTTTTATCTTCTTCAGATAAATAACTTACAGCTGTACGCAAGTTAACCTGTAGTGTATCAATTAATGCATAAAGATCAGCGATCTGTTTTTCTAGATTATGGCATTTTAATTTTAGGAGCTTTTCGTTCATGAGAACTATTTACACTAAATTTTTTAATATCTAAAGAATTAACTTCAGCAATTAAATCCTTAAACGGAATTTCTTCTTCAATCTCTTTAGCGAAGTGAGAAATTACATCACTAGCAGAAAAACCTAATTCCCTGCAGCCAATAAAGTAGTTTTTAATTTTATCATAAAGTGTAGGTTGATATGGGGCACCATTTGGTCGATCAAACCTATGAAGCCAGCGTAAGAAAGGTAGACACCAAGTTTTTCGATGAGCTAATTGATACTTTTTGTGAATATATCCCTCTTCTCCACCAAAGCCATTAAAATGCTCATTAAACCCTAACCAAGAATCAGTTCTAGAAAGAAAAACACCTAAACCATGCATATCAATTTCAAACAGTAAATTAGAAGGATCATTCGCTCTCTCGTCATAAGCCCAAACTCCATACATTTGGCCACGCCATATTGGATCCATCTTAGCGCAAGGGTCGTGATTGTTAAGGCTATCAAAAAACATAGGGCCATGATAGAGATCTTTAGAGTTTGAATGAACTGCAAGAAAATCAATCAACTTCCTGATTGTGTTTGGCTCAAATAATACATGAGAATCAATACTCATACAAAACTCAGCCTCCGAATATTCAAAAATTGAATTACGAATAGAAGTGCTGGTTTTTTGTGTATAAGGTATATACCTTATGCCTTGAGATTGTTCGCAAAAATGCTTTGTGGCTTGACCTTGAACACTAGTAGGATTATTATCAAGAACAATTAAATCTAAGTCATCTAAAATATCTAAATTATTCAATCTGATTGACTGGTATGAAAAATAAATACCATCAAAGTCGTCGTATACGGCAGAACCTATTGTTAGCTTTTTCATTAATTAATAGAAATTTTACGTTTTACGGTTTGTAAACGAGAGCGCCGACGAAGAGATCGATCTAACTTATCAACCATTAAATCAATCGATTTAAAAATATTATCACTCTCAGCTGAAGCTATGATGTTTGGACCTTTTAAATTTAAATGGCCTTTAGCAATTAGTTGATTGCAGTTAGAAGTTGAATGTAGTTCTTTAATTAATTCAATATTAATTCGAAGAATTTTAGGCTCATGATCAATCAATTTTTCAACTTTCTTTTCAATATGAGATTTAATATTATTAGTGATAGTGTAGTTTAAGCCAGCGAGATTGAGTAGTTTATTCATTTTATTTACTATTTTTATTGAATTTAAAAGAAAGAATTTCGTTGTATAATCTATAATCAGAAATATAAGAGTTAATAAAAGTAGATAAGTCTTTATTTCGACCTTTAATGTGGATTAACCAATAAATACATCCATAATGATAATAAAGTTCTTCGCCCGCATTTATATCTTTATAAGATATCATGCAATGATGATTATTTAAAGTTACAGGTGAAACATTCGATTTTTGTGTAGAATGCTCTTGGTAAGAATTGATAGCTTCAATAAGACGGTTTTGAGAGGGATAGCGTATATTTCGAATTAAAGAATAATCATTAATCATTTGACCGCAATTTTTGTTATCTTTAAAACCCTTATAACCTATAGTAGTGAGATGATCATGCTGAAGTATAGCTAAAGGATTTAAGTTTGAATTTTCTTTAAAGTTGAAATTTTGAAATTCTTCATTAGGCATAAAAATGCCATCATATTTAGTAAGAATAGTGTCAGCTTTAATGTTCTCGGTAGCAAATACTCCTAACCCTGAATTTTCGATATTACTTCGTTTAACCTCTAACATGAATGTTTGAATTTAGTATATGGATTGACATCTCCGTTTTGAACTATCTTTCTGTCTTCATAAGGAGCAACTAATCTACGATAAATTTCCATTTTAGCGCACTCCATTGCGCCAATAATGTCGTTGGCGGTTTGATAGTTGAAGTCATTTTGCTCGATATAAAGACTAACTAATTGATTTAAGGCATAATTAAATTGACCTGCCGTTGTAATTAAATTGTCGTAGTCTACTTTTTTTTGTTCTGATGGTGGAATATATGGCATTATAACATTTCCTCTATTTGTGTTTTGTATTGATTTGTTTGATTTAATAATGTCACCGTGACATTCTTTAATGTAATTAAATATTCTATATCGACTTGACGCTCTAGAGGGATATCAACATATGTATTATGGATCTCTATTAAATCAGATAGTGCGTCTATTTGCTTTTGGTATAATAAAAATAATTTAGAACAAGATTCATTGCATTTCTTTTTAACTCTATCTCGTTGATATTTTTTAGGACTCGAGTTTTCATTAACAAATCTCTTTAAAGTTTTAAGAGTATTCATATGAATTTCTTCATATTTTATAATTTCATTAGTATAAAACTCGTAAGTTTCCCAAGCTAGTTCTAGTTTGCTGATCATAAAAATTTATGTAAAAGCTCAAATTCTCTAAGCCCCATGTATTTTACAAAGTAGAGGCAGAATTCTGCGATTCGAGAAGGTTTCCAGTTTTCAGCTCGAATAATATCACCAACTTCAATATATTTACCATTTGACCAAAGATCAGTTAAGACAATAAAATCTGTGTTCATAGGTTAATTATTATAGTAAAAGAAAACAAAAATGTCAAGAATAAGTGTAAAATATTATTCATGGCATTCAGAAAAAAAATATGTTGGTCTTGTATAATTTTATTTGCGGGAATTTTACTTGCAATATGGAGCTTAACTTCTTGTAATGAAACTAATTTTAAAGAATTAAAAAATATCCCAACAATAGAAAGTAAAGACGAATTTAAGTACAAAGTATACAGAAGACAAGATTTCGGTTTAAGATTTGGGCATCAAATAGGCAACAATTCGATAAAAATAGATGTTCCCACAAATGTTCAAATTATGATGCTTGATGGAGCTTTTAGGGAAGTTGATTATTATTTTTTTAGGAAGTTTAATAATTGGTTCAAGGATGTAAAATTTCAAAATGGTATAATGGCAATAAATCAAAATGAAACATTAGATTGCGATAATTTTGCAATGCTTTATAAGTCTTTAATGAGCGTTTCAAGTTACAAAAGTAATCTTGAACTTGAGCCAGCAGTAGCATTAGTGATAGTTGAGCAAAGACATCCATTTGGTGGAGTGCGTGCTGGAGCATTACATATGTTAAATTTAATTTTCACAAGCAGAGCTTGGTATATATTTGAGCCGCAAACTGGAGAATATATAGAATTAGAAAAATATCCAAACCAAAAATACATCAGAACTATTATGATATAATGAATCAAGAAGATGTAGTGTCTTGTGTGATGTGCACATATGGAAGATTTACATGTGTAGAAAGATCGATTCAGTTTTGGATAAATCAAGATTACGAAGGAAAGTCAGAATTAATTATATACAACACAAGTGTCGAACACCCAATCTCATTAGGAGAACAAATTCAGAATAAATTTCCAGAAAAAACCAAAAATATAAAAATAATAAATAATAATACAAATTATTTAACGAAAGAGAATTATACAAATATAGGAGATATTAGGAGAGACGCTTTGCAACATGCGAGTGGAGAATATTATATTTGTTGGGATGATGATGATATATTCTTACCTTGGAATATACGTCAATGCATGGATGGATTAAAAGCAAATCCAAGGGCCTGGGCATGGAAACCTAAAAAAAGCATGATGTGGATGCTGGGAAATGATCCAACTTTAGCTGAAAATATGATGGAAGCAAGTATTATTGTTCGACTAAGCAAAGTCATACGTTCAGGCTTCTTTGCTCATCAAGGTGGGGGAGAACATATAAATTGGATAGATGAATTTCATAAAGAAAAAAAATTTCATATCGAAAATAACAGTATTCCTGCCTATTGCTTTAATTGGGCTGATGAAGGAAAAATGCGTGGACACAAGCAAAGCGGATCAATAGATAGAAAAGATAATTTCGAATACCATAAGAAAAACACTACAGACCATGCTAAAAGACCTGTAGGAATCTTTGATCCGAAAGAAATAAATAAAATATATCAAGCTCATATAAATTATATCGAAAAACAAATAGGGATAAAAAATTCTGATTACATAATAACACAAGAGCTATTTGATAAATATATTAAAAAATACAAAAAAATACCTTTGATATCTTTTAGAACAGCAAGGTGGAAGGAAGAAGAGTTACCAGAAGATTTAAAAATACGCCACGAAAATTTTGCAAAAAAAATAGGCGGGGCGACAATGAAATATTACGATGACGATATGTGTAGAAAGACAATTGAGCTTTATGGAGATAAAGAAGTATTGAAAGCTTATGACTCTCTAATTCCAACTTCATATAAAGCTGATTTATGGAGATATGTTATTCTTTATCTTTATGGAGGTGTATATTCAGATATAGATTTTCAAGCTTTGGAGGTTGTTGATTTTAATGAAATGGTAGATTGCGACATGGTTTTAAGCCTGGATCTACCTTCTTCGGGCAAAGGTATTCAAATAGCTTTAATGGCATTTAAGTCTAAATCTAAATTTTTGAAGTATTTAATTGAAGAAATAACAAGTTTTATCAATTTAAAAAAATATGGATACAATCATTTTGATATAACTGGACCAAAAGCATTCGAGAGAATATTTAAATCTTTCTTCAATATAGACAATCTTGAATTAAAGCAATATCATAAAAAAGGAATTGATGACAATATGTATAATATTGACATTAAGTATAAACAAGATGGAGCAGGATCAATGTCAGATATTCAAGATAAACCAATATTCTTATTTAAGAATAGTAATGACTATTATAGTTTGGTACATAAAGACATGACTAAACACTATTCTGTTTTATGGGGAAAAAGAAAAGTATATAAAAGATAAAAATTTTCAACACAATAACTTGAATGAATAATTTCGCAGTGCAAATAATAGATGATGTATTAGTTTTCAACCTATTAAACTCTAGCAAAAAATTAAAACTTAAATTCCTTAAAAAACTAGGGTTACCAGAATCTAAAAAAATTGAAAGTTCGAAAGATTTGCTTCACCAGTATGCTTGCTTCCTACAAACAAAACACTTAAAAGATGTCACTCAGGACACCATCATTCCGAAATGCTCAAACTTCAATTCGGTTATAGTTGAAAATAGAGTGCTTCCACATACGGAATCAATCATCAGAAACACTATTCATAAATTAGATGATTACTGGAGCCATACATTGGTATGCGAAAAAAAATCTTACGAAAAGATGTTGAATTTCTGCAAAAACATAAATAAAAATATTAATGTAATAACTGTTGAAATTGACCATATAAGTAAAGACTTATATAGTAAATTGCTATTAAGCAAAGATTTCTGGAACCTGTTTCAGTCTGAGCACTTATTAATTTACCAAGAAGATTCAATCATTTTCAAAAAAGGAATAGAGGATTTTCTTGAATATGATTACATTGGAGCGCCATGGCTGCCAGGGCAAGCCGGAAATCTAAAAGTAGGTAATGGAGGTTTTTCACTAAGAAAAAAAAGTGCAATGCTAAAATGCCTAGAAGACAAAAATCCCCAAGCAGACAGTATCCCTGAAGACGTTTTCTTTTCACAAACTTTAATAAATTCAAACTGGGGAAACATAGCAAATCTAGAAATAGCAAAAAACTTTTCCCAGGAAAGAGTTCCTACAAAAAACCCATTAGGCGGGCACCAGTATTGGCTCGCAAAAATGCCGTTTAAATTACTAATAAAATAATTATTGGAAATAAAAAAAATTTTTTAAAGTAATATCTGAATAATGTAATATTTATATATAAAAATGGAGCCACCTGTCAGGGTCGAACTGACGACATCCTCATTACAAGTGAGGCGCTCTACCAACTGAGCTAAGGTGGCGTTATTTTTTAGAATCTCTATACCTTAATACACTTTCGCATAACTCATAAAATTCTTCGATCATTAATTGTCCTTTTGCTAAATTAACATCTCGAAGGCAAATTTGTAAATTATCAAGATTATTAGAGCCTCCTCTTGACGTAGGTATGATATGGTCTAGATGATAACTTGCGGAATCATCAAGATTAATCGGAGCACCCGTTAAGTAACAAATAGGATTTTCACCAATTTTATTTATCACATCTTTACATGTATAATTTTTATCTATACTATTTACAATAGTGTTTGTTTTGTTTCCTGGTAATACAGATCTTCTTTTAAAAGTTTTTAACTTAGATCTGATTCCTTGGTAATTAACTCTTGAACAACGAGTCTTAAATTTAGAGACTTTTTTGCAGATAGGGGTTCTATTTTTAGTATTAAATAAAACTCTACGTTTCTCGCTACCATTTCCACAATGATAACTAATTACAGATTTAGAACATTTTAAAATTTTTGAAATTTGGTTGTAAGATTTACCTTCAGCACGTAGGCTCAAGATATCATCTTTTAAGTTTCTATTATTTAATTTTCTATCCATTTGTAATCCAAAAATCATTTAACATGGTTAAACTTTTAACTTCTACTTCAAATATTTGATATAACATCACTCCCTTCACTATAAAGTCAAAAGTAGTTTTGAGACAATAAAAATCTTCAACATCTTCGTAATTGTTTAAATAAAAAATATCAAAAATAATTTCAGATGTTTTGATTGATTTCGATAATACTTTGATTAATGATTGAGAATTGATTATTCCATTTAATATGCGCGAACAAAATACTGAATCTTGATCGTCTTTATGAAGCATGACTACTTCATCTAGATTGGTATAATTTAATGCATCGCCACCCAACAGGCAATGCCCAAGATACACATTTATGAATGTGTCGTGTTTAGCTTTAAAAAGATCTTCGGAGTCCCGAAACACATGAGTTTCGGTTGGGTGTATCAATTTACTTTTTTACTTTCGATTGAAGCAATAATACATTGAGCACCATGCTCATTGGAAGTCATTAAAGCTTCTCCGTTGGACATCATGATTTTCCACATTTTTTTACCCATGTGATCACGTTCTTTAACATATATCACTTGCTTTGGATTAATGTGATACTTTTCTTCGTTTGCGTCTTCTATTAATATCATAATTTATTGATTGTAAAATTCTTGTTCAGCCTCTACATATGCATCTTTTATGCAAGCCATTATGTGAGATCGAATTCTCGATAATGTAGCAGTAACAGACCCTACAGGACGTTTGAGGCAAAGACCGATTTCTTTCATCGATAAATCTCTTTTAAATCTTAATTCAGCAATTTTGCGCATATGTTCTGGTAGCTTTTTATAACATTTGTTTAAAGCTTGTTGTTTTATATGAGGAGTTTCATAGTCGATAGATTCAGCCGCTAAAACTTCAGTTAATTCGTTTGAAAAACATAATTTACTTCTTCTATATCTAGTTCTTTGAGCCATGATTTGATATCGAGCAATATTGTAAGCCCAAGTATGAAATGCACCCTTATCGGAATCATACTCTTCTTGTTTTTGACATAAAATTACATTTGTTTGTTGTAAGACATCTTCAGCATCATGCCTGTTAGGAATAAGCCCCAAAATAAAACCAAATAATTGACCCTGAACACTTTCTAGTAGGTGAGCAAATTTAACTTTAGTTTTATTGTCTTTTAATGCAGCTTCCATTAAAGGTGTTCAATTGTGCAGTCTAAACTATTATCTTGATTTTTTGTGACAAAAAGACTAACAGAATTATTATTGTCCACAAATAAAGATTGATAAAGAAGATCAATCATTTCAGAAAGATTAGTGTCAAGATGTGTCGAGGAGTCAACTTCATCCAATAAAGATTGTGTATCTACTTCTTCTACGGCTTTCATTAAGTTTTTAAGAGCTTTTTTTATTTTGTCTTCTTCTGATTCGAAACTATCTTTAAATGCTATCATGGAATTACAATTCTGTCAATATCATTTTCTAATTCATAATTATTCCAATATTGGTGATCATATTTACTATATGTAATATCATCAAATAAAAAAAATGTTTCTTGCTTCATGTAAGGAGATATGTAGATGTACCCTACCGCCAAGCCGTCAGGCACTCTACCGCTACCATCTTTGTATTCAAAACATTCATCATAGTCATGTTCGGAGTAAACGATATTTTTGGAAAGTATTTTCATGAAAAATAATTAGATTCACTTTCAGATATTACTTCAGAGCGATCTTCCCATTTTTGGGAGTATGGGTTATATTTTTCTATACTAATATTTTGGACGCATGTATGTTTATGTTTAATTGTCTCCATATGAAAATAAAACGCTTGAGATGCACTTAAAGCCATATAATAGTGGTAACTATCCATAGCGGAATGTTCTTGACCCGCATTGTATTTTATGCGATACTCAAAAAGCTTTTCATTCATTAATATGTTTATCAAATTTAGGATTCCAATAAATGTCGTCAAATAATTGAAACTGAACCTCAGTATGAGGGAGTTCACCTGGACTACCTCTATGATTAATGGTAATATCAACGCCTACAGGAGTATGTTCACTAACTGGCTCATCACTGTCTGTGTAGAAAAATTCTTCAAAGTCAGACGCATAAACTAATTCGTATGTTTTGTTCATAATTAATTTTATTAGATAAAAATGGAATTGTGTATTATTATATATAAGTGAAGTGAAAATGTCAAGAAGATTATGATATGCGACGAACATAAAACAATATTTATACATATACCAAGGAATGCTGGATCTTCAATTAAGCAAGCCTTTAATAGGGCTAAAGATAGCAGCCCTAATTATAAGACCATTGAGGAAGTTAATAAAGAATACGGACCAAGTATACAATCATATTATAAATGGACAATAGTAAGAAATCCATGGTCGCGCGAATTATCTCTATATCATTACGCATTAGAAAAAAAACTCATTAACGATGTAAGCTTTGAGGAATATCTGCAGCTAATCAAAGATCAAACCACTAAGAATTTGATTCTTGAAAAAAATCAAATAGAGTATTTCACCATAGAAGACTATGTAGAGGTTGACCAAATAGTGAGGTTAGAGTACATATCTGGAGCATGGAAAAAAGTATGCGAGCAACTAAAAATAGACCCAGTAACATTAACTCAAACTAACCAATCAGAAAACACCAAAAACCACTATACTAAAAAATGTATTGATTTAGTGGCCGAAATAAGAAAACAAGATATTGAGTTTTTGAATTACGATTGCCCTTATTGATCGAAATATTTTTTAAACAAAAACCTCTTGCCAGTAGTTATAGTATGATGTATATACCATTGTATTTCTTCGGGTAGTTTTGTTTTTAGTTCATCATACTCGTCAAAAGCTTGTTGTAAATCGTAATTGGTGCTTTTAGGGTGTTCAATATGATGATTATTGTCACGGATAACGGGCATACCTAATATATGTGATGCGGCGCACATTACAGTATCCCAACCCCAGCCTGTTTTATTTCCGTCAAAACAACGGTCTAACTTCTCACTCTTGACATATTCTATAACTTTAGGATGTATAAACCAAACTGTTTCGTCGCCAGTAGCGATATATTTGATATTTTCGTCTGGAGCATGCATTGTCTGAATAGTCGTAATGTTGTCATCGTACCATTCTACATTTTTTACTTTAGGATAATAAATGCCAGCATTATATTTTTGCATGTAATGTCGCACATCTTGCACTAGTTTGCCCCAGTCATTGTAACTAGTGTCACCTTGAATGTGAAAAAACATGCTCTCGCTATCATGCAGCTCAAGAGCTTTCTGAAATTGTGCCGTAAAGTAAGAATCTTCGCCAACATTATGCCAATATGCTCTATAATCGTCGGCACTACTATTAATTACGTCGACACTATCAACACACCCATGTAGAGCTGATTCGATAGCTAATGTAGAATCGAATTTATCGCCCCAATTAAATATAAAAGCTTGTGTTTTGATCTATTAATCCCAGTTTCCTCTTGCCACATTGCGTCCATCAAGATTGCTCCAGTCGATAGAAAATGGATCTTCATCTTCGTCTTGAGTTGGAGCTTGACGTTTGAGTTCTGCTTGCTGATCTTCATACAATTTGGCATGCATGCGCTGACCCATCCATAGACATTCAAGAAGTAAAGCTTGTACAGCTTGTAAGTTGTAGCTCTCTTCGCGGCTACAACGATATGCTAATTTTAATACATTGCACAATGTGCGTTTTTCATCAAATGGTTCGCTCATCGCGACCTTCATTTGCTCGGCAAGTTCCTTGGTGAAAGGTTTTGGTTTATATTCGCTCATGTAAATATATACACTTGAAACAAGTTTACACCTTTATAACCAGCATAAGTCCTCCAGAATTTACAAGCTTACAGCTTTGAAA
>Ga0181568_10004913_pt1 | contig 11840 bp, 10 predicted proteins | sample 101ome_20_FD_133758 | JGI IMG/M metagenome (GOLD analysis project Ga0181568, IMG submission 133758) | Coastal salt marsh microbial communities from the Groves Creek Marsh, Skidaway Island, Georgia - 101404AT metaG (megahit assembly) | ecosystem: Environmental > Aquatic > Marine > Intertidal...
AGGAATATGTTGAGTGAGTGTCATGTTCCAGAGGAGAAGGTAAGTTTTCCTATAAAATGTAGGAAGGCAGATTATGAGAAGGCGATGAAGAATCAGACTGTGAAGTATAAGAATTGTGGTACGCTGTTGAAGCGTAATGATAAGTTGATGAAGGAGTTGGTGTCAAAGTTGAATGATATGAAGGTGTTGAGTGCTACTTTGGAGGCTCGGCGCGAGGAGTTGGTTAGGATAAATGAGAGTTTGGCGGAGATGGAGGCGGAGTATAAGGCGAATGATTTTATTGGTCATGATGGATTGACGGAATTGGAGAATAAACTGATAGCGTTGGTTGCTGAGAGGGAGCTTTTTTCTTTGGAGAAGGAGTATAAGGAGAATCTGGAGAAGTTGGAGGAGATTCGTGAATCGGAGTTGTCTGAGATGAAGGAAGAGTTGGAAGGAATCAAGGGTAATTTGTGGGAAGATTATGATGGTAGTGAGGAAGATTTTAAGAATACGTTGAATGATACGGAAGCATGTTTGAGGGATTTTGAGGAGATAGTTAGGTTGCGTGAGGAGTTGGAAGAGTATGATTGTGATGAGGATTTTATTAATAAAAGTCGTGTTGATTTGGAGAAGTTGTTGAAGGAGTATGAGGCTGTTAGTGAGAAGTATAATAAGTTGTATAATATGAGGGAGATATCGCGTGACGTGTATAAGTGTCCGTCTTGTAGTGTGAATTTGCGTGTGAGTAGTTGTCGTGTGTTGAGTTTGGTGGATGAGAATGTGGATGATGTAGATGATAATATTGATGAGGAGTTGGATGAGTTGGGTGTAAAGAGGGCTAATATGAAAAAATGTATTAATGAGTTGCGTGAGATGATTAGTGATGGTGAGAGTATAGTGGAGCAATGTTCTAAGTTGGAGAAGAAGATTGGTGATTTGTTGGGTAAATATGAGGAAGAGCATGATATGAATGAGTTGCGTGATGACGTTGGTTATTTGCGTGAGTATGGAGAGAGGGAGCGAATGCGTATGAGGAGGGTAAGTGAGTTGGAGGATAAGTTGTTGGATAATAAGTTGTCAAATACGTATAATTCTATGAAGCGTCGTGTTGATGGTATGTATTTGAAGTTGTCTAAGTATCGTGAGTGTAGGAGTAGTGATATTGATTTGAGTGAGCTTGATGAGACTGAGTTGCGTGAGAAGATAGGAGTTCAGAAGGAGAAGATGGGTCGTAAGTTGAGTTTGTCAAATAGTATTCAGAAGAAGAAGGTTGAGAGGAAGAATTGTGAGGATATATTGAGTAGTGATGTTTCTGAGGATAGTATTAGTGATATGGAGGCTAAGGTTGCTGAGTGTGAGTTGGAGAAGGAGAAGTTGGAGGTTCAGGAGGAGGAGTTGTATGGGGTTTTGGAGGAGATAGAGAAGTGGAAGAAGTGGAAGGAGGCGACTGATGTGTTGAAGTCTTGGAAAGATAAGGTTAAGGTGTTAGAAAACTCTGAGAAGGAGGATAAGAATCGTTATGGTGCGGCGATGTCTTTGTGGAGTAAGATATTGGAAGCAGAGAGTATAGCGATGGAGAATGTGATAGATATGATAAATACTCATGCTCGTGGTTATTTGGATTGTTTTTTTCCTGATAATCCGATAAGTGTGAATTTACAGTCGTTTAAGGAGACGAAGAAGGAGACGAAGCCGTGTATAAATGTGTTGATAGAGTATAAGGGTATGGAGTGTGAGTTGAGTATGTTGAGTGGTGGTGAGATGTCTCGTATAGTGTTGGCATATACGTTGGCTCTTTCGGAGATGTTTAATACACCTTTGTTGTTGTTGGATGAGTGTACGGCTAGTTTGGACCAGGAGTTGACGAATGTTGTGTTTGATGGAATTCGTGATAATTTTAATGGTAAGTTGGTGTTGATAATAGCTCATCAGGTGATATCTGGAACATTTGATAATGTTGTGAGTTTGTAAGTTTAGTTTTTTATAATCAAAAGATTATAAAAAGGAATTAATAAGTTTATCAACAGTATTGAGTCTTACCAGCCCGGCACTTTTTGCAAGCACCCACACAACCGTCTTGACATCTGTGTCCGAGCCAACTCTTCATACATGGTTCCCAAGTTCTACACTCCCATCCGTGGCCTCCGGCGGTTCTAGGAGGTCCGTTACAGATATAGTTTGTCTCAGAATCATAAGCACTTTCAGCGCACCATTTTTGGGCTTCTGCTTGTGTTACATACTTGTCGGTACCTGGCCAGAATTGTGGAATCTTCAAGTTACACGCAGGATATGGTGCACGTTTATGTTCAAGATGTCTTCCGTCGCACCATTGTTGGTCATCGCAATAGACTGTTTCTCTCCAATTATCTCTCCAATTTTCTCTTATGTTCATATTTATTATTAGTAAAATAAAAAGTATAAAAATTTTCATTTAATCTTGCCAGTAGGTTGGTTGATCGTCATCTCCAATAAATTGAGTAACGGTTCTGTCTGATGCTAATGATTGATCATGACATCTATGCCATTCTACATCTTCTCGACCTTGTAGTGCGCTTGGCATACTGTATTTTCCAACGACATATTTTCCGACCATATTTGGGATTCCTGGTAAATCTGGTGCAGCTTCATTACAACTACAATTCTGAAGGATTCGCACACCTGGTAGTATATGCCAAACTTCGCAATCAACTCTTGGACAACTGAACATTCCTACTGGTACTCCTTGTCGTTCTCCGTTACACATTATTGTTGAATAGCCAGTACCTATTTTCTTATCACATTTGTATGCGATTCGTTCTCCAGGTACGTAAGTTCCAGGTATTTCTTCACATTCTGATTCAACATCACTTTCAAAGTGTATTTCGTCTATTGGAACTTTTACGGTTCTCCATACTGTTCCACCCCCACCTTTCTCAGTTGTGCGCTCTCCTGTGGGCCGTGGACGATATATTTCTGTATTATAGAATATGTTTGTTAAACAACTATCTGCGCATGTTCCACCTTTGCTTCTATCAGAGCATTCATCATCGTCAGCAGAAACCATGTTAACACATGCGTTTGTTCCAGCGTATCTATCTCCTCTGTTATTAACCTGTACTCCCCATTGTCCGTCATTACAAGTAAATTCTATTTCATCCTTATCAACGGTGTGACATGTTAGAGGAGTTCCCCATCCCCACGTTAGTGTGTCAGTATCAAATCCTCTACATGTGTTTGATATGTTTTTCATATATTCACTACCTACTATATAACCATCTCCTAATGGATTACCTTCTCCCATAGTACAGATAGGAATATTATCTGGATGACATTGTCCGGCGCATGCTTCTGCGCTTGCTGGTATGGTAGATTTTCCTGGTGGTGGAGGAGTTTGCATTCCTCCAGGGCAATTACAGATTGTCCATACGTCACTTTTTCCACATGCTCGTCTAGGAGAGTTGGGTGCTTCTGGTCTGGCACATACGTCACTTAAAACTTCTAGAGAATAGTCGTCGCTTGATACTTGTTTTTTTAGGCAAGTAAGGCATTCTCCTGGGTCTCTTATTGTTAAACAATTTGCTCTATATTTGTCAGTTATAAAGTCATTATACGCAGATTGTGCTGCTGCTGTTGGCGGCATTTTATAATATACATATATTATAAAAATTATCTATATGATATTTGGTTTATCATCATCTCCAATGTATTGATCTACTCGTCTATCTGTAGCCAATCTCTGGTCGGAGCAATTATACCAACTAATATTACTTTGTCCTTGTTGTGAGTTAGGTAAAGATAGTTTACCTATAACATATTTTCCGACCATATTTTCGGTGCCTGTTATAGATGGAGCATATCCATTACAGTAACAACGAGAAAATTTAGCATTATTAGGATGACCGGCACCTTCAACATCACAATCCACTTCTGGACAAGGAAATTTTCCCACTGGAATTCTTTGTTCCTTACCATTACACATTATTGTTGCGTAACCTGTTCCTACATCTCTTGTACACCTGAATTTTCCTTGTTGTAAAGATATCGCCGTGCAATCACTTTTGATTGTTTTTCCATCAAACTTTATTTCATCTATCGGCATTTTAACAGTTCTATAGACTGAACCATCACCACCTGTAACCGTTGTACGTTGACCGGTTGGATTACCTGCAGAGTTATACAATTTATTGTTCCAGAATACGTTTGTTAAACATCTATCCGAACATGTTCCTCCTTTACTCGTATTGGCACATTCTTGGTCATTTGACGCCATACCTACACATGTGTCTGTACCACCCCACCGGTCTCCGTTATTTGTAACTTGTGTTCCCCATTGTGCGTCTTCACACTGGAATATTGTATACAAATCTGGAAAATGATTAGACCCATAAGCCGTTTCACATACTAAAGGAACTCCCCAATCAAAATTAGTTGGATCCGTTCTGGCACAAGCTCTGGAAACCTCTCTAATGTATTCATTAGCTACAACATTATGTCCTGCGCCTAATGGTGGTGGGTTTGGCATTACACACGTGGGTAAATTTTCTACACGACAATTTTCAGAACATGTTGTAGTTGATGGACTTATTGGTGTTGCTCCAGGTGGTGCTGGAATTTGTAATCCTCCTGGACATGTGGTAATATCACTAATATTTTGTACCGAGCATGCTTGTCTCGGAGATGTTGTTCCTGGCATTTGGCAAACTCCTCGTTTGATTCCTTCTGGATAGTTTGCTTCTTGCTGGGTTAAACAGTCAAAGCATTCTTCGGAGTCTGGAATTGTAAGGCAATTTCTGCGGTATTTATCTCCTACGAGATCATTGTATGCTGCTTGAACGTTAGCAGGTACTGGCATTTTTTATAATATTAAAATATTATTTAGTATTATAAAAATGGTAGTTAACACATATATTCAAGGTGCCGATAGTTGTAATAGTCAGGAAAAAGCACATAAATTTGAGTATATTAAAAATGGCGGTAAAACTATTCCAAAATGTTCTGAACTATCAAAGAGTCAATGTGTTGGTAGTGCTATAAATAAAGAAGGGAAAGGGTTTATAAATCATTGTAAACTAGGTTTTTGGATTTGGGAGGATGATTGTATAGATGATGATACCGCTGCTTGTTCAGTCATGCTTCCCTCAGTAGTTGACCCTGATACTGGGAATAGAAAGCTAAAATACTCGCGTAATTTTACAAATAACGACTACGCTAAAGTATGTGATTTTGCGAGAAACAGCGAAACAAATTTTCCTATAAAAAATATGAGACAAAGAGAGCCAGTTATGGGACGACCAAAAAATCCTGATGGGTTTGATACAAGTTTACATGCGGTATGGACAAATGGAGAAAACATGTGTAGTGCCGCAGGTCTTGAAAAAATAGATCTAGATAAGTATAAAGGTATTGAAGAATTAAAGTTAGATTGTGAGAAAAGAACTAAAGATTCGTGTGAGCAATCTGAAGGTGATTCTGATTTATATCCTACGAAGACTGGGAGTTTGTGTTACTGGATTGATAAATCTACTGATTATGCTGACAGGGGATGTTGGTCATATGATTTTATGTGTCAGCAGATAACAGATAAAGAAAGTTGCGAGAGTCATCCAAGTCATTTGTGTTGGTGGGATCCAAAAGTAGTGGGGATAAATAAGAAAATGGGGATGTGTACTAAATATACTTTACTGGAAGATACATATTTGAATACCACAGATAATGTTCCACGTTCTGATTATTGGTTCAAGACCGATGGTTCATTTCGGCCTGACGTTAACTGGAAAGAAGGACGAGTTCGTAAAAAAGAAAGTGGAAAGTTTTGGTCACCTTGTATTCCAACTAATGAACCAGTTAAAGACTTTGAAGTATTTTCTAATAAATTTGAGTGTGAGAATTATTGGAATGGTAGGAGTATATGTGATAGAGAAAAATTAACTTGTAGCGAGGAAACTATAAATTATTCTGATGAAGATGAGACGTATTCTAGTCAAGAGTTATGTAGTGAAAAATGTACGGCAGAATTTGCGTGTTTTGCCAATAAAAGTGATGTAAAAGTTTGTCGGCAAGTTGGTAAGGGTGATAAAAAACCTTCTAAAACGTATGATTCTTTGGAAGAATGTGAGAAGGGAACAAATTATTGTAATGATAGAAGATGGGGTTGTTTAATGTCACGCACTGGAGGTGGAGCTCGTTCATGTAGAGAAAAACTTGTAGGAGAATCTGGTTATCCAAGTAAAGAAGCATGTGAGGAGGGGACTAATTATTGTGGAAATCCGCCAGCGCCACGTTTTGCTTGTTTGAATGAGGGGAATGGTAAAGAATGTACTCAGCTTCCTCAGGGGGCTGTGTTTGACCCTTCGTATATTAGTTTGAAAGCTTGTGAGACGGAAAGTAATTACTGTGGTAGGGGGGCTCCAAGGAAGTGGGGATGTTGGAATATGGGGGGTGGTAAGGAGTGTGCTCTTTACCCAGAGGGTGCTGATAGTCCGTATAATACGAAGGAGGAATGTGAAAAGGGTACGAATTTTTGTAAGAATTAGATTTTATTATGTAAATAATAAAATGAGTTGGAATATAGAAGACGAAGATTGTTTTAAGGCAGCGAAGTTTGATGCGAAGAGAACTGTACCAACCTGCGACCCAGGTTCTAATAATGGTGCGTTTTGTGTTCAGAAAGGAACTACTAGACAGCGTGCGGGTGGCGCTTGTGAACCTGGGGAATATTGTGATGAAGTTAATCAAATTAAGTGTCCTCCATTAAAGCCAGGTCAGACTGTGTCTCATTGTCCTGCGAAAGTTCCATACATATGTGAGAATACTCCAACCACGGAAGAAGAGTGTACGGGTCCAGTTCCTTACGATGGTAATACATATACTGGTCATGAAGGTGGTGAATATGTATGGTGCAGGCGTGATGACCCAGAAAAATGGAAATGTGGTATCCCACCAGATTACTGTGGAGTCCATGGGTATTGTACTGAAAATGGTTGTAAATGTATGCCTAATTTTACACCTGACCCAGATACTGGTAAGTGTGTTTTAGGTGAAGGTCTTACTCCTGGCAAGCTTTGTGATAATTCTAGTTGTCCCGAAGGTTTTTTCTGTGGTGTACCTCAAGATAGAGATGGTAATATTGATATTGATAGAAGTGCATTGGGATATAGTTGTAGATATAATGCTAATGAATTTTGTTGTCCTCACTACGATGGTTTCCCTTGTGAAGCGTCGGATAATGCTGATTGGTCTTGTGAGAAAAACATGGGTTTGGCGGCTAAGGGAGATGCTCCCTATCATACGGAGGTATCTTGGGTGGAAGATCCTGATAATGTAGGTGGTCCGGGTAAATGTGTTGTAGGTGGTAAATTGGCGCCAACGTGTAGGTCTGTCGTGAAGATTACTACTAAACCACCAGAGCAAAGTTTTGCGTGTAACAAAGATACATTTACTTGTACAAGATTAGCTGGTAGAAGTGGTGAATACGGAACTTTGGCTGATTGTAGAACAGCTTGTGCGGCTCCACCAGCTCCAAGATGGGGTTGTTTGAATATTGGTAGTGGAAAAGCTTGTTCGCAACTTCCTGTAGGTGCTAAGTTTGAACCATCATTTCCAACTGAAGATGCGTGTATCATGGGTACTAATAATTGTAATAACTAATTTTCAAAGGTGTATATATTTAAAAGTGTCAAAAATGGAGATTTTGAAGGTGGTTTTGATGTTAAGAAAATGTAAAAATTCTATTATTTTGGAAAATAATAGAATGAGATTATTGGAAAGAATTTCCTGCTTTTTCTAATAGATTTAGTTGTAGCAAGAATCCCATGTTGAATAGGACAACGGCGAATATGTGAATTTTCTGGTCGAATACTGTTTCTGCGAATATTCCTTCTATTGCTCCTCCTAATGCTATGAGTATTGGTGGGGTAATGGATTGAAGGGTTGAAAGGGGTCCCTTGAATGCTAGTTGTCCGATTTGTGCGAAAGTGTATATGTTGAGGGTTGCTGATAGGATGAATGGTATTACGGTCATCCAAGCGATGGGGAAAGTTGAGCCACCGGTTGTTCCTTTCCATTGGAAGTAGAAGGTTGCTTTGTAGTTTTGGTTTCCTAAGTATGCGGTAAAGAACCCGAGTATTGATAGAAATTTATGCCAACCGCCGAGGAAGGATGGTCCGAGTATGGCGTAGGAGAAAGTTTGTAGTCCTATGTATTGCATGTTGAAGATGAAGAAATATGCTACGATTCTTAGCCATTGGTTATTTTTCTGGGAAACTACTACGTTTGTTCCTCCAAGTGGGTTTTCAAATGGGGCAACTTGCCATCCTTCGTATGTGTGCATCATTATACCTGGGAGACCACCGAAGAATGATATTACTGGTGATAGTAGGAGTAATAGAGTGCGAGTTTCGTCTCCTTCAAGGTAATTAGTCCATTCTTTTGAGTAGTGGAGTATGGAGGAAGCCATTAGGAAAGCGGGTATTATTGGTGCCCAGTGGACGAATTCTGTGATATTTAGGTAGAATTGTGAAGCTGTGAATGCCATGCCGATGTCAATGAGTGATTTTTTGGCGGGTGCTTTATTCCAACCCCATGCTGGTTTGTTTGGAAAGCCTCTTGAGTCTTGTGGTGTTATGTTATTAACGCGTTTAATATTAAAAGGTAGTAAGGAACTTAGATAAGATATCATTTTATATTATAAATTCTTGAATTTTTAAATAAAAATGAATAATATTTATAGGGAATATATTATAGTTAAAATGATATTGATTCGTCCTATTGTTAATGCGTTTGCTGTGTATAATTCTTACATGGTAAGACCTCTTACTTTTAATAAGCCAAAAACTTGTAATTCTTTGGTAACATGTGCTAATAAGCCTTGGTTATTTGAGGATAAAGAGATGTGTCCTGATTGTACTTGTAAGTTTTCTTGTCGTTATATGGATAGTGGGACTCCTGAGTTTGTTCCTAAGATAATTCCATATGAAAATATGCCAAAAAATCTTGTTTATCATATAAATGATGGAAGTGAGACGTAGAGTTATGATTTTCTTGGTGTTGGCGGTGATAGAGTATATTGTTGATAGAGCAAGATATACGAATTGTAAGCATGTAGGAGGTGATGTTTTTTTGTTATTTCATCATATGGTATCTGTATATGGGTATTTTGGTTGGATATTGTTTAATCCGTTGTATCATTTAATATTATCTGTGTTGATATTGATTCATTGGAAGTTGAATAATGATAGGTGTGAGTTAACTATAGTTAATAATAGGATGTGTGGTAATGATGAGAGTGAAGTTTTTTATGATTTTTTCAAGATGAGTAATGTGTTTGGAATCCATCCTGGTTATGTGGTGGGTGTGTTGATGATATATGATGTTGTATGGATTTATAATAATCGTAAAAAATTATCTTGGGAACCATTAACCAGATAATGATATTTGATTATATTACATTTGTTGCTTGTTTATCGTTTTTTATGATAATGATAAGTGAATAATTTTTGTTATCCGAATGTGTTTTCGCTGTTAACTGATATGTATAGGAAGTTGTCTTTGTCTTTTTGTTTGTCATATACTGTTTCTATGAGTTCTGATGTGGATGGAATGGTATTATTGACGAACATAAAGAGGGCTTTTTCTGGTGGAAGGTTGAGTTTTCCACGTATAACGTATAGAAATTGACCAAAAGTTAGGTCTTTTGGGGCTAAATACTTGGTTTTAAGTAGAGTTGGTAGTTCTTTGTCGTTTGTTTCGACTATAATTGGTATTTTATCGGGGTATTTATCTAGAATTCGTTTTGATTCGTCAAGACGTTGCTTTAAGGAATAGTTAGTTTGGAAACTAAATTTCATTTTATATAAGGTTTTATATAAAATAATTAGTTGAACATTTTGTCAAGGGTTTCACGGACCTTTTCTATGTCTGCTCCTGTGATAGTTAGGTCTTTCTTGTATTCTCCGTTTACGTAGAAGTGAAAGCATGGTACGCCACGAATTGGTGGTCTACCTTCAAATGGATTATCAACATCTTCCTTACAGAAAGCGGCTCTTCCTTGATATTCTCCTGCTAATTTTACGAATTGTGGGGCGCAAAACTTGCATGGTCCGCACCATTCTGTGAAGTTGTCAATGACAACAATTCTGTTGTTGCGGATAATATTGTCTCTGTGTTGTTGACTTTGGATAATATTAACGAGAGAGTTTTGTTCTTCGGTTGGTGGTTCCTCTTCGGTCTTTCCAAGGTTTCCGTATGTAGAGTATGACATTTTATTAATAATAGATATATTCTTTATAATAGTTTTTAATGTTAAGGTATATTGAAATTGAATTTTAAGGGAAGAATATCTAAAAAATATAGATATGACTCGTGTACTGACTAAGAAAGAGATTGAGAATCTATTAGATTTTATTGTTCCACAGGATGGTATTCCATTGGATACTGCTATGTCTGTTGTGGAGGCGAATAAAGAGCGATTTAGAGCTCAGTTGGTTGGTCAGAAGGTATATCCTTCAATAATACCAAAGTTGAAGGAGCAAATGAAAAAGTCATTTGAGGATAGTTTGGTTCAAGCTGGTGAGAGTGTAGGAGTTATTTGTGCTCAGAGTATTGGTGAGAAACAGACACAGACGACCTTGAACTCTGTTGATTGGACTGAAAGAATTTTATATACTAAGGATGGTATTACTAATATTAAACCTATTGGTGAAATGATTGACAAATTATTGGCTGAGAATCCTTTGGAAATAACACATATTGAGGAAAATAGAACAGAGTATTTACCTTTACCCGATGGTTATTTGATCCCTTCTACTGATGAAAATGGTATGGTATCTTGGTACAGAATAGAAGCTATTACAAGGCATCTACCTGTAGGTAAATTGGTTAAAGTTATTACCCAAAGTGGTCGTAGTGTTATGGCTACACAATCAAAGTCTTTTCTAGTATGGAATGGTAACAAGTTTGACGGTGTATTAGGTTCAGATGTAAAGGTTGGTGATATTTTACCAACAACATCAAGATTAGTGAAGCCTGTTATTTGTCAGGATTATTTTGATATGAAGACAATTTTTCCTATGTCTGAATATATCTATACTACTGAGGTAAATAAAGTGATAAAATATCAGAAAGTGAATGGAGGAATTTCTAGTAAGCGTAATAACAAGTTCAATGAATTGAATGGTATAGAATATCTTGTTCCATACAATAGATATGATACGATGTTAGGAAGAAGAAAAGACTATTTCCAAAACTGTAAGGATGGTTTAATTTATATACACAAAGCAAATCAATTTGTATCACATATTCCTGATAAAATTCCACTTGATAATGATTTTGGGTTCTTTATTGGACTTTATCTTGCTGAGGGGTGGGTGACGAAAACGTTTCTTGGTGTTAGCAATAATGACGAAGTTATTAGGAAACGTATTACTGATTTTTGTGATAGATATGGTATTACATATCATTTGGTCGTGTCAAAGGGAAAGAATGTTAGGAATGGGATTAGTAGTGATTTGAAAGTTCATTCAGTGCTTTTTGCGAGGTTGTTTAAGGCAATTTGTGATACAGGTTCTGTTAATAAACGTGTTCCAGAGTTTGCTTATACTGCTCCAGATGAGTTTATCAAAGGTTTAATTGATGGTTATATTAGTGGAGATGGAACTATTAGTAAAGATGATGGTAGTATTACAGTTTCTTCGGTATCTGAAGATTTGATTACTGGAATATCATTTCTCTTGTCGTATTTTGGTATTCTTGGAAAAATTAGTAGTCATCAAGTAAGTAAAAATAATGTTGGTAGTCAAAATATTAAAAAGGTTCATACATTAAGAATTAGTAATGGTTATGCTCAGGATTTTGCAAAGATTATTACTTTAACAGAATCAAAT
>Ga0181568_10004916_pt1 | contig 11838 bp, 11 predicted proteins | sample 101ome_20_FD_133758 | JGI IMG/M metagenome (GOLD analysis project Ga0181568, IMG submission 133758) | Coastal salt marsh microbial communities from the Groves Creek Marsh, Skidaway Island, Georgia - 101404AT metaG (megahit assembly) | ecosystem: Environmental > Aquatic > Marine > Intertidal...
AAAATTCAAAATAAAAATGATAGAAACAATGGGGCTAACAGAAACTTGTGCTCCAATACTATCTAATCCACCATCACCAAATCCAATTAAATATGGCTCACCTGGTATACCTTATGGAAATGATGTGCGAATTTTAAATGAGAAATACGAAGAGGTCGAAAGAAATATAATTGGTCAAATTTGTGTTAGAGGTAAAAATGTAATGAAAGAATATTTTAAAAATCCAGATGAAACTAAAAAAAGTTTTTTCAAAGATTGGTTTTTAACAGGAGATCTTGGTTTAATGGATGATGATAATTTCGTATTTGTTAAAGGAAGAATAAAAGAATTGATTATAAAGGGAGGTGAAAATATATCACCAAGAGAAATTGACGATATACTTTATCAACATCCAAATATCCTAGAAGCAGCTGCATTCGGAGTAGCTTGTGATCATTATGGTGAAAAAATTGAAGCTGGTGTCGTTCTCAAAAAAAAAGGTATTACTTCAGAAGAAGAAATATTAAATCATTGCAAAAATTTTTTGGGAAACTTTAAATCACCTAATAAAATTCATTTTTTTGAAGAATTACCAAAGGGGTCTTCAGGAAAAATCCAAAGATTAAAAATTTCAGAACTAATTTAAATTATACTTTAATAAATTTAGAATTTAATTTTTTAGACTTAACGCTTGCCTGAAATAATTTAGTGTTTTCTAATACTTCATTAAGATCCACTGGAAACTTTTTATTGTATTTTATACATTTCGCAAATTCCTCGAGCTCTCTTTTTTCAATATTTTTATATTTTAAATTTATATGTTCAATTTTGTTGTTTCCAATCTGCTGAACTAAATCTTTTTCATTAAAAATTTTTATCCATCCAGTAGATCCAAATACTTTTAGCTCCCAATATTTGTTTGTAGCTAAAATGGTACTTAAATAACCCATAGTACCATTTTTGAATTCTAAAATTAGATCAGTTGAGTCGTCAAGATGTGAGCTTTTTAAAATTTTTTTACTTCTTGCTAATACTTTTTCTACTTTACCGTTTAAATTAATCATAAGATCAGTTATATGAATTCCTTTACCTGTCATTCCACCTAAGGGCGTTTCTGAAATTTGGTTTCTCCAGCTTTTCTTATTATCTTTGAAACTACTCTTGCCTGAAAAGGAACCTTCAATGTGAGTTATTTTTCCAATTTTATTTTTTTTGATTTGTTCTTTTAAAAATAAGTAAGTCTCTAAAAATCTTCTATTCTGTCCTACGGCTAGTAGAATTTTTTTCTTTTTACATATGGAAATAATATTTTTTGCACTTTTAGAATCTAATGCTAAAGGTTTTTCAACAAAAATAGGTTTTTTATATCTGGAAAGAATTTTAATTTCTTTTTCATGAGAACTATGAGGGGTACAAAGAACAAACCCATCAATTTTTTTACTATTTAGTAAATCTTTATGATTTTTATAGATTGAAAGATTGTATCTTCCTGCTTCATTTTTAATTCTTTCAGGATTTCTTGATATTACAGAGTTAAATCTTACTACTTTGCTTTTTTCGTTTACTGATTTTACTAATTCAAGACCCCACTTGCCAAGACCTATTATTGCAAGCTCTATCATTATTTTGTTTCAAAACCATTTTTTTTCACAGCTTCAATACAAATTTTTTCATCATTTTCACCTTTGTCTCCACTTATACCTACTGAACCAATAATTTCATTATTATGCATTATAGGTATCGCTCCTGGATTCGGTAAAATCCTTCCTTTTGATGTTACAGTCAAACCATTTACAAACGCAGGATTATTTTTAGCTTTTTCTCCTAAACCTCTACTAGACTCTCCCATTGCAACACATCCCCATGCTTTGCCTTTAGCAACATCAATTCTAAAAAAACTTGCACCATCTTCTTTAAGAGAAACTACTGTATTTCCATGCTTGTCCAACACAACCACCGCAATCGGTTTAGCATTAGTTGATCTTGCAATTGAAATACATTCATTTGCGATAGATAAAGCTTTTTCTAAGTTGATCATTTTATAAATCCTTATATTTTTTAGTATTTTTTAAATTTTAACAGTTAATTAATCTAAATTTTATACTAATTTTTAAACATTTAAAACAGATTTAATTAAATAAAATTAAAAAATAGTTAACAAGTCAACTTAATTTTGTTACAGTTTTTGAAATTAAAACATAAGGGGAAACATGAAAAAAATAATAAGTAAATTTTTCTTTTTATCAATTTTTGTTAGCTTAATTTCTCTAGGCGGAATTGCAAATTCTTTTCCAACCAAACCTATTGAATTAATTTGTTCTACCAAAGCTGGCTCAGGAGCTGCTGCTTGGTGTGAAATGATGGCTAACGAAATGTCACAAAAAGGAAGATTGGGAGTTCCAATAACTGTTCTATATAAACCAGGTGGAGCTAATCATGAGGGTGTTGTTTATACAGACTCAAAAAAAGCTGATGGTCATACAATTTTACATATAAATGGTAGTCACTCAGGTTATTTCAACTTACCACATTTTACAAAAACATTTGATGATTTTTCAATGGTAGCTAAGGTTGAGCGTCACTTATATGCTATCGCTGTAAGATGTGATGATCCAGAAATAAAATCTTGGGCTGATCTAGTAAAAATAGAAAAAGCCAATCCTGGAACGCTTTCAATGGGAAGTAATAAACCTGGATCTCTACACCATAGACAACATATCTTGATAAACAATGACCAAGATATTCAGATGAGATTTGTTCCTTACAAAGGCACTGGTGGTGTTGTTAAAGATATAGCTGGTGGTCATTTAAGAGTTGGTTTTGCTCAACCAGGAAAGTGGAACAAACACATTAAATCTGGTGTTGCATGTCCATTAGCTTTATTAAATGAGACTAGACTTGATCATCCTTTATGGACAGATGTTCCAACAATTGGAGAGCTTGGTGCTAAATACACTATACCTCATCAATTCCAAGGATTTATGGTTAAAAAAGGTACATCTGATAAAATCATGGATGAAATATCAAGAGCAGCCAAAGCTGTTATTGATTCAGAGGCTTATCAAGCGTATATAAAAAAACAACCACACGTTATACCAATGTTTGAAGATGATAGAAAATCTATCACAAGCAATTTTCAACAAAGTTTGAAAGATGCCAAGGTCTTCATGAAAGCAAACGGTATAATCTAAAATCTTTTGAACCGGAGCTATTAAATTAGCTCCGGTTTTTATCATGATTAAAATTAACAGTAAAAAAATAGTTTTATTTATTTCATTATTTTTTTTAATTTTTTTAATTTTTCTGTTTTATGAAACAACAAATATGTCTAAATCTATTTTACCCGGATATCCTGGTGATGCTTTTTTTCCAAGACTTATTTTAATTTTTTCAATTTTTTGGACTTCAATTTTATTAATACAAAATTTAGTTAAAAATTTTTTGTTATTTAAATCAGTTGAGGACAAAGAAACAGATATAGAAATTTATTTTAAAGATATTGCTTTTTTATTTTTTATTTCAATAATTTATATTTTATTTTTAGACTTTATTGGTTTTGAAATTTTAACATTTTCTTTTTTGTTTGTCTTACTTGTAAATAGACTTGATTTAAATTTAGGAAAATCAATCTTTTATTCTTCTCTAATATCTTTTATTTCAATGATAATTTTCTGGTTTGTTTTTATAATTTTTTTGAAGATACCTTTTTCTCTTAAATTTTTACCATTTTTACTTTATTGATATGGAAATTTTACTTAACTTACCCAACTTTATTTTAAATCTTTTTACATTTACAACAGTATTAATAATACTTTCAGGTGTTTTTCTGGGAATATTATTAGGCGCATTACCTGGTTTTGGTAGCGCGCAGTCTCTTGCAATTTTATTTCCTCTCACTTTTGTAATGAGTACCAGCGACTCTCTCATATTTCTGTTAGCAGTTTATTCTGCAGCAGAATATGGTGGGTCAATACCAGCTATTTTAATTAAAACACCTGGAACACCTGCAAATGCAATATCTATACTTGACGGGTATACAATGGCTCAAAAAGGTGAACCAAAAAGAGCTTTACAAGTTTCTTTGATATCTGGTGTATTTGGAGGACTTACTAGCACTTTAATATTTATAGTATCTGGAACCACTCTTGCTTATTTTGGTTTGAAGTTTGGACCAGGTGAAATGTTTGCACTTGGGATTTTTGGGTTATCAATTATAGGAACTTTTTTTGGAAAAAATATTGCCAAAGGTTTTTTTGCTACAGGCTTAGGTTTGCTTTTGGCCACTGTAGGAACTTCTGGTTTTGGAGGGATGAGATTTGTATTTGATCAAGCATATCTAATGGATGGTATCCCTTTGGTTGTAATAGTAATTGGTTTATTAGCATGTCCTGAAGCTTTTAAATTATTAGTAGACTCTAAAAATGAAAAAAAAGTAGATAAAAAAAATTTTTTCCAAAAGTTAGATAAAGGTTTTAGATTGTCTTTTATTAAAAGACTTATCCCAACTTGGATACGATGTAGCTTGCTTGGAACATTAATTGGCGCAATTCCTGGTGCTGGTGCAGCAATTGGTTCAATGATTGCATATACACAAGAGAGAAAATGGTCGAAACTATCAGATAAGTTTGGAACAGGGATTGATGAAGGTATAGCGGCACCTGAAACAGCAAATAATTCAGTTGTCGCTGGAACACTAATTCCTACTTTAGCTCTTGGAATTCCCGGCTCAGGGGCTGCTGCGATATTAATTGGTTTAATGATTAGTAAAGGAGTTGTTCCCGGACCTTTTTTATTTGTTGATGAAAAAAATTTAATATCTTTAATTTTTGGAGGTCTAATAGTTACAAATTTATTTTTATTATGTATAGGTTTTTTTGCTACAAATTTATTTGCAAAAGTAACAAGTATTTCCAAAAAAAGATTAGGTTGCTTTGTTATGATATTAATAATCATAGGAACTTATTCATACAGTAATTATGGAGCACATGTTTTAATGGCTCTTATATTAGGATTTCTTGGTTATATATTTATGAAAGTTAATATACCACCAATACCAATTGTATTAGGATTTGTTATGAGTCCTATTATTGAACAAAATTTAAATAGAGCATTAACAATTCATAATGGGGATTTAACTATTGTTTTATTTAGGCCAATCACTTTAACAATTTTATTTTTAGCTTTTTTAACAATACTTTATGGTGTAACTACAAGGAGATAATTATGAGTGTATATAAATTTGAAGAATTAAAATCAGTAAAATTAACCCCACATTTATCATCAGGAACTTCACCTATAATTGAGGGTAAGTATGTTTATTACTGCTTAAATCAAAAAGAAGCTGGTACAGGATCTGAATTACATTATCATCCAAATGAACTTTTAATTTTTGCCTTAAGAGGAAAAATTAATGCAGTAGTTGGCAAAGAGAGAAAAATTGTCCATCCAGGAACATTTATTTTAATTCCACCTAATGTGAGACATTCTATGAAAGCTACTGAAGATGAACCTTGCGCATATTTATATATTAAAGATTGCACTTGGACTGTTGTAGGAGTATCAGCAGATGAAGAACTTCCAGATAAACCTATGAGTGTTGAAGAGGTAAATCAAAAATTTGAAAAAGGTGAAATACAAGATAGAAAAAATAAAGGTGCGAATAGCACAACTGAATCAGGCAATAAATCAATAATTATTGATGGTGTGCCCAACTGTTATTACAAAATTCTAGATAATATTGAACAACCATACAGTGTAGGAAATAATATCACTTCAATACAAGGTGAAAGAATGGATTTTAAATTTTATGAATTAAATAAAAACTATGAAGAAGAACAGGTAAAATCTGATCATGAATATTTTTTTTATATTTTAGATGGAACATTTAAGTTTAAAATAAATGATAAAGAATTTAATGTTGATAAAAGCTCGATAGTCAAAATTCAAAAAGATGAAAACTACAAATTTTCAAATCTATCTCAAAAATCTAGAATTGTTGCAATTAATTCAAATAAATTTTTAGAAAGCAAAATATCTTAAAACTTGTATTAAAAAACAATAATTTAAAGCCTTTTTAATCATTTAGTTGACATGTTAACAAACTATTTTTTGTTGACATGTTAACTACTAATTTATACGTTTTGAGAATAATTTTAAGAAGGGGGATTATGACTAATATAAAAAAAATACTAATCACAATATCAATTTTTCTTTTAGGTTTTGGTCAAGTTGCTAATGCAGCATGGGAGCCTACTAAAGAAGTTGAAATAGTAGCACATGCTAAAGAAACTTCTTCAACTGTTGCTTTTGCTAGAGCAGTAATCAAAGTTATTGAAGAAGAAAAATTATTACCTAATGGTGTAAAGCTAACAATTATAAGAGGTGCAAGAGGTGGAAAAGCTAGAAATTATGTTTTAAATAAAAACAAAGATCCACATGTAATGCAGGTTCTAACTCCATCACAGATTAATAACGTTATCTTAACTGGACAAGAAGTTGGATATCAAAATGCTAAAGGTATTTCTGCATTGGTAGTTTCACCTTTATTGCTAACTGTAAATGCAGACTCAGATTATAAATCTTTAAATGATATAATAAAAAAAGCAAAAGCAAATCCTGGTAAGGTAGTTCAAGGTGGGGGTGACTTTGGTCAAGTAGCATCTTTAGTAGGAAAAATGATGGCTGACGAGAAGGGTGTTGATATAACTTATACCCCATTTGATGATGAAGGTGTTTTACAATTACTTGGTGGTCATATAGATTTTATTTTAGAAAACCCAGGTCAAGTATTTAAATTTGTAAAAGCAGGTAAAATGAGAATTCTTGCCTCATCAGTTAAACTACCATCAATGCCTGAAGTGCCAACTTTTAAAAAAGCTGGATACAAAGGAACAATACTTGCTCAATATAGAGGTTTATGGTTTTCAAATGAAAACTCAAATGCTCAAGCAAACTTCTACAGCAAACTTATGAAGAAAATTGCCAAAACACAATCTTTCCAAGATTATGTTGCAAAAAACAACTTGGCACCAATTTCTATTCATCAATCTAAATTGGATAAAATGTTAGCTGAGGAGCACGCTGCTTATTTCAAATTAAGTACTGAATTAAATTTAATTAAGAAATAAAAAATTATAATATTACCGTAACTTTTAAAAAAGTTACGGTAGTATATTTATGAAACTTTTTTACAAATTATTCTTCTCAAAACAAAATTTATTAGCAACAATTTTTTTAATTACTCTTATTTTATATTTTATTTCCTCCTTTGATTTAGAAAAAACTATTGGTGAGGATGTGGTTGGGCCTTCAAGTTTTCCAATTTTAGTTGCAACTTTTGGTTTTCTTTTATTGACAATATACTTTCTTAAAAGTTTAAAAACTTTAAATGAAAACGATCCTATAACTTTTGAAGTTATTAAAAATAAATTCACAAAAATGGCTCCAATTTTTATAACAATAGTTTTTGTAGTCCTGTTTGAGTTAATTGGTTTCCTTTTTTCAAGTTTTCTTTATTCTTTTTTATTTATTTTGTATTTAAAAAAAACAATAAAATATTCATTTGTTTTTAGTGCAATTATTACTTTGTGTATTTTTATAATTTTTTACTATGGGTTAAATTTTCAAATGCCGATGGGTGAACTGGTTGATACTGATAAACTTTTTCCCTTTTTAGAAGATTTAAAGAAAATGATTTATTAAATGTTTGATACAATATTTATAAATTTGATAGATGGTTTTAAAATCATTCTACAAGTTAAATATTTAATGTATGCACTATTTGGTTCTTTATTAGGGACTATAGTTGGAGTTTTACCAGGAATTGGTTCTGCAGGTGCTTTAGCAATGATGCTACCGATAATATTGGTGCTTGACCCTTTAGGATCTGTATTTATGTTAGCAGCAACCTACACAGGTGTCATGTATGGTGGATCAACAGCATCCATTCTTTTAAGAGTACCAGGTGACACATCTGCTGTAATAGCCTGTCTAGATGGGCATGAAATGGCAAAACAAGGTAATGCTGGAGCTGCTTTATGTATTGCTGCAATTGGATCTTACATTGCTGGTACAATAGCAGTTGTTGGTTTAATGATTTTAGGGCCATTTGTAGCTGACTTGGCCCTTAAATTTAGTGCACCTGAGTACTTGGCATTATACATCTTTGCAGTTACAGCAGTTTGCAGTTTAGTTGGAAATTCTATGGTTAAGGCTCTTTTAGCAATGGTGTTTGGTTTAATGATATCAACTATTGGTGAAGATTTTATGGGAGTAAAAAGATTTACTTTAGGTATTACAGAACTCTGGGATGGTATACAATTTCTATCAGTTACTTTGGGTCTTTTTGCTATTTCTGAAGTAATAATTAATTCTGAAAATATTTTATCAAATCAAAAAAGAGAAGTATTAAAACACAGAGTATTTATTAAATTAAAAGAGATAGTTTATAGTTTCTGGTCTATAATTAGAGGAGGTTTCATAGGATTTATTATTGGAGTGCTTCCTGGGGCGGGTGCTGGAATTGCATCATTTGTTTCTTATTCAACAGAAAGACAAATAAGTAAAAATCCAGAAAATTTTGGAAAGGGCGAGATAAAAGGAGTTGCTGGTCCAGAGTCTGCAAATAATGCGGCTAGTGCAGGAGCTTTTGTACCCATGTTAGCTTTAGGAGTTCCGGGTTCAGCTACGACTGCTGTAATGTTAGGAGCATTTCTTATGCTAGATATTCAAGCTGGACCTATGTTATTTATTGAAAGGCCAGATGTAGTTTGGGGGCTAGTTGCAGCTCTTTATGTTGGAAATATTTTTTTATTAATTTTAAATCTCCCTCTAATAAGTTTATTTGTTAGAATTTTATATATTCCTATGGCTATATTACTCCCAATAATAACAATAATTTGTATGCTAGGCATATATTCTAGTGACCAACTTACATTAAGTTTATATTTGATGTGTTTATTTGGTATAATTGGTTATTTTATGAGATCTTGTGATTATCCTCTAGCACCAGTGATATTAGGTGTAGTTCTTGGGACAAGAATGGAAGAATCTTTTAGACAAACGATGATTATGAATCAGGGAAATTTTTATCAAATTTTAGATAGGCCAATAGTTTTAATTTTCTTTGGTTTAGCTATAGTTTCTATATTAATTCCTTTGATGTTTAATAAAATTAAATTAGATGCATCAGACGTTGATTAAGAGTAAATTTCTTTATTAATCAATCTAGTATTATCAATTTTTCCTTTAAAAAAGTTTTCTATATTAATTGCACAATGTAATGACATTTCAGCAAGGCACTCTTCAGTATACGCAGCTGAGTGAGGTGTGAGTATTGTGTTATTTAGTTTAAATAGTTCATTATCTGATGAAGGTGGCTCTGGATTAAATACATCTAGTCCAGCATAAAAATTATTATTTTCTTTTAAATGATTGATTAGATCTTTTTCATTAATTAAATCACCTCGAGAAGTATTAATTATTGCACAATCATTTTTTAATTTATCCAAAAAGGTTTTATCAATAAGAGCTTTTTCAGAATCATTAAACGGAATATGTAAACTAATAAAATCATAAATATTTAAATTTTCTTTAATATTTTTAACAATCTTAATGTTCTTAGATAAGTTTTCTAAATTCAAAAATTTATCATATATAAAAACATTCATATTAAAAAAACTACAAATATCTGCAATTTTTTTTCCTATTCTGCCATATCCAAAAATTAAAATATTTTTTTTATTAAGGTCATTGCTATTAAAAGAATTTCTTATCTCAAAATTATTAGATCTCACTTCGGCATCGTAATAGTTAATTTTTTTCGCAATATTTATAATTAAACCAAATGTATGTTCTGCCACTGACGTTGAGTTCACATCCCCAATAATAAAAAGAGGTATTTTTCTTTTATTTATTACATCAAGGTTTACATTATTATAACCAACTCCATGTCTAGCAATAATTTTAAGATTTTTAGATAAATCAATAAATTCTTGATCTACTTTTGTCATTTTTACAATTAAAGCATCGTACGAATTTAATATATTTTTGTAATCATTATTTTGATCACTAACTTCATCAACTTGATATGAAAGATTTTTTAAATATTTTATTCCTGCATTGTGGATTTTGCCTAAAACTAAAACTTTCTTCATATTTTGTTTGACCACATTTTATAAAGTTTTAATTGATCTGAATTTTTTCCAAGTTTATTTTTTGATTTTTTTAAAAGGTTTAAAATATTTGACGATATTGTTGCATTATTAACATATTTTTTAATTAAATCATTTGCAATCTGTACATCTTTAGTAAGTAAATTAAGTGTAAATCCAGAATTATAATTTTTCATTAATATTCCATCTTTGATTTTTTTAAAATAAGGATGGTTCTTACCTGTTGTTGCTTGATCTATTGCATTAATTAAAAAATTTTTTTTTATTCCAAATTTGAAAGCTGTTGTAATTGCTTCAAGGTAGGTATTTAGAATTGAGGCATTAATAAAGTTATTAAGTGCTTTTAGAGAATGGCCACTACCAAGTTTTCCACACCAAATTATTTTTCCAAAACATTCTAAGACTCTCACTATTTCATTATTTTTTTTAGTTCCACCAAAAAACAAAGTTAGCTCACCAGTTTTTGCAAATTTCACACCTCCAGCTACTGGACAATCGTAAAATCTAATTTTTTTTTGCTTTAATTTTTTTCCTATTTTTAAAGTTTCAGTCGGTATTGATGTGCTCATATCAATTATAATGGAATTTTTTTTTAATTTTTGTGAAAGTTTGTTATTTTTAAAAATAATATCATTTACTTCTTTACTTGAAGGCACCATTAAAATTACACAGTCTATTTTCTCTATAGAATTTAAAAAATTTTCCTTCTTAATTTTAGTTGTATCGTAAAAAATTTTTAAATTATTTTTATTTATATCGTATGGAAAAATTTTATATTTTTTCTTTACCAAGTGTTTGGCCATGTAAAATCCCATGTTACCCAAACCAATAAAAGCAATATTTTTTATTTTCATTAAATTTTTTTTATTAATTTGCTTCTAGTGGAATATTTATATTCAAATCTTCTGCAAATACTCCACCTCTTTCGCCAATTTTAATACTTCCCCATCTATCTATATATTTTTCTGACAATTCTCTGTCTTTATAGGCAGATATCCATAACCTCAAAAGATGTCTTTTTTTTCTATCATCTTCATGATCTTCATAAGACATTCTGTCATGAAACAATGTATGATTATAAATTACCTGTATATCACCTGGCTCAAACATCATTCTCATGTAAAGTCTCTCATCATTTGCATATTTATCAACTATATCTAAAGCTTCCCTTTGTTTTTTAGAAATTGTCACTCCTTCAAATCTTGTAGAGCTTTCTAAGTATTGCCTTAAAAAATATGAGGATATTTTTCCATTTTTTTCATAGTAAACAGGTGTCATCGAATAACCTTTTTGATTTCCACCTTCTTCACCTCTTCTATCAAGAGGAAATGGCTCAAATAGGGTAGGTAGATATTCTGGATGGTCCTCTAAAATTTTATTAAAAATTGTCATCGAACTAACCAATAAAGATTCACCACCTTTTTTTGCCTTATTTAAACACAAAAGTGAAACAATATCGCTTCTATCACTATGAAAGGTTTGTCTATAAGTTGTTTCATACACTCTTGCTGTAAAATCTTTTTTGGTGTCTTTACCAAGGTCTTTAATATGTCCTAGTAAATGTCCTTTCTTATTTTGAACTCTAAAGTTACCAAAAAAAGAACAGAAACCCATATAAGCTGTTATTATTTTCTCTCTTTTCCATTCATTAACTGGCATTCCTCTAATTAATGCAAATCCTCTTCCA
>Ga0181568_10004920_pt1 | contig 11831 bp, 9 predicted proteins | sample 101ome_20_FD_133758 | JGI IMG/M metagenome (GOLD analysis project Ga0181568, IMG submission 133758) | Coastal salt marsh microbial communities from the Groves Creek Marsh, Skidaway Island, Georgia - 101404AT metaG (megahit assembly) | ecosystem: Environmental > Aquatic > Marine > Intertidal zone...
CAAGAAAAGGCGGCTAAGGAAGCAGCTAAAGAAGCACAAGAAGAAGCAGCTAAAGAAGCTGCTAAAGAAGCGCAAGAAAAAGCTGCTAAAGAAGCACAAAAAGAAGCTGCTAAAGAAGCACAAGAAGAAGCAACTAAGGAAGCGGAAAAGGAAGCAGAAAAACAAATGGAAAAGACAGTTCAAAAAGAAATAGAAAAAACAGTTGAAAAAGAAATAGAAGAAGAAGCAAGTAAAATGGCAATAGAAGCTGCAGAAGAAGCAGCTGCAGAAGTTACAGTTGAAGCAGCAACAGAGGCAAGTATGGGTCCTGTAGGATGGGCTTTATTAGCATTTGATGTAGTTTCTATGGGTTTAGATATATGGGATCCAGCTGATTATAAAAGTTATAAAAGTAGTGATTACTGGAAAAAAATATCAGGTTCGATTAATTCTACATGGAAAAAAAATATAATTGATGTTAATGAAAATTATAAAAATTGTTATTTAGGTTATAAAATTGTAAACGGTAAAAAAATAAAACTAGATGAAAGTGAAATAAATTTGTGTAAAAATAAATATCCAAAAGCGCTTGAAAAATTAATTCAAATAAAGGATCCTCATGTTGTAGGACCTTTAAATAAATTAACTAGTAAAGATCATCAAGAGAAAATGGGTAAATTTATAAACGAATATCAAACTAAAAATATTAAAAATTTTTCAAGTGAATATTTTAAAAGTTTAACTAAAGATGATATGAATAATATGGTAGAAAAATATGTTAAAAATACAGATTTTACTAAATTAATACCGAATTATCATGATTTATCTCCTGTACAATTAGCTCAAAAGAAGATGGAATTATTCCAGGGAGAAGATCCTAATTCACCATTAAATAAAAAAATGAAAACATTTATTGGAAATAAATTAAAAACCTATTTAAATTCTAAACAAGCTGTTCATGATTTTAATAAACATTTATGTGATGAAACAAAAAACGGAAGATTTATAGAAGCTGGTGCTTTTAAAGGATTCTGTACTTATAATAGTAAATCTAGTTGTAATAGTTCATATGATTGGAATAAAATTAAAACAAAAAATAATGGTAGTTATGCACAATATTATACTAAAGAAAACCCATATCATTATACTTCATCTGAAGGAAATGGTACAGAAACTAATATATGTTTAAGTGCAAATTGGAAAGCTCAAATTAGAAAAATGTGTGAAAATAATAGTGTTAAAATAAAATCAGCAGCTCCTGTTGTTGGCGGTGTAATTGGAGCTACTGTAGGTGGTGTAGCTGGTGCAGCTGCTGGCACTGCTATTGCATCATCAATAGATAAAAATCCAATTACATATAAAAAATTACCATTAACATTTAATGAAGTTACAAATATTTGTGATGCGAATAAAGAGTATTGTGATTATTATGGAATGGATTATATGGAAGACGATAATGGATATGGATATTGTTCTACTTCTGATTCTGATAAATTCGGTAAAATGTTATTTGGATCAACTATATACAATGGAATAAGAAAAACATTAAGAAATTTACCTGGTAGAGAATGTAATGATGATGCAAATTGTTTTGATAAATATGGAAAATCTAAAGATTCATGTTTTAATTATAAATGTGTAACTAGAGCTGGATTACATCACCCATGTTGGAGAGATACAAATTGTGCTAAAAATGAATATGGTAAGAATATGATATGTATGTCTGGTGGAAATAGAGTAGGTAAAAATACTTCCGGTGCTGTAGGTTTATGCCAAACATGTTGGAATAATGATCAATGTTCAAATGATAAAACTTGTTTAGATTTACAATGTAAAGAAAAAAGGAGTAATGGTGCTGCATGTTGGAGAGATAACAATTGTAAAAGTGGAGTATGTTTATCTGGTGGTGGTAGAACAGGATCAAAATCAGCAGCAGCAATTGGTAAATGTTGTAAATCAGAAGAAATTTTTGCTGGTGTACATTTTTGTTCAGATGATCCTGCATTAAAAGCAGCTAAATTAGCTGCTGAAAAAGCTAAAGAAATTTCTAAAGTTGTCGTTGATAAAGCAAAAACAATAGGTAATGCTGCTGTTAAAGAAACTAAAAAAATAGCAAATGCAGCTGAAAAAAAAGTAAGCGAATTAGCTGATAAAGCTGATAAAGCATTTAAAATAAAACAAAAAGAAGAAGCTGTTGCTAAAGCATTGCATTTAAAAGAATTAGAAGATCTAGCAAAAAAGAAAGAAAAAGCATTAGCTGCAAAAACTGCAAAATTAGCTGCTGAAGCTAAAGCAAAAGCTGCAAAATTAGCTGCTGAAGCTAAAGCAAAAGCTGCAAAATTAGCTGCTGAAGCTAAAGCAGAAGCTGCAAAATTAGCAGCTGAAGCTAAAGAAAAAGCAGCAGAAGTAGCTGCTGCAGCAAAGAAAAAAGCAGAAGAAATAGCAGCTGCTGCAAAGAAAAAAGCAGCTGAAGCTGCAGCTGCTGCAGCTAAAGCTTTACATTTAAAACAGGCTAAGGAAGCAGCGGCTAGGGCAGCTGCTGCTGCAGCAAAGGCATTACATTTAAAACAGATTAAGGAAGCGGCGGCTAGAGCAGCAGCTGCTGCAGCTGCAAAAGCTAGAGAAGCAGCTCATTCTGTTAGTTATGTTGCATCTAGTGTTGTAAATTGGTTCAAAGGATGGTGTGATATAAAATTAAAAAATAATTTAAAAGTATTAATTAAAGATCATTTTGCCCCTGGTGTTCATTTATATTATTTTGAATGGAATAAATTAGCGCATGAAAAATTTAATTTACATGGATCAACAATAGGTCCATTAGCTAATGAAATAGAAAAGGTTTATCCTGAAATTATAAGTAATCATATGGGATTTAAAAGAAATGTTTTAGATAATCTAATTGATCATGATAATTATAAATTTAAATATTTATTAAGTGATATTATTTATTTTAATATAAATTATTTTTCAAATAAAATTGGATTAAAATTATATAATCCTGTTAATAACGTGGTAGAACCATATAATAATTATGATACATTTTCTAGAATATAATTTAATAAAAAATATTTAATTATTTTTCTATAGTTATATATATATATATATAATGAGTTTTCATTCATATGAACATTTTGGTGTAGGTACAGAAGTAGCAGAGGAACTCGTTGAAGCAGGGGGTAAAGATTTAGCAGAATCAGCTGCAAAAGAAGGAGCTGAAGTATTGGCTAAAGAAGTTGGAGAAAGTGCTTCTAAAGAAGCTGGGGAAGAAGCTACAGAAGAAGCAGGTAAAAAATCACTTAGTGAAACTTTAAAAGATGGTGCAAAATCTTTAGGAGAAAAAGTGGTAAAAAATCCAGGTAAAGCTTTAATAGCTGCTGGATTAGTAGGAACAGGTGCAGCAGCTTTAATTAATAAAAAAAGTTTTGGTGAACAATTAGGTGATGAAGTAAGAGGTGGTACTAACGCTGCTATTAAATATGTTGGAAAACCTGCTGCTACTACTTTTATGAAAACAATAATGGACTTTTTAAAAACTACATTTGGACCAGCTTGGAATACTGTTAAATGGGTTTTAATTGGTATTGGTGTGTTGATTGTAATTACTATGATCTGGAAAATTATTAGTTTATTTAAAGGAAATTAAAAAAAATATATAATTATTTTTTCTAATTATAATTATATATGACATATTTTTATATTGAAAATTTTAGTATGGAAGAAGATTTACTATCTAGTCTTGAATCAGAAGGAAAAAGTTTGATATCAGGAATAGAAAAGGATGGAGAAAAAGCTTTAGTTGGTGCAAAGTCTGAGGCAAAAGATATAGAAAAAAAAGTAGAGCAAGGTGCAACTAGTGTTTTAGGAAAAGATGTAGTTAAAAAAGCAGAATCAAGTGTAAGTTCTTTAGGTTATGGAGCAAAAAGTTTAGTAAAGAAGTTAGAGGAAGGTGCAAGTAGTGTTTTAGGAAAAGATGTAGTTAAAAAAGCAGAATCAGGTGTAAGTTCTTTAGGTTCTGGAGCAAAAAGTTTAGTAAAGAAGGTAGAGGAAGGTGCTAGTAGTGTTTTAGGAAAAGATATAGTTAAAAAAGCAGAATCAGGAATAAAAAATGTAATTGAAGATGTTAGTAATCCAACAAAAATAGTAGGCGATGTAGTCAAGTCAGTTGTTGATCCAGAAAAAATTATAAAAAAAATAGAAAAACCATTAAATAAAGAAGTTGATGTTATAACAAAAAAAGTAAAAAAAGATTTAGTTAAACCAGTTGAAGATGAAGTTAAGAAAATATCTACTGAAGTTGTTGATCATACTGTTGATAAAGTAAAAAAAGCTTCAGAAGAAGTAGTAGATGATTCTACAAAGAAAGTTGAAGAAAACATTGTGAAACCATCAATAAAAGAGACTGAAAATGCAGCAAATCGTGTAGTAGAAAAAGCAGCAAAGACATTTAGTGGATCTATTAGATCTATTATTGGTCCTATTTGGGATTGGTTAAAATGGGTTGTATTAGGCTTAGGAGTATTAATTGTAATTTTAATAATTACTTCAATAGTCAATATGTTTAGAGGATAATAAATTAAGTACAAATTATAACACTTCAAAATATTTTGGGGTGTCATAATTTAAGGAAAAAAAAAGATAGGAATTGAACCTATTTTTCTTATTCCTTTATACATGTTTTGTTATTTTCTAAATGTTCTTTTCTACATTTCATAACGTCTGTTATTACAATTAGGAAAAATTTTAAAATTTCCTGTTTCCCAACCATTTTTGCCCTTAGTTGTGTAGTTTGTATGTATTTTAAAATACATATAGATACTGTCAATTTGATATAAATTGTTACTTGTATATGGTCTTGGGTAACCTGTTATAATATTATCTCCGAATTCATAAACTATTTTTGAATTCATTATCATATTTGCAATTTCATTTCTATTATAATTATTAAAATATTGATTATTTTCTAAAGTATTAAAAGTGAAAAGTGTTGAACCATCAGCCAGAATATATATTGACTCATCATTAAATTTTATTCTTTCATTAGAATATTTACAACATAATCCATGATTTTCATCATTAAATAAACCTAAACCTGAATTTTTACTTTCTTCACAAAAATTTTTAATTTCTCCATCTTTTAAACAAGATCTTTTTTTTGTTTCATTATTTATAGTTACATTACAAGTAGCATATTTTTCGTCTCCATCAACTTCTACTTCACATGGTGAATCTTCATCACATTTAATAATTTTATAACTGACATTACTATCATAAGTATTATTTACACAATATCCATTTTGAATTATCTTGTCTGGTCCATTACATTCAACACAATTTCCACTTCCATCTAATGCAAACCCATCTATACAATCACAAAATTCTTCACCATTATCTTGATAAAGCTTTTTGTTTGCTCCACAATTAGAGGATTGTGCTATGGAAGGTGATACGGATGGTGCTATGGAAGGTGATACGGATGGTGCTATGGAAGGTGATACGGATGGTGCTATGGAAGGTGATACGGATGGTGCTATGGAAGGAGATTCTGAAAAATTTTCTTTATTATTTTTAAACAAAAAATTTAAAACTAAAATAATTAAAATAATTTTAATTAGATTGTTCATATATATATATATATATATATATATACATAAAAAAAATTATAAAATGATAAATTAAACATAATCACAACAAGGCTTGAATGATTTTCTATGATATTCTGAAATACCATGATTTTCAATACCTTCTCTATGTTTCTTGGTACCATATCCCATATTCTTTAATAAATCATATTTAACATTTAATGTTTCATCTTCCTGACATATTTCTCTAATATGTTTATCATGATATTCTTTAGCAATAATTGATGCAGCAGCTATTGAATAAAAATTAGCATCACCTTTAACTTCAGAAGTTACAGGTAAACCAAAAAATTTTTGACTTGATTCCCAACGCCATCCATCTATAACAGCATTAGGTGGTTTATTTTTTAATCCTAAAATTGCTCTTTTCATAGCTATTTTTGTTGCTTCAAGAATATTATTGTTATCTATTTCTTCAACAGTAGCATATCCGACTGCCCAATCTTTAACATTTTCTTTAATCCATTTCAAAGCAAATTCTCTTTTTTTCCTAGTTAATTTTTTAGAGTCAGAGATAAGAGGACATTCTCCAAGATCACCCCAGACAACTGCACCAGCATAAACTCTACCTATTAAAGGACCTCTGCCAGCTTCATCAATACCAACTTCTAAATTATTAATTTTATGAAGTTTCATTAATATATAAAAAAAAATTTATTCTTAAATATTATAATTTATAATCTACCTCCTGTTTCTGATAGTTTAATTGTCCGCTCAATTGTACGTCCAATAGCTTTAAAATTTTTATCTGTACATAAAGGGCATATAGGATTTACATTACACCATTCAGTAATACATTCTTCATGGAAACAATGTCCACATAATCCTTTAAGAATATTTGAATTGATACCTTTTTCAATATATTCAGGACTAGAATCATTAATTGATCCTTGACATATTATACATTTCATACATAATTTTTTACTTGTACTATCATGTAGATTATGAATAAATGTAGTAATTGTACATATTTTTTTTACATTAAATCTATTTTGAAATTTATCAGAATCCTTAAAACTTTTTGATTTACTCATTAAACATAATTTAATTTTATAAATTAAATTATATTCAATTTTTTGAAAAATTAATCATTACTACTATTATTTATTTCATTATTATCAGAATGATTACTATCTGAATTATTATTATCATTAATATCTGATAATATTTTTAAACCATTATAGTATATTTCTTCAACTTTTTGCCAATTAAATCCAATTACACTATCAATTGTTTTTACTTGATCATCGTGTAAAACAGATAAATATACAGCTGGTATGGATTGTATACTGTACATATTTACTATATCTTCCAAATCTTCTAAGTCAATATCTATATAGACAGGTGCTAATTTATCATATTTACTCATTTTATTTTCATCTTTTAAAATAGCTTTTAAACTTTTACATGGTCCACACCATGATGCTCCAAAATATAATAAAATAATTTTATTACTATTATTTATAACAAAATTATCTAATTCGTTTTTGTTTTGAACAGTTATCATTTAAATAATATTACATTTTATTTACAAATCAAACTCACTCGAACATATATCACTACTACTCATAGTTACTTCAGATGATGAAGAACTTAAATCAGATGAGGAGGGCGTTGAATCACAAATTTTTTTGTTTTTTTTTTTACCCCTTCCTCCCTTTAAAAAATATTCACTAATATCACTTGTATCATATTGATCACCTCCTGCTTGTGTTGCTTCAGTACTTACATTTGAATCAGCAGATGATGATTCTGCAGAATCGGTATTAGCAGAATCAGTATTAGCTGCTTCATTTGCATTAGCATTAGCATCTGTTTTTGCTTCAACATTGTTTTCGGTTGGAGCACCATTATTGTCATTTGATGGTGGTACTGGAGTATCTCCTAATTCTCCTAAATTCATTAATGTATCAGCATCTGCTTTTCCATCCATAGCTCCATCCTTAGCACCTTCCATTGCACCTTCCTTAGCACCTTCCTTAGCACCTTCCATTGCACCTTCATTAGCACCTTCCTTAGTACTTTCCATAGCACCTTCCATAGCACCTTTCATAGCAGCTTCCATATCATTATTTTGTGAATTATCACCTACTTCAGTTTCAGTTTTACCTACCATATCAGGATCAGTTACAGCTGATGGATCACTTTTTACTTCTGCAGGATCAGCAGTTTTAGTATCAACTGCTGCAGGGGCCATTGTAGCTGTTTTTTCAATTACTACTTTCATTTTAGGTTTTGTCACTACAGCTGGTGCAGCTGGAATAGCAGATTTTACTGTTTCAGGCATTGCTGGTGCAGCATTTTCTGGTGATGTTTCAATTGCAGCAACACCTGACTTATCAGCAGGAGGCTGTTCAACAGGTGGAGCAGCTACTTGTTCTTGTGCTGTTTCACCTCCATTAGCAAGTTTATTTAGTGCATCTAAAGATTCTGGTTTATCACTTGGAACTACTCTTGGATTATGAGTAATACCTGATGGATAAGATTCACCTTGGTTGTTGAAGGTATCATGAACTATATCTGATTTTACGGTATGCATGTAAGCAGGATCTTTAGTAAAATCAACAGGTCCAACTCTATTATCCCCACCTCTTTGTCTTTCTACTGGTGTTTCAGTTAATTGGTCAATCATCATTAAATCTAAGTTAGCACCTCCTTTTTGTGCAGATTGTGAAAGTCTTTTTTTTAAACTTAAATATTTTTGTTTGTATTTTAGATATTTTTGTTCGTAAGACATCCTTGATATAATTAAGGGAGAAAAATTTTTTTTAAATACTTTTTAAAAATTTTTAATATTTTTTTTCTATTTATATTTAATGAGTAATAATTTAGATATAAAAGAAATTTCTGAATTAGAAAAGACAAAATGTGTTTTAGATAAAAATGAATTTAAATGTGCACCTGGTAGAAAATATGAAGGTGGTACTTGTTTTACACTTAATGAATTAAAAGAAATATCAAAACAATTTAATAATAAATATCCAAATAATAAAATAAAAATATCTAATGATAAAAAAATTTTATTAAGAGAAATGATAGAAAAAATTAAAAGTGAAACTAATTGTAAAGATCAAAAATGTTGGTTAAATTTAGATATTATAAACAAAACTAATAATTTTAATATAAAATATGGTGCATTAAAACCTGATGGACCTCGTAATAATACTAATTGGTTAAGTACTGATGATATTAATAAAGTTTTGAAACAATATGAGGAAAAATACCCTAATTTTAAATATTTAGGTACAGTACCATATGATTTTGAAGAAATAGATAGATATGGAATTAAAAATTTAAAATTAAATAATTTGTTAAATAAAGGGATTAATAAATTAGGATTAGTTATTAATTTAGATAAAGAAGGTGAAAGAGGTTCACATTGGGTGAGTTTATATATTGATTTGAATAAAAAACATGTTTATTTTTTTGATTCATTAGGATATAAACCTAGATCTAAAATTAAAGATTTTATAGTAAGATTATATAATCAAATGAATGATACAAATTTCAAAGGAAAATATAGCAAAAAATCAAAATTTAGGTATAATAAAAATAAGCATCAATTAAATAATACAGAATGTGGAGTGTATTCTATTAGAACAATAATTAATTTATTAGAAGGACAATCATTTAGGAAAGTTTCTAATGAAATAATTAGGGATGAAGAAATTCAAAAATGTAGAAAAATATATTTTAGATAAATCATTCTGTTAAATAAATTTCATTTATATTATTTGTTAATTTGTTTACAACTTCTAATTGAAAATTTAGAGTATGTTTTAAATTATTAAAATCATATAAGTTTTTATTTTTGTCACAAATTCTTATATGAAAATTATTTAAATTTATAGGATCATCAAATTTGATTTCAGATTGTATTATTTTATTAAAATATAATATTCCAAATGGTATATTATTGTTTATATTATCTATGAATAAATATAATTTATCTGGCAATCTTAAATCCCAGATATGATCAGATAAAAGATTTTTTTCAAATTCTTCATTATATTTTTTAAAACCCAAATTATTATAAGATAAATTTGTTTTAACAAGTCTGAATGGTTTTTCTGAAGTTATTTTTATATTTTGTGTATCTGTTAATGACAATTGTATATTTTCTAATTTATCATTAATATTATTAATTAGATTATTTATATTATATTTTCCAGGTTTAATTTTGATAACGACGTTATCATCATTCTCAAAATTTATAATTAATTCATTATTATTATTATTAATATTATAAATATTGTTTGGTAATGAATAAGATATTAGTTTAATTAATGATATATTATTTATATTAGAAAAATTAAAATCATATTCCGATTTATCATCAGAAGATATTTCTATTTGTAGATATTTTTTTTCTAATTCATTTTTATATTTTTCTAATATTTTGTCCAAAATGTTACTTTTTTTATCAAATTCAATTTCTTCTAGTTCTCTATTTTTTAATTTAAGATTAATAGTTTCTTTTAAACTTTCTATATCTCTTTCTTTAATTGAAATTTCTTTTTTTCTATCTTCAATATCATTTTCATTATTCTCTATATTTTTTTCTCTTTCATCTAATTCTTTGATTTTATTCTCGTAAAATTCTTTATTTTTTCTAATATTATCATATTTTTGTTTAATTAAATTAAATATTTCTTTTGTAGTTTTACCATTTAAATCTTTTTCTTTCAATTTAACTTCATTATTTAATTTATCAATTATTTTTTTAGATTCTAAAATTTTTTTTTCATTTTCTAATTTATTTTTTTCATCTTTTTCTTTAAGAATCTTAATTTGATTCATTAATTTTCTTATAACCTCATTTTTTTTTTGAAGTTCGTTAGTATCATTATTTTTTAATTTTTTTTCCAAAGTAACAATTTTAGATTGTAATATTTTTAAAGTTTCATTAATTTGATACGGTTGTTGTTGCATTTGCTGTTGTTGCATTTGCTGTTGTTGCATTTGCTGTTGTTGCATTTGCTGTTGTTGTTGCATTTGCTGTTGTTGCATTTGCTGTTGTTGCATTTGCTGTTGTTTTTGCATTTGCATTTGTTGTTGCATTTGCTGTTGTTGTTGCATTTGCTGTTGTTGTTGCATTTGCTGTTGTTGCTGTTGTTGCATTTGCTGTTGTTGGTTTTGTTGTTGTATTTGGTTATTATTATTCATAGATTTTCTAAATCTCTCCATTTCAATATCTCTTGAATCTGAATTATTTACAATTTTTTGTGTAGAATTATTTTTTGTATTTGAATTAAGTTGACTTCTTTCTTTTATTAATTGTTCGTAACTTTTACTTTGGTTACTTTGATTATTCAGAGTAATTTGATTATTTTGATTTAGAGGTACAAAGTTATTATTGTAATCATTATTTGAATTTGCTGCAACAAATGTAAAACTATTATCTTGGATATTTTGATTATTATTATTTTGATTATTATAATTATTTTGATTATTAATTGTATTTATATCAACTTGTGTAGGAACACTTTTTATAAAATCAGGTATTGTTTTTACATCTTCTTGATTAAATGTATTCCTCATATTTTGTAATTTAATCATTTTTTCAGCAATTGATTTTTTACTATCAAAAGAATATGGATTTATATTTGGATTAAAAGTTTGAAAATAATTATCCAAGTTCTCTTGTTTAAAATTATTTTCACTATTAGGCCTTGCTATATAATTAATAGATCTTTTAGGATAAGATTTAAAATCTCTATTAAATTTATTTTGTGAAATTATTTGATTATTGTTAATCAAATTTTTAGAATTTAATGTATTTGTAGTTTCTTTTAATGCAATTGTATTAAATTTTTTTAATATATCATTTATATTATTTTTATCTATTTTAGAAAGATCAATAGATTTAAATACATTTTTCATATTATCCATTAAAATATTTGCAATAGTTTTTTTATTCTTTTTATCTGAATTATTAAAATTATGTTGATCTTGTAGCTTTTTATATAAATTAATTGTATTTTTTTTTGACAAGAATAATTCTTTACTCATTAAATGATTACAATATCTAATCTTTATATATATAAATTATATATAATTTATTATAATTCTATATCGCTATCAGTTAATTCTGATAAATTATCTGAATTATCTTCTGTTTCATAGTTTGATTCATTATCAGTATTATTTTCTTTTTCTTCATCAAATTTAGTTCCATAAAATCCAAATATTCCATTGACACCATCAAAATTA
>Ga0181568_10004926_pt1 | contig 11822 bp, 10 predicted proteins | sample 101ome_20_FD_133758 | JGI IMG/M metagenome (GOLD analysis project Ga0181568, IMG submission 133758) | Coastal salt marsh microbial communities from the Groves Creek Marsh, Skidaway Island, Georgia - 101404AT metaG (megahit assembly) | ecosystem: Environmental > Aquatic > Marine > Intertidal...
ATCGGCGGTCTTGTTATTAAGGTGGGCTCGCAGATGATCGACACGTCGATCCGCTCCAAGCTCAATTCCCTATCGAATGTAATGAAAGAGGTCGGATAAATGGGTATCCAAGCAGCCGAGATTTCTGCGATCCTAAAAGAGCAGATCACAAACTTTGGCAAAGACGCCGAAGTTGCCGAAGTAGGCCGCGTTCTGTCTGTCGGAGACGGTATCGCACGTGTATATGGCCTGGACAACGTCCAAGCCGGTGAAATGGTCGAATTCCCAGGTGGAATTCAGGGCATGGCATTGAACCTAGAGTCCGACAACGTTGGTGTCGTTATCTTTGGTTCTGACCGCGACATTAAAGAAGGTGACGTTGTTAAGCGCACCAACTCAATCGTGGACGTTCCTGCAGGCATGGGCCTGCTGGGTCGCGTTGTTGACGGTCTGGGCAACCCGCTGGACGGCAAGGGCCCAATCGATGGTTCCGAGCGTCGCGTTGCTGACGTAAAGGCGCCGGGCATTATCCCACGTAAATCAGTTCACGAGCCAATGGCGACTGGTCTGAAATCCGTTGACGCGATGATCCCGATCGGTCGTGGACAGCGTGAATTGATCATTGGTGACCGTCAGACTGGTAAAACAGCTGTGGCACTAGACACCATTTTGAACCAGAAATCGTACAACGATGTAGCTGGTGATGATCAAAGCAAAAAGCTTTACTGCATCTATGTTGCGGTTGGCCAAAAGCGTTCAACAGTTGCACAGCTGGTGAAAAAGTTGGAAGAATCCGGCGCGATCGATTATTCAATCGTTGTGGCTGCGACTGCCTCTGATCCTGCACCAATGCAGTTCTTGGCGCCATATGCGGCAACTGCGATGGCAGAATATTTCCGCGACAACGGCATGCACGCCCTGATCATCTATGATGACTTGTCAAAGCAAGCGGTTGCATATCGTCAGATGTCATTGCTACTTCGTCGTCCTCCAGGACGTGAAGCGTACCCAGGTGACGTTTTCTATCTTCACTCACGTTTGCTAGAACGTTCTGCGAAAATGGGCGACGACCATGGTAACGGTTCTTTGACAGCTCTGCCAATCATCGAAACCCAAGGTGGTGACGTATCAGCCTTTATTCCGACAAACGTGATTTCGATTACAGACGGTCAGATCTTCTTGGAAACAGAATTGTTCTACCAAGGTATCCGTCCAGCTGTGAACACAGGTCTGTCCGTTTCTCGTGTGGGTTCATCCGCGCAAACAAACGCGATGAAATCTGTTGCAGGTCCGGTGAAACTGTCACTGGCGCAGTACCGCGAAATGGCGGCATTTGCGCAGTTTGGTTCCGATCTGGACGCGGCGACACAACAATTGTTGAACCGTGGTGCGCGTCTGACCGAGCTGATGAAACAGCCACAGTATTCGCCACTGACAAACGCTGAAATCGTCTGCATGATTTTCGCGGGTGTGAACGGTTACCTGGACAAAGTCGCTGTGAAAGACGTTGGTCGCTATGAGGCGGGCCTGTTGGCGCACCTACGCGGCAAGAAAGCTGACCTGCTGGACTACATCACCAAAGAAGATCCAAAGATCAAAGGCGAAGCGGAAGACAAAATCCGCGCCGCATTGGATGAATTCGCAGCTGATTTCGCATAAGTAAGGGGACGAGGCTATGCCAAGTCTGAAGGACTTAAAAAACCGGATCGAGAGTGTTAAGAACACTCGTAAGATCACAAAGGCGATGCAAATGGTCGCGGCAGCAAAATTGCGCCGCGCCCAGGATGCAGCCGAGGCGTCGCGCCCGTACACAGAACGGTTTAACGCCGTGATGGGTGCGCTTGCGTCGTCGGTCGGTGGATCCAGCTCTGCGCCTTTGTTGTTGCGCGGAACAGGCAGTGATCAGACCCAGTTATTGGTTGTTATGACAGCCGAACGCGGTCTGTGCGGCGGTTTCAACGCAAACATCGCAAAACTTGCAAAAACACGGGCAGCCGAGCTTAAGGCTGCTGGTAAAACAGTTAAAATCTTGACTGTTGGTAAAAAAGGTCGTGATTCAATGCGCCGTGAATTCGGTGATTTGTTCGTCGGCCATGTGGATCTAAGCGGCGTAAAACGCTTGGGCTACGGAGACGCACAGGGCATTGCCAAAGATGTTCTGTCACGTTTTGACGCTGGCGAATTCGACGTGGCGACAATTTTCTATGCGAAATTTGTCAACGTGGTTAGCCAAATCCCAACTGCACAGCAGATCATTCCAGCTGAATTTGAGGCAAACGACGCCGTAGAATCCACGCTGTATGATTACGAGCCAAGCGAGGAAGCCATTCTGGCTGATTTGTTGCCTCGTGGTGTTGCAACGCAAATCTTTGCGGCGCTGCTGGAAAATGGTGCGTCAGAGCAGGGTGCACGTATGTCCGCTATGGACAACGCGACACGCAACGCGGGCGATATGATCGACAGACTGACGATTCAGTACAACCGTTCGCGTCAGGCTGTGATTACCAACGAATTGATTGAAATTATCTCGGGCGCTGAAGCGCTCTAAGAACCGGAGACGAAAACATGGCAAACGCAAAAGGCAAAATCACGCAGGTGATCGGCGCCGTTGTGGACGTGCAGTTTGATGATCATCTGCCAGAGATCCTCAACGCACTTAACACAGACAACAACGGTAAAAAACTGGTTCTGGAAGTTGCCCAGCACCTAGGTGAAAACACCGTTCGCACAATCGCGATGGACGCAACCGAAGGTTTGGTTCGTGGCCAAGAAGTAACAGACTCGGGTTCCCCGATCTCTATTCCTGTTGGAAACGCTACTTTGGGCCGCATTCTGAACGTTGTTGGCGAACCCGTTGACGAAAAGGGCCCAGTGGTCGCGAAAGAAACACGCGCTATCCACCAACCAGCACCTGAGTTCAGCGAACAATCAACTGAATCAGAAATTCTGGTAACAGGAATCAAGGTTATCGACCTGCTAGCACCATATTCCAAAGGTGGTAAAATTGGTCTGTTCGGTGGTGCCGGTGTTGGTAAAACCGTTTTGATCATGGAACTGATCAACAACATCGCGAAAGTGCACTCAGGCTACTCAGTGTTCGCGGGTGTTGGTGAACGTACGCGTGAAGGTAACGACCTGTACCACGAAATGATCGAATCCAACGTTATCAAACCTGATAACCTAGAGGAATCACAAGTGGCGCTGGTTTACGGTCAGATGAACGAACCTCCCGGTGCGCGTGCGCGTGTTGCCCTGACAGGTTTGACATTGGCCGAACAGTTCCGTGACCAATCCGGTACAGACGTTCTGTTCTTTGTTGATAACATCTTCCGCTTTACTCAGGCCGGATCCGAAGTGTCAGCGCTGTTGGGTCGTATCCCATCTGCGGTGGGCTATCAGCCAACATTGGCAACCGACATGGGTGCGATGCAGGAACGCATTACATCAACCAAAAACGGTTCGATCACATCGATCCAAGCGGTTTATGTTCCTGCGGATGACTTGACTGACCCTGCACCTGCGACAACATTTGCGCACTTGGATGCGACAACTGTTTTGTCTCGTGCGATTTCAGAATTGGGTATCTATCCTGCGGTTGACCCACTGGACTCATCATCTCGTTTGATGGACCCTGCGGTTGTTGGCGAAGAGCATTACCAAGTGGCGCGTGACGTCCAAGGTATTTTGCAGCGCTATAAATCACTGCAAGACATCATTGCGATTTTGGGCATGGACGAACTGTCAGAAGAAGACAAACTGACCGTTGCTCGTGCGCGTAAAATCCAGCGTTTCTTGTCACAGCCATTCGACGTTGCGAAAGTGTTTACAGGGTCTGACGGTGTTCAGGTTCCATTGGAAAACACAATTTCATCGTTCAAAGCGGTTGTTGCCGGCGAATACGATCACCTGCCCGAGGGTGCCTTCTATATGGTTGGCGGCATCGAAGAAGTGATCGCAAAAGCCGAAAAAATGGCTGCTGACGCGGCCTAAAGGAGGCCAAAATGGCAAACACAATGCAATTTGACCTTGTTAGCCCTGAGCGACGCCTCGCGTCGCTTGAGGTAACAGCGGTTCAGATCCCAGGCGCCGAAGGCGACCTGACTGCTATGCCTGGTCATGCACCTTTGATTACGACCCTGCGTCCTGGTATTTTGCGCGTTGAAAGCACTGAAGGCAGCAAAGAATATGTTGTCACCGGTGGTTTTGCAGAGCTGGGTGAAACCCTATCTGTTTTGGCAGAAAACGCTTTGCCACGCGAAGAAATGACACAAGAGACGTTCAAGGCATTGATCGCTGAGGCGCGTGCGGCCGTGGATAACGCGAAAGAAGTATTCAACAACGAACCAGGCCCTGTCGATGACGCGGTCAAGTTGTTGTCGGATATGGTCGCGATTGGCGGACATATCGGTTTGAGCGCTGATTGATAACGGAACAATATATTCCAATACAAAGCCCGCATCATCGATGCGGGCTTTTATCGTTTTGCCAACATAGCCATACGAATGATTGCGCGTTCGACAATGCCCATCGCTGGTGCCGTTTGATTGGCCGAGCGCAGTTGCAAATCCAAGTCTGTTAAAATTCCCAAGGCGTGTTGCAATTTTTTCGCGCCCCAATTGCCCGCTTGTCTCTGCACTTGGTCGCGGCGCGGCCCGAAAACGGGTGGGCGTAATTTTCCGATGCCATTCGCAACCCCACCCGAATCGCAGGCCACAGTGAATAGGGTGCGGAAATGTCGGGTCAGTCCGATTACCAATGTCACCGGCTGAACACCTTGTGATTGCAGGCGGCTCATGGTTGGGCCAATTTCGGCGGGTTTTCCCTCGGCCACGACTTGGATCAAATCATCCAAATCTGCCTCATTCGAAATGGGCGCGCAGGCGGCAATGTCTTGCGCGCTAAGCGGCGCAGTATCTTGGAATTTGTACAATGCGATTTTTTGCAGTGTCTGTCGGAAATCCCCAGGTTCCAATATTTTGGCCAAGTCGGCCAGATATGCCATGGCATCTGATGGCAGGTTTTGCAGCCCTGCTTGGGCGAGTTCTGCCTCGATCTCGGCGCGGGTGGGGGGATTGTCATAGATCGCAACCGCATAGGCCGATTTGTGTCCCTCAAAGGTTTTGCGCAGCGATGACGTAGGTTTCAACGCACCAGCCGTGATCACGATAGTTGCGTCACCTGTTGTCCAAGCGCCCAGACCATCAATGATGATTTTGGCAACTGTTTCTGTTGCATCCTCAATAAATACGGCACGGGGGCCATCGAAAAATCCCTTGGCCTTTAGCCCATCTTGTAACAGGGCTGGATCTTTGCGCAATTCGCTTGCAGAGTGGCGCATCAGCCGCATTTCTGTTTCTGCATTTTTGCCCAGTAGGACCTTTAACAATGCTTCGCGTTTCAGCGCGACACGCATCGCATCCGCGCCATAAATTAAAACAGCGCGGCAATCGCTTGGCGGTTTCGCGAAAAAGCTGTTTTGATCACGCGGCGCTAATTTCATGGGCGGGCCGATCGCATTTTGATTAAAATATCTGTCACCACCATATCGGCCAGCTGCACCATCAATCGCTGGTTCGCGTCGCGTGCAGATGCCAGTGACGCGGTTGTGGTTCCGGTCGACGCATAGCCGACAAATGTGCCGCGTTTGCCTGACAAAATGACCTTGGCACTGTCGGTTTGGGTTAGGGTATATGTGACCTCGCCATGGATCTGCTGGCGAAAGGCTTGCCCGTCAAAGGCCACGGCAGTTCGTTCGGTTCGTGTATCAACAGAAAAGTCCAGCCGATACAGTCCTGTTCCAGATCGGCCAAGCCGTTGTTCAAGCTGTTGGCGCAGATGAAACATGTTTTTATCTGTTGGTTCAGAATATGAAATCTGACCATAAAGCCCGCGCATCCCTTGTGTGTCATAAGCAGGCTGAAAGCCGCAGCCCGCCAAGGCTGCGACAGATATCAAAAACGCGCGGCGGCTAGACCACAACATTGACGATCCGTCCGGGGACGACGATGATTTTTTTCGGTGTTGCCCCATCCAATGTGCGAATGACGCCATCGGTGGCCAGTGCCAGTGCCTCAATCTCTTCTTTGGGCATATCCTTGGGCACACTGATTTCGGCGCGGCGTTTGCCGTTGACCTGAATGGGCAATGTTACCTCGTCATCGACCAACATTGCGGGATCCGCCTGTGGCCATGGCGCGTCGATGATCAGACCTTGGCCGCCCAGCATGGACCAAATCTCTTCGGACAGGTGGGGGGTCATGGGTGACATCAGTTGTGCCAATGTGCGGGCGGCTTGGCGTTTTGCGTCACTGCCTGCCTTGGATTTCGCCAAGGTGTTGGTAAAGGCATAGAGTTTTGCGATAGACGCGTTAAACCCAAAGCTTTCGACCCCTTGGGTCACGTCATGGATCGCTTTGTGCATATCCTTTAACAGGGCTTGGTCCTGATCATTTGCGGGCGTATCCGCATCAACCAGATCCGCCGCAATGCGATAGACGCGCGACAGGTGTTTGTTCGCGGCCTCAGCGCCCGCGGCTGTCCATTCAACATCGCGTTCGGGTGGGCTGTCGGACAGGACAAACCATCGCGCGGTATCTGCGCCAAAGGCATCGATGATGGCGACAGGGTCCACCACGTTGTTTTTGGATTTCGACATTTTGGCGGATGGCACAATGTCCACCTCTTGGCCGTCCTCGATCAACACTGCGCGGCCATCACGCAATTCGACCTGTTCGGGATAGTAATAGGTGGGCCGCCCGCTGTCGTTTTCGCGTTTGTAAATCGCATGGGTGACCATGCCTTGGGTAAACAACGCGTTAAAGGGTTCGACCGCTGTTTGCGGCAGATGGCCACAAATCTGCATCGCACGGGCAAAGAACCGTGAATAGAGCAGGTGCAAAATCGCATGTTCAATGCCGCCGATATACTGATCGACGTTCATCCAATATTTCACATCGTCCATATTGGTGGGCGTATCAGCGCGCGGTGATGTAAAGCGCGCAAAATACCACGACGAATCAACAAAGGTATCCATCGTATCCGTTTCGCGCAGCGCAGGTTTGCCACAAGAGGGGCAATCACAGTTGCGCCATGTCGGGTGACGATCCAGCGGATTACCCGGCACATCAAAGGTGACATCGTCAGGCAGGGTGACGGGCAGGTTTTCTTTTTTCTCAGGTACCACGCCGCAGGTGTCGCAATGCACCACAGGAATCGGACACCCCCAATAGCGTTGGCGTGACAATCCCCAATCGCGCAGACGGAATTTGGTCACACCCTTGCCCCAGCCTTGGGATTGGGCAAAATCAACGGTGGCGTTGATCGCCTCTTCGCCGGTGGCGATGTCTAGGCCTGCGAAATGGTCGACCCAGCGCACTTTCTCGGTCTTTGGGGGGACAAAGGCGGTGTCTGTCACAGGTGTGTCATCATCCAATGCAAAGAATGTGTCGCGCACGGGCAGATCATATTTGCGCGCAAAATCCAAATCGCGTTGATCATGCGCAGGGCAGGCAAAGACCGCGCCTGTGCCGTAATCCATCAAAATGAAATTGGCGATCCAGACAGGCAATTCCCAATCAGGGTTCAGCGGATGACGCACGCGCAATCCGGTGTCAAAGCCCTTCTTCTCGGCCTTTTCCATGTCGGCCTCGGACGTGGACATTTGGCGGCATTCGGCGTTAAACGCTGCGATGTCAGGATTGTTTTGTTCCAATTCACGCGCCAAGGCGTGATCTGCGGAAATCCCGACAAAGGACGCGCCCATCAATGTGTCAGGGCGGGTCGTATATACGGTGATTTGGTCATGTCCCTCGGGGCCATTCACAACATCAAATGAAAATTCCAGACCACGCGATTTGCCGATCCAGTTGGATTGCATGATTTTGACCTTGGCGGGCCAATTATCCAACCCATCAATCGCGGTCAGTAATTCGTCGGCGTGGTCGGAAATCTTGAAAAACCACTGCGTCAATTCTTTGCGTTCGACCAATGCGCCAGACCGCCAGCCGCGGCCGTTTTCAACCTGTTCGTTGGCCAAAACGGTCATATCCACCGGATCCCAGTTTACAACCGCATTTTTGCGATAAACCAAGCCATTGTCGAGGAAATCCAAGAACATCGCCTGTTGCTGACCGTAATATTCCGGATCGCATGTGGCAAATTCGCGGGACCAGTCAATGGACAGGCCCAGCGGGCGCATCTGCCCTTTCATTGTGGCGATGTTGTTGTAGGTCCAATCCTTGGGGTGGCCGCCCGATGCCATTGCGGCGTTTTCCGCAGGCATGCCAAAGGCATCCCAACCCATGGGGTGCAATACATTGTGACCGGTCGACATTTTATACCGCGCGATCACATCGCCCATGGTATAATTGCGTACATGCCCCATGTGGATGCGCCCCGACGGGTAGGGGAACATTTCCAACACATAGTATTTTGATTTGGTTTCATCGCGTGTTGCGGTGAACACATTGGCCTGATCCCAGGCGGCTTGCCACTTGGCTTCGATCTCTGCTGCGGTATAGCGCGACATCGTGCATTCCTTATGTTTCAGTTCGCGTTAGTGATACGCTACAGTGCCGCAAGGGTCCAGTGCAAAGGGCCCAGTTTTGGGGCAGATGGACCCAATTGTACCCCATGATGTTTTGAATTGGTCCGCTGGGATACGGATTGTCGGTGATGGGCCAAAATAAACCACTGGTCAAACCCACTCAACCTCTGTCACAGTAATGTAAAACGAAAACAGGTTTGGGTATGCGTGTTTTATTGATTCATCAAAACTTTCCCGGTCAGTTCAAACATCTTGGCCCTGCCTTGGTTGCGCGGGGCGATCATGTTGTGGCGCTGACGCCCAAGGTGAAGGAACGTACTGAATGGCGTGGGATTACGGTCGAACCCTATGCCATTAAACGCGGGAATGGGCAAAATGTGCATCCTTGGGTCACCGATTTTGAAACCAAGGTCATCCGCGCCGAGGCTTGTTACAACGGGGCGGTTGCGTTGAAACAATCGGGGTTTGAACCGGATGTGATCTTGACCCACCATGGATGGGGTGAAAGCCTGTTTCTTAAGGATGTGTGGCCGAATGCACGCATGGGGCTGTATTGTGAACTGTATCATCTGGCGGACTATCCCTTTGTCGGGTTTGATCCTGAATTTGACCAAGGATTGAACGACACCGATCCGATGCGATTGCGACTGCGCAACATCAATAATGATATGCATTTTGATATTGCCGATGCAGGGCTTAGCCCAACCCAATTTCAGGCAGATACATTCCCCGCCACATTTCGCGATAAAATCCGTGTGATCCACGATGGTATCGACACTGATTTGGTCTGTCCCGATCCCAATGCGGCGCTGACGGTCAGTCCTGATCTGACGTTGACCCGCAATGACGAAGTGATCACATTTATCAACCGCAATCTGGAACCTTATCGCGGGTATCATATTTTTATGCGGGCCTTGCCACGGATGTTGGTGGAACGACCCAATGCCCATATTGTCATATTGGGTGGCGACGATGTCAGCTATGGCGCCCGACCCCCCAAGGGTAAAACATGGAAACAAATATTCATTGATGAGGTGCGTGGATCCATTTCAGACGCCGACTGGGCGCGGGTCCATTTTATGGGGCGTGTTCCCTATGCTACCTTTTTATCGATGATTCGGGTGTCGCGCGTGCATGTGTATCTGACCTATCCCTTTGTCCTAAGCTGGAGCCTGCTAGAAACAATGAGCGCAGGCGCCGCAATCGTCGCGTGCAGCACCGATCCCGTGACCGAAGTGATGGAGGATGGGAAAACGGGGCTGTTGGTCAATTTCTTTGACCCAGACGAAATTGTCGATCGGGTCCATGAATTGATGCACGACACAGCTTTGCGTCATGCCTTGGGGCAGGCCGCCCGCCAAAAAGTGGTCGAAAATTACGATTTGCGCAGCATCTGCCTGCCCCGTTTGTTGGACTGGGTGGACGCGGTCGCGCAGCATTAGCGTCGTAATCGCCTAGAATAATCCGTCTTGGGTGCGCAGGGCGCGGGCGCGGGTCAGGATCGCATCTTCGACCGCGCGTACGGTTTCAGCCGAGGCTGGGCCGCGTTTTGTCATCAATGCCACACGCAATGTCCGCGCATCCAGCGCTGGGTCAGATACATAAACCGTTGCCTTATAGGCTGCGCTGCCACCGGGCGGGGTGCCGTATCCTGTGACGATCACACCGGAAAATGGATCGACCGTTTCAATGGGCAAGAAATCCAAAACATCCAGCGATGCCTGCCAGATATACCGATTCACTTTGACAGGGATTTCCGACTGGTTCGTGTCGAATACATCCCAAATCGTGCTTTTGCGATTTTCGGTGGCAATGTTTTCTGAACGGGCTGCTGGTTTTACATCTGTCAAACCGCCCAGAATTCTGCTGCCTGACGAACAGGCCCCCAAAACCGTCATTGACGCAAGTGTGATCCAAATGATTGACCGTGTCTGTGGCATGCCTGTCCCCCTGAACGCTATGTTAAACAGGTATCCTAATGGGCAATCTGGGGCAAGTGTTGAATTGTTCGGTAATTTTTTCAACCGAAACAGCAGGTTCCTTGGGTTCTGCGGGTGTGACATAACTGCATCATATTTGCGTTTGTGTTTTCATGTCTGAATTCAAACGCTTGCAATTGGGGCACAAATGGGGCGAAACATAACGCATTCTTGCATCGGACTATCCGTTGGCAAGGCGAAACCTAAAAGTAAACCCGAGGGAATAACATGAAAAACGTTCTTTTCGCGACTACAGCTCTTGTTTTGACAGCTGGCGTTGCATCCGCAGAAGTAACATTCTCAGGTAAAGCCGAAGCAGGCGTTATCGACATCAAAAACAAAGCTGCACTTGTATACTCCGGTATCGATATCAATGTCGGTGCATCTGTTACAACAGAGAACGGTGTCACAGTATCAGCAACAACTGATATGGGCGCTGGTTCCATCGCAGACGTAGCAGATAAAGAGGTTGACGCTCAGGCAGACGATATGACTGCACCTGAAGTCAAAGTCTCAATGAACGGCGTCACTGTTGAATTGCAGTCCGAAGGTGTTGACGATTACTACGACGGCGATCTGGACAACTACGACGTTGGCGTAACAGGCGCGATGGCTGGATTGACTTTCGGCGTAGCTTTCGAAACTGAGAAGAACGCTGTAGACGCAGCGACCAAGGCTAATGGTTCGGATTACTCAATCAAAGCTGGTTACGCGGCTGGTCCAGTAAGTGTTTCTATCGCTTCCAACGAAGGTACTGAAACGCTGACGAAAATCTCTGCATCGTACACAATGGGTGCGATCACAGCAACTGTAACCAACGATAACAAAGGTGCACAGGCGTCTATCAACACAGTTAAAGTTGCTTATGCCCAGGACGGCGTCTCAGCGTCTATCAGCTTCGCTGACGACAAAGACCACGCCGGTAACTCAAACACAGGCAAAAAAGCATCATGGGATGTAGCGGTAGGTTATACTGCTGGTGCAATGGGTATCAACTTCTCAACTAACGAATCAGATAAATGGGAAGCAGACGTATCCTATGATTTGGGCGGCGCAACTGCATTCGCAGCAACTGACTCAAACGAGACAATGATGGCTGGTATCAACTTCGCATTCTAATCTTTGATTAGCGTCTGAATACAGAGAGCGGCGCTACAATGGTGCCGCTCTTTTGCGTAAAGCAATATTTGATCTCAGATAGATGAAAGGATATACAATGAAAAAAGTAGTAGTAGGTTTGCTTCTTGCTCTAACAGTTGCAGCATGCTCAGCACCAGAGCCAGTAGAAACAATGGTTACACCAGAGCCAACTTCACAGA
>Ga0181568_10004929_pt1 | contig 11819 bp, 7 predicted proteins | sample 101ome_20_FD_133758 | JGI IMG/M metagenome (GOLD analysis project Ga0181568, IMG submission 133758) | Coastal salt marsh microbial communities from the Groves Creek Marsh, Skidaway Island, Georgia - 101404AT metaG (megahit assembly) | ecosystem: Environmental > Aquatic > Marine > Intertidal zone...
GTTTAGATGTATCTTGTGCTAAAAAAGTATCTAAATTTTGTGTAACTGAGTCTTTCCACCAAGTTTGTGGTGAATCCCAACTACCTATTTGTTTTACTCTTATGATTGGGGATTGTGCAAAGACAAGTCCAAACATAACAGCTGACATAACCATTTTTTTCATAAACTGAAACATTGTTTTCTCCGTTGAGTTTTTGTCAATAATAAATATAAGATTAAAGAATATTATACATCGAACCTAACTACAAATGTAGTGTCGATTTCTTTTGATAATTTTATAGGATGTGCGAGTTTACCGAGTGCTAATAGTTCACCACTATTATCGTAAAGTCCGATTTGAGTTACATATGGATTCCAATATGTATTAGTAACTCCATCAATTTTTGTAGGTTCACCAGTCATTTGTCCTGTTGGGAAACTCCCAGTTCCTGCACCTGATGGTTGGTCTCCTGGTGGAAATAGTCTATATGTCCAACTTCTATCGTTTTGTCCACCAGTATTTATTGATTCAGTTTCTTCATATCTAATGAAACCTTTTCTATCAGCAGTTAAACTAATGTTAGATGAAAAGTTAAATTCATTTTTTTTACTATGAACAATAAATTCATATTCATTGATAGTTTGAGTTGATTGGTGTTTTAGTGTGTATGGATTTCCTTGTTTACCTAAATCTTTATATGAACCAGTATCCGTTATGACTAATAGTCCTTGTTCATAAAATACATTACCAACTTCTGAACCACTACCTAAAGTTGCTGCAGTAGTTGATACTCCTTGTCCCCTGTTAAATGAACTTGATTTATATGCAGCAAAACTTGCAGAATATCCAAAATCATATAGATTTCCGTGTTCATCATCTCTTATGTCATATGTTACACCACCTATCGTTGCAGATAAATTAATACTACCTGGTTTGATTTCTTCTCCGATTAGTTCTCTTGCAACACTTATGATTTGTGCTGTGTCGTGAAGTTCTCTTGTTTGTTTTGCTAAGTCTTGAATAGAGTATAATTGAAATGGTGTACTGGTGTTGAAGTTTTTGTAAAAGATATTATTGATACAATTCCAAGTAGGTAATGCAAAATAATTAGTTGTCGTTGAACCTGAAACTATTTGTGTATTGGTATCGGAACCACTTATGTAATTTCTAAACGAACTACTAATAGCTGATATAGCAAATACACCACTACCACTATCGTTATTATTAGATGTAAAGTTTTTAAAAGCCTTAAATGGTCTTACTGATTTGTCTTGTGGGTCAAGATTCTTGAACATTAGATTATCCTAATAGTCAAGTTTCACTTTAATAATAGCTTCCCTTGAAAATGATTTTAATATCGGTTGACTTAACTTAGCAACAGCTAATAGTTCTCCTTGACCATATAATCCAACTTGGGTAATGTATGCTTTTGGGTCTCCTTTAAATGTTGGTTGAGTAAAAGCACCTCTATTACCATTACTATCGGTTGTTTCATAAGTTGGGTTTGCACTGAAATTAAATTCATTATTTAATGCTCTACAAAAATAACTTGTTGAACTAATTTCTTCTTCACGACGAGCCGCAAAGTATGAACCACTTGTTGCATTGATTGAGTTAAATAATAATTTTGCATTATCACCAAATGTATTGGAACCGGTTGAAAATTGTACCGATGCTGATTGGAAACCAGCAGCCGCTCCGTTTGGATTTTCTAACCATCTTGGATTAAACAATATAATTCCTAAGTCAGGATAAAATAATCCTGGTGCACCATAAGTTGTTTCTTCTGATGCTGCGGTTTTAATATCGGTTGTTCCTCCTACAATTGAACCACTAACAACATTGAATACTCTGTTTGCAGAATTTACCGTTGTGTTGGTTGTTGCGGAACTATCGTCAATTAATTTAAGCCCTGATTGTCCGTATCCACTACCACTTAAATGTAATTCCCAATTACCTGGGTCTACTTTTTCTCTCATTTGAGCTCTGTTGAATACGATAAATGCTATATCTTCAGAAGTTGAAGGAGCACTTGTAAATGTAAATTTATCAGTTCCTTGTCCTAAGATAACATTTCTAAATTGTCTGTAAAGTGCAGCTGTTTCTCTATTACCCGCAGTAGTTTTGGTTGTGTTTCCAATTGAACCACTACCTCCGTAGTGTCCATATCCGACTGCAAACTGAACTTGTGCTGTTGAATCTGAATCTGGGTCAGCATTGTATACTGGAATATAAGATGCTGAAACATCACCCAATGTTGATGAATAAAAGAAACTATCTGTACTTCCACCTTTTGTAGTGGAACCTAATGAAGTAGCACCATTACTAAATAAACCAGAACTAATTTTTGTTCTTTCAGTATCTACGATATCCGAAGCCTGAACTAATGGTTTGTAAATATCTACTGGTCCTGCTGGTGGGCCTGTAACATCTCCGTGTGGAACTTCTGTTCCTGCTAAATCATTCTTATATTTTGAGAGTGCAGCTGATAAAACACCTTGATTAGCTGATGTTAGTTGATAATTCGTTAGTAAAGCTTGAAAAGCACCTGGTATTTCTGACAATGCCGTTTCAATTCTACTAACTTCTTTTTGTAAATCTTCTAATGAAAATGGTGTTCCATCTGGAAATGAAACTTGTACTGTTGGGTAATTAATATGTGCCATTATTCAAAAGTTCCTTTCGAGTTGTTTTTAATGATAATTACACGAGTTGCTGCTGTTGACTCACCCGTTACAAATACAACTGTTTGAAATATCGTTCTACTGGTGTCTGCTGAAACATCTTTTATAGTTAACTCAATTGACTTACTTCCTCTAATGGTTTGAGTTCTGTTGTCATTTGAAAGAGTTAAAGTACCACTATCTGTTGGTGATATTGATGCTAAATCAGTATTCAACAACTGGAAAGTATAGTTTTCTGGTGTAGAAGGACCATTGGTTGTACTTGGTGTTATCGATACCGATGCGTTTGGATTAGATACACTTCCAATGTTTCCTAATTGTATATCTTCGATAAAAGCAAGATTAGGTTTATCTTTATCTGCTGTGAATAGTTTGTATCTCATTACTTGAGTTTCATCTACGAATGCTTCAAGTAGTGGCATATTTTCCAATACTGCTCCATAATATGTAGAACCATTTGGGTGTGATGTATCCCAAAGTTCATAATCTATTTCATCATCTGCTAATGCAAAATGTGTTATTTCAAAAACTTCATCAGCTGATGCTAACTTTTCTCTACCTCTTTTAGTAAGGATAGCATCTACTGTGATTGTTGTGTTGTCTAAAAATCCCATTTGTTTACTCCTGTGATATACATATAACTATTCTTATTCATTAATAAATATAAGAAAGTTAAATTTTATTAATCTGTTTTTAGTCTTGACTCTCCTGGTGTCTGTGTTACAAGTTTTGTTGGGTTTGTAAATGTAATTTGAACTGGGTCTTCACCGGTTATATCGTTTAATCTGTTTAATTGTGTTCCAGTATAAAACAATCTATTACTTATGGTGTCTTTGTGTGAAGCTTCAAATTCTGCAGGTTCAAATGATTGACTATAAATATAGTTATTACCATTCTTGGACCATGCTCCAAACCCGTTTTCTTCTGATACACTTAGTGATGAAGTGTAGTAAAATTCTTTTATTTGATTAAATCTTGATACTCTGGAAGAACTTACAAATGGTTGAACTACTTCTTCAAATTCAATATCAGTTCCACCAAAAGTAACACTCGCTGTTGCGTATAAAGTTGGTTCAGTTGTATTTGGATTTAATTCATTAATCTTATTTAGTGTCGCAATATTAGTTCCTCGTGAGCCCGTGTTAACCACTAATACACTTTCATAGTATGGATTTGTTCCTGACAATTTAACTATGTTGTCGGAACCAGAAATAAATCTACTGATTCTTAGTCCAGTTTCAAATTCACCGGCATTTTGATAATATGGTGATGTTGTTTCTGGTTTTTTACCAATAACTTCTTTTGTTCTTTCCAGTATGTTTGGTTCAACAACATATCCCATTGTTGATTTAGCTCTGGCCGGTACAAAGTTTTTAAGTGTTTTAAATATACTACTATCGTAATATGACAATATTCTCATATAGTCCCAGAAGTTATTTGAACCAAAGTATCTTTTGAAGTATTCGTGTTTCTTTTGTTCAAGAGTTCTGTATGAATACTCGAACTCATCTCTTGGGTCTCCAATGAAATCATCAAAGTTTATATCTGCTAATGAATATATTATGTCTTCATTAATTACATCAGTAGGTGATAAGTAAACTCCTAACTTTTCACTATCGATTGGTGCAAAGTCTTGTGATGATTTTTCATTACTGGTATCATAAGACAACTGAGTACCATCTTTTAATGTGTTGTCTTCAATTCTAATCTTAGTTGCGTTTCTACGACTTGGACCTATGTTAGGTATTTTAACTTTTTCTTGGTCTACCAATGAACGATAAAAGTTTCCTGTAAACCCATTGACATCGACACTATGATTCTCATATGTTTTTAAATGTGAAGTGTTTGATGCTGTTGCTACGGTTTGTAAATTAATGTTGTCATTCAATTCATAACGAACTAATAATTCATCATAGGAAGATGAAAAACTATTTCCATTGTATGCTTTTGGTGTTCGAACGTGATTATCAAAAGTATTTTGTGATAACACCTCTGACCATAAACGATATTCCATTAATGAACCTGTAAATTGTGTACCAAACGCACTACCACTACCACCTAAGAACACGTGTCCTGATGATGTAAATGCTGCTAATGAGTTCTTCATACCAGTAGTTAAACTTTGTGATGTAGCATAAACTATTCTTTGTCTTGTAGAATCGTATTGTTTTGTTATCAATTCAAAAGACGAACTTGCATAAATACTATCCTCAGTAAATTCACTTAAATCACTTGATGATACTCTTGTCAACATAACTGACCACATATCATCATTGTAAAATGGTTGTAGTGATGATGTAATAAATTCTGATGTTCCGTCAGAAGCACTAATACTAAATCTTAAATATCCATACTCATCAGTTGTACCATTGTCTTGTAATGTAATAGCCCAATCATTATTTTTTTGTAATATAACTTGGTCTTGTGATTTGGGTGTTCTAAATCTAAACTCTACGGTATCTGGAATCAGTCCGTCTGATGCTGTTTTCCAATTTGATTTAATGTATTGTCCTGATTTAAAATCTAATGCATAAGTAAATTTTCTTTTTAACTCGTAGCTAACTCTTGTACCTTTATCTGGTCCACCATATTCTCTAACTCTTAATATAGAACTTGGAATACCATAACAATTCAATATACCTTTTAAAGAACGTTCTGTTCCTTTTGTTTTTACAAAATATGGTAAATTGGATAAAATTCTTTTGTATATTTCTTCCGTAACTTTTTCTTGTCCTGACTCGTATAATCCATCTCCACTACCACTTTTACCAAATAGATACTCTGGTAGATTTAAGTAATTATTTCCATTAGTTAAATCTATTCCGAGTTGTTTAACATAATGTCTTGCTACATCTTTTGATATACCTTCTGATAAATTATTTAATCTTTTGTTAACATCTGTAAAGTGTTTTGTGTAGGTCCAGACTTCATCAAATTGTTGTCCAACCATATCCATAAATTCTAAAAATACATTGTTTTGAGAGTCAGCATAAACGTGTTCTGGTAATGAGTTTCTTAAAGAGTCTGGATTATTAAAGTCATATGTAGAAGCACTTGATACCATATTATCAAACCAAGTTACTGCAGTTGAACCTGTTGAAGGAACTAACCTGTATGGTTCACTTGAATTTTCTTTTGGCCAACTCGTGTCGTGAAACAATCCATTAGAACCACTTGAATAAGATGAACTTTCATAATATAAAAAGTTTTCATATGGGTCAAATGAGTCTTTTACTCTTTGTCTTTTTCTTTCAATGGATTGTATTCTGGACAATGCACTTGTAATGTTGATTAATGAATGACTAACAGCAGAGTGTGATTCGATTAAGATTAATTTCTTTTTAAAATTACGAAGTCTTCTTTCTGCATTAGAAAAATGAACAAAGTTTCCAAAACCCGTATCATCAACTTCATAATATTCAGTAGATGTTTTTTGATAATCAATATTAGGTTGTACATTAAGTAAACTACCTGACACTAATTCTCTTTCAATCTTTTTATTTAGTTCATCATCTGTGCTTAATAAATTGTTATGAGATTTATAATCCATAACATTATTTTCTATTGGACTATCTACATTATCTAAGTCAGCTTCAAATAAGAATGTATTATTAACTTTAACAAGTGGAACTAACGAAACATTATCATTATAGTCAGATATTTTTTCTTCTACGATTGTAAATCCTGATGTTCCTTCTTCAAGTAATGATTGATTAAGTGGTTGTTTTAATTTAAGTTTAAGTCTATCAAGTTCAAATTTAGAATTGATAATCAAGTAGTAGTCATTGTTTATCTGTACATAAGATTTGAAATCATTTACTTTATTTAATTCTTGTTTTATATGGAATAATGGCCATTTAACTCCTCCCACGGTTTCATCTAATTGAACATAATCTGCAAATTTATAGTTGTGGTCAATTAAACGATTAAGGTCAACTAATGTAGTTAACGCACCGATTGCGTCTACTTTGAATCCACTTTCTCTTAGTTTTGTATACTCGTCTTTTAAATTATGAGAAACTTCAACAACATCATCACTTATGACTTTTTCTATTGTCATTTCGAAGTTGAAAAATATTGACTTTACATTTTGTTCAACTTTATATCCATCACCACCACCATCACTTGTTCTTGGTGCGTGTTGTGTATTGCTCCAACTCCAATCAATATTATCAGTATCATTTGAACCATTATAAGTGTAGACTGGATACATATTTTCTGCTGATGTGTCCCACATAAAGTGAAAGCTGTTATCACCCACTTTACCGTGTCTATGACCACGTACTGCTGGTCTACCAGTTGCTAACCACCAATACTTTGGTAAGTTTTTATCATTGTTTTCACTAAACAACTCAGTAGTTGAAAAACTTTTTCTATAATTTTCTGGTGCATAATAATTACCACCCAATACACTATATTCTTCTAAATCATATCTACTGAGTTCATCAACCTGTACTGGTTGTCCTGAAACAGTTGAAAAAGGTAAAACTCCATATTCTGCCTTTGTAGATTCAAATTGACTAATAGGAAACATAGTATCACTTACTGGTCTTATTTCTTTTTTACCTTCCCACTCAGTTCCGTGTTTATCGTCATTTGGGTCAAGTAATGGTGCGAATTTCGAGTGAACCGGAATATACGCTCTAATGTAGTTTTCAAAAACCACTTTTGAACCAACCATACCTTGTGTAAATTTAAAAGGTTCTTCTGTTTCTTGTTCTGTTTCTAATGTTAATGTGTTAGTTGTATGATTGAACTTTAATGAAAACGGAAGTGGGTTGTATTGTGTAAGGTCATCTCTATATGGTTTATTAGGATAGTTTACTAAATTTAAATCTAAGTTTCTTAGATTTCTTATGTAGACATCATCTGAAATGTAATTAGCTGGTCTTAAAGAAATTTCATCTCCTGAATTATTGAACTCATCTAATTCATATGTGAATGGATTAACTTCAACTGGTGATTCTAAGTCTACTACATCATCAACTATTTTGTAATATCCTGGGTATGTTTCGTTGGGTCCAACTCCATAAGGTCCATTGTAAACTTGTCCACTTTCATCTACGACAAAGTATTGTAATTCATCACCGGAAATTTTTCTTAAAAATTTATATAATACTTTGTAATCTCCTGTTTCATAACCTAAGTCTCTAAGGTGTTGACCAACATTTAATTTTAAAGTCTTTCTACTAAAGTCTGGATTAACATCACGAACTCTAACTATCGATGTTTTTAAAATTTCATCTGTATCGATATCAATAACGAATAACTTAATATAATCTCGTTGATAAATGTAAGGTGCCTGAAAATCATCATCTATTAGATTATAATCAAATATTCTACCATAGCTTGATATAGTTCCAGGCTCTGGCTTGAAATATGTTGATATTTCTCTTGGTGTGAATCCAAATTTCTTAGACATTATTAATCCTTATAAGTCTTCAAAAGTTCTGTTTAGTTTTGAAGTATATCTTGAGTTAAAAAATTTTTCTTTTATTACAACTGTAACTTGTTCATATTCTTGTTCATCTGCTTTACCAAATGCTATTGGGTCAGCAAACGAAAGTAAAAAACCACGATTATCTCTCGTAACACTTGTTTTAAAATTTGGATTAGTTTTATAATCAGTTCTTTTCGCAAGTATCTGTTTTCTTATTCGTTCTCTTTCAAGTTCTCTAAATCTTTCATAGTATTCTGAATTTGCTACTGCTGCTTCTGTTGATTGATATGGCATGTTTACCTCACTACTCTAAATTCATATTCGTCATCGTAGAAGTTTATTTGTTCGTCTGTTGTTCCACTTCCACTCACAACCTTAATTGCAAATCTGTAATTTCTCTCTGCTTGAAATCCATTCATCCATAAGTTGAAGTAATTACCCGAACTATCACAACTAATTTTTGAACCTGTTCCAAATGGAACAATTATTTCCTCTGTATCAGCATCTCTTACTTGATAGTATATTGAACCACTCGGTAAATACTTTACATCTAATTCTGCTGGTGTTGTTGCAAAAGCAGTGGTAGGATATAATTCTCTACCCACAACTCTAAACTTTACAATAGAACCTTCTTTGTATTCTTCTCGTAAATTCTTAAAGTAAACTTTTAATCTTTCTAAATCCGTTGATGATAGTGGTGATAAACTTCCTGTTGACCAAGAACTATCGTCCCACTCTACTTCTAATTTAGGTGGATAGATTGTATGTGTTTCTGTTGAGAAAAACTTTAAATCTCCAAGTCTTGTTGTACTACTTTCATCTTTTGTTGTATCACTTCCTGGATTGTACGAAAAGTCTGCTGAACCCGTGTATAAAGATTCTCTCTTGACTAAAAATCCTTGATTAGGAAATAATGACGAAGAATAAATGTGTAGATTTACTAAGTCAGTAATGTCCATTCTAACATCTTGTGTTGACTTGGTTAATCCAAAAGAACTACTGACTGATAATCCTGTACCTTGACTTCCTGTCCACCAAGTACCTCCGTCAGTTAGTGTTGATGTTGATACCCAAGGTGTTTGTTCATCGTGATTTCTATATTGATAACTAACACCATTTGTTGTTACGGGGTCGTGGTCAAGTTTACCGTCTCCTTCTGTCCAACTACTACCACTTACTATGTAAGCAAATAAGTTTTGATTTCTTAATAATTCTGTTGAACCAGCGTCATATAAATTTAAATAAAACTTTGCACCCGATGAAATCTTACCACTTTGTATTGATGATGAAATATATGAATAATCGAATTGTATTAATACTCTTGAAACATTTTGTACTGAACCATTGTTAGCTACAGTTTTATTTACTTCAAGAATTTCATCTGCACCAGTATTGATTGATGAAGTGGTTCCACCTGAATAAATTGTTGCGTCTTTATCTCCAAATTCAAAATAGTGCATTATATTTCTCCTAATACTTTACCAATAATATCGGTGTCTGGATATTTCAACTCAAATATACTTGGGTCTTTTGAAGGATAAACTATTCCGTTTTTTGTTGATTGTGCAATGTCATAAACATTACCACTATATCCGTCTTGTGTTGTCGCTTTATTCTCAACAATGATTAGTGGGTTTCCAGGTTCGTTCCCGTCTGGTGGTACTACACTTGCTACTCCCTCTACCAATGATATTTGATATGCTACATCACTCAATACGATTGGTTGATTAATTTGCCATTTGTCAATGTTAAAATGTTCTCTAACTCTTTGAATACATTTAAACAATACTGAGTTTTGATTGTACCCTCTTTGAGTTATAATTCCAAACTTTATTCCAAAATTAATAATATATGCGTTTTTCAAATTGATAGCATCTGTTACGATTCTATATTGAGATAAGTACATTTTTAAATTTTGTTTTACAGCTTCATTTACATTTGCTAAATACTTATTACTATCGTAACCTAACAAATACATATTCAACGCAAGTGGGTTATCGATTTCTTCAGTAGTATCATTATTAATTTGTAGTTGTTTATCCTGAACAATAAATGCTTTTGCTATGTTTCCATATTTTTGTGGTAAAGAATAAACTCTTGTTATGTAGTCTGCTTGTGTTACTGCTCTGTTCTGTGCATTGAAGTAAGCACTTGCGTTTTGCTTTACTTCCGTAAGGGTTTCTTCACTTGAACCACCTGATGCTGGTGTTGGGTTATTAATAGATAAACTATCTTTTGATGTTTGTACAAGTGATGAATCTAATCCGTCTTCTTGAATTGTAAAAGTAATACTTTTTGGAAAATTAATTGTGTTACTTCTAACATTATGTTCTACTGCTCCACCAAAACGATATGTAATTGTTAATGTCGTATTACTTGGTGCTAAACCAAAAGTTCTGGTTTTCATAAAATTACTTGGGTCAAAAGCAGTATCTAAATGTGTAACACCAAAACTTAATGCTGAACCTACATTATCTGGATTAGGAACAATCACTTCATCTGGATTATCACTAACACCTGAACCAAATCTTAATTCCATTTTATTGTCATCACGAACATAAGTTGTAAATCTTCTTGCTGTTTTGATTAATCTCAACATATAAGGTGTGTCATTTTGAAATGCAGAATATGTTGGGTCATTAAGAGTTGTGTTTTCTATTGACTCAAATACTGTGTCTTGTGCTAAAAATGGAACTTGATAAAATTTATTATTATTACTATCGGTTACGGAAACGATTTCTGTAACTTTGTCATTAGACAAAACTAACTTGTCAAACTTTTTAGCATTACCAAAAGAAAAAGTTTCAGTTACGGTTTCACCAGATTTTGCTAAAACCATTTTTGTAAGTTTAAATTGAGTTGGGTCTGTTCCAGATGTAGGAACTTGAACTTCGTCTATTCTTCTATCCAACTCACTCGATACTTTAAAATTAACATCATCAAGTGTGGTAAAATCCACACCAGTATCTGATGTAATTATAGAATTTGCAGACAACACTCCAGCATAACTCAAGTCTGGTTCAAATCCACCACTTCCATCATCTTTAGCTGGAACTAATTGTGATACTTGTAATTCTACGGTAGCTGGAATCGCAAGAGATGGTTTATATCCTAATGATTGTGCAATATCAAAAATGTTTTTCTTTTCTTCAGCATACTCTATTAGTGTTTCTTTATATTGATTATCAACATAGTAATTTAATACATCTCCAACATAAGACGCCATTTCAATAAACATCATACCTGGTGATGATTCATTAAAATCATTGTATGTGTTTGGAAAGTAAGTCTTTGCAAACTCTATTAGATTTTGTCTGATGGAAGAAAAGTCTCTACCAAGATAACTTACATCTTTCTTTACTATTTTTTTGTTTGTATTATAATCTACATTAGTAGCCATTTTATTCTCCTACAACTAAATTAAATGTTATGTTGTCAAGTGTGTCCGGGTTCACTTCAGTAGTGTATTCTAAATTTATTTGTATTTCATTTGGATTACTATCATTTTGAACAACAATCAAATCATTAACAACAACATAAGGTAACCAAGTAGATAATGAAGTTCTAATATCATTGTCTATACTTTCTAAAGTTTCTGATGTTATTTGTTCAAATAACAAATCTCTTAAACCACAACCAAAGTTTGGCTGAAAAACTCTTTCACCTCTTGATGTAAGAATTAAATTTTTGATATTAGATTTAACTTGTTGTCTAA
>Ga0181568_10004930_pt1 | contig 11817 bp, 11 predicted proteins | sample 101ome_20_FD_133758 | JGI IMG/M metagenome (GOLD analysis project Ga0181568, IMG submission 133758) | Coastal salt marsh microbial communities from the Groves Creek Marsh, Skidaway Island, Georgia - 101404AT metaG (megahit assembly) | ecosystem: Environmental > Aquatic > Marine > Intertidal...
CCACTGAAAAATCTTGCGATTAATCTGCTAATGGAATTTTGCGCTCGATAAAAAGTCCATTGTTTTGACAAACCTTAGCATAAAATTCATAACTTGCTTTTGGTGTTCTTTTAAAACTTTGATGGTCAACGTGAACTAAACCAAAGCGGGGTTTCATGCCTAGTGCCCACTCGAAATTATCTAACAAGCTCCAATAAAAATAACCTTTAATATCTACCCCAGCTTGAATCAGTTTGTGGACTGCAACTAAATGTTCTTTGATAAATTGAATGCGGTATTTATCGTCAATATCGCTGTCAGCCTCGTTCTCAGTTTTTGTAATACCTGCTTTTAAATCAAGACTTTCATTGTTTTCAATATGGCAGTAACCATTTTCTGTAATATAAATTGGAATGCCATTTAAAATATCTTGCATTTTCTTTTCGGTTAGCACTTTAAAAAGTCCATCAGCATAAGTCTCCCAACCAAGATTGTTTTTTTTGACTTTTGCATCTATGGTCGCCATATCTTGTAGCTCTCCCCAAAAATCAGATTTTAAATCTTTTCTAGTGGCATCTAAAGCTTCAGGATTTAGTTTGTAACTAAAACGTGTGTAATAATTTACACCTAAAAAATCCAAGCAACCCATTGTTTTGCAAGCATCTATAAACGCATAATTATGCACTTGTGACCTTACAATATTAGGTACCATATCTTCTTGTGTTTGTGCTTCGTAGTAATATAAGTTTTGTGCGAAACCCACTTGATGATTGCTGTTAAACTCTTTAATACTTTGGTAAGCTAATTGATGCCCTAGTAATAAACCTTGGTAGGCACGAAAGTATGCAGACCAATCATTTTCTTTGCCCGGAGGCCAAATACCAGACTCATAACCAAAGCCCAAGAATATATTAGGTTCATTATGGGTAATCCAGTTTTTAATGCGCTTGCCAAACTTTTCTAAGATTTTTTTTGTGAAATTATTGAATTCATAAGCTGTGTTTGGGTTTTCCCAACCACCATTTTCGCTCAACCAAGATGGTAGTGCAAAATGAATTAATGTTGCAAAAGGTTCAACAGCTTTTTTGCGATTTTTTAGAGATAAATGTTCTTGGTCTAATTCATTCAAAAGATTTTCATAAAACATCAAGGCGTTTTCATCAAAGTCTCCCGGACCTTTATGAATTCTTGCCCAATTAAAAGAAAATCTATATGCGTCACTATGTAAATTTCTAATAAGTTCTACATCTTCTATCATATGCTCATAGTGATTGACTGCTCTGCCATCGTTGGTTGGTCTTAAAACCTTATCCTCTCTATCTATCCATTTAGACCAATCAGAAAGTTTTGCTAGATATTCCTCAGGGTGTCCTTCTATTTGAAATGCTGCAGTAGCAGTACCCCAAGCGAAATCTTCCGGAAATTCTAATACAAAATTATCGTGCATGTATTTTGGTTTGTTAGCATCATCGGGCATTACTAAAAGTATGACAGATTTTTGTCTTTTACCCAACCTAAATCTTCTTTATAAATAATTTGTGACCAATCTTTATTTTTTGTTTTTACTCTTATAATTTGTCCTTCTAGTAGTTCACCAATCTTGCTAAAAGAATCATTGTTGCCAGAATAAACTTGAATAATTTCTTTAGTGACAACCGCGTAGTTATAAATTTTTTGGTGGATAAAAAGATAGCTTGAAAATAAAAGAACAATAACAAAGCTTGAAGAAACTAAAAATCTAATAACTTTAGATTTACTTAGGCGCCATCGTAAAATATGCATAACATTAAAAATAATGAGCAAAACTAATATCTCATTAACACTGAAATAATTTAAAAAATTGAGATTAGGTTGATTTATACCAAGTTCATTTTGAATTAGTTCGAAATTATGATTAACTTTTTTATCTCTTGGTAGAAGTTTTTTTGCACTGCATATATTAGCAAGAGCTAAGCCATATTCACCTTGTTTAAATTCTGCAACAGCTTTATTGACCATGATTTTGGCTTGACTCGGATTATGTGCTAATTCTTGATCATAAATTGTTATTGCACCGGCATAGTCTTCTTTTAAAAAAAGATCCTTTGCTAATTCCAGTTCTGTTTTATTAAGCTTATTACTATGCTGAGACATTTTTTAGCTCCTTTAGAATCTGAATAGCACGATTTTTAAATTCACTTAGCTGGCTATCTTCAAGCTTGCTAGAAAAACTATAATTATACTTATCTGTCTCTTTTGTAAAATCAAGAATTTTGTTTTTTAACTCTTCATTATTAGTTACTTTTAGAGCATCTTTTATAATTGCAGAGACAATTTTTAGATCATTTGCTTTTTTGATAATTTGAATAAGTTTATTCGCATCAAATTTTTCTTCTAAACTTTCAAAATCTACTCGGCGTAATGTGAATCTTAAAACGTAGAGTAAATTTAAGAAGATTAGTATAGCAAGTAGATAACTAGTTTTATTGTCTTTCCAAGATTTGTATTTGAAGATTTCTGGAATTGAATAAATCAATAATTCTTTTTTGAAACTTTTTTTAGCTTTAATAGGTTTGATAGCTTGCAGGTGTTGACCATTATTAGTATCAATATCTACGTTTGAGTCACTAGCTTTGACAAAAATTTCAAAAACTTCTTTTCCATTTTCTATATATTGCTTTTTGCTAGGATCAAAACTAATAACTGGAATAGTCTTGATAGTGATACGCCCACTTCTTTTTTCAGGAATAATAACTGTATTTGTAACTAATTCAAAACTTTCACGATTGTTAATAATCTTAGTTGTTAAATCTTCTTTGTCTTTGTAGACACTATAATTTTGCGATTTTTCAAAAAAGTCATGGCTTAAGCTATTATAATTACCGACTCCGTTAATAATACTTTTTATAGTCACAGCTTCGCCAGAGTTTACAGTGAGTTTATTTATTTGATGGCTAATATTTAAGCTACCTACATAGCCGCTATATTGTGTGAAAGACTGTGGGGGTAAAGGTTTTACATTGATACTAAGAGGTTTTGCTGATATTTCTAATTCTTTTTCTTCAAAAAGAGCATTAATCAAATTAAATGGATCAATCCTCTGACCATTAAGTTTTTTTTCTATTTCAACCACAGTTTGCATAGAATATTCTGGAATCACAATAGCCCCTGATTTTAATGCAGTTGCTATGTAAGTGATTTCATAAACCATGTATTCAACATTGTTTCGATATTCTCTATATTCATTAGCCTTATCAATTTTTTTTAAGACCAAATGATCTGCGCTTAATAATTGAAATGAAACATTGCGAACATTGCCTCTATGAAAAAGTCGGCTCTTAATTACAAACTGTTCATTGACATAAGGATTAGTTGTTGAGCTATTTATTTCTAAAAATGGATTATTCCTTTCGAGTGCTTGAGTATTTATTCTTTGTTGGATTGGTTTAGTTACTGTGATTGCAATTGGTTTAGTTTGATAAATTTGATTATTGAAAGAATAAGTAATTGCAGGGATAGTAATTTGCCCAATACGAATTGGTTTGATTACATAACTCATGGTTTTTTGTTGTTTAATTTGCCCATTGATTATTTCAATATTATTTCTAGATGAGGTTGCGAGACTTTGGTAATCTTGAGTATTGGCTGGAAATTGAAAGTTTTTAATTGTAGAATTTTTAATTACAATATCAACATTCACTGTTTGATTAAGAGCTACTTCTTGAGTATCTACAGTGATAGTTAAAGGTTCTTGTGCAAGAGTTCCTAAGCTACAAAAATTATTAAACGCAAATAAAGCTAAACTAATTAGCAGTGATTTGATTAATAATTTTTGTACTTGATTGACCATCGACAAAATCTACTAATTCTATTTTACAAGCTATTTCTTTTGCTACAAGATATTCAGGTAGTTCCTCAATGACATAATCACCACCTTTGGTATAAATGTCTGGTTTTATTTTTTTTAAAAATTCAGAAGCGGTTTCTTCTTCAAAGATAAATACAAAATCAACTGCTTTGAGAGCATTTAAAACATAGGCTCTATCTTTTTCATTATTTATTGGTCTATCAGTACCTTTGAGCTTTTTGACACTTGAATCTGAATTCATTCCAACAACTAAAATATCTCCAAGTGCTTTCGAAGCTTCTAAATAAGAGACATGACCAGCATGCAAAATATCAAAACAACCATTGGTCGCTACAATTTTTTTTCCTTGTTTTTTTAACTCTTCTATTTCTTCAAGCATTGTTAGTTATAATTTTTTTGAAAAACACTTATCAATTAAACAAGAATTTTCTAGCGGGCACTCCTCTCTAGAAGTCATTTTAGCCCATTCTTTGCGAAAACAATCTCTAGATTCAATGTAATCAAAAGCAAAGTCAAACATTTCTTCTTGGCTTTTGTTGTGTATTTGAGCAAGACTAGCTAACGAATAAAATTCTTCTGTGTAACCTAAAGCTAAATTCATGTTGTAAACCCGACGACAAATAGGTTCAGAACTTTGCTGACATTTTGTGATTATGGATTTTTCAAAATTCATCTTAAACTTCTTCAGTTATTTGAGATTCATGTTTGCGTATAACTGCTTCAAGAACAGGCTTTGGCGGCTCTGGATCTTCTTTTGTTTCTTCTTTGATATGTTTGGCAATTCCAGCAAGTTCTTTTGTCATATCATAGATATTTTCGTTAAAATCTGTTAGGTCGCTTAAAAGTTGGTTAGTAGAGTTTTTATCTTTAGACATAAGTATAATTATAGCATTTTAAATGGCGATATTACACGCCTAAAATATCAGATAAATTCTCATTTATTTCCATTTCAATGAGTAAATCAACAGAATTTACAGCCGCTTCTCCCGATAGTTCTATTAATTTTCTTTGTGAACTATTAAACTTGAGTTTATTTTCTCTTAATTTTCTCTCTAGGCTTCTAAGAACGGTTTGGGTGAAAAATATAGTCGCTTCATTTTCATTAGTGAGTGCTTTCTGGTGATCAAGTTCTGCTAATTTTACTTCATGCGAAATTAATTTGTTCTCTATTTTTGAATCTTTGTAACTATAGTACGCGTTTCTTAATCTCTCTGCGACCTCATCAACCAACATAAAAAGTACAATGACATCAGTTTTGTTTACTTGTTTTGTTTGATCGGCATCTTCCATTTTGGAATTAACTACATCACCAATGACGCGCGCACCAACTGAAGTACCACCTTGAATTAAGGTATTGTCTGCAATTGCAGAAATTGCATAGAAGGGTACAAATAATGCTTGGCTGAGTACCTGTAGAACTGTATTATTCTTTTCAAAATTTTCTGGGTCAGTAGATAAAGATCTAATAATAAATTGGATTGTTCTATTACGAACTAAAGTCGCTCGCCATAATTCAAGCAATTGTTGTTTTTCATTACGTGAAAAAAATTTTTCACTGGTAATGGTATTAAATTTGAAATCTTGATCTTGAAAAACAAAATTAATTGCTTTTTCTTCGTTTTGTTTTAACTCTTCTCTGGCTAGAGCTATTTTTTCTTCTTTGCTATCTTTTTTTTCTACTTCTTTACTATCTATCTTTTCTTCTTTACTATCTTTTTTTTCTGTTTCAGTTTTTTCTTCTTTGCTTTTAAAGAAAAACCAAGATTTTTTCTTTTTGTTTTGTGCTTGAGTGATGTCTAATTTTTCTTGATTTTTTTCTTGAACGTCGTTTAAAACCTCTTGTCTATGTTTTAAAGCTTTTTGCTCTTGAGCTTCTCTTTTTTCAAGCTCTTTTTCAAGCGCATTTTTTGCTGTTAAAGGTAAAAAACCAATAAGCATACAAAAAATTAGGGCATAGATGCGCATAAAAAAAATTATAGCTTAAATCAACTAGCCTTTTTCATTAGATCTTTATAGAGCAGGTTTTAAACGAGCAATTTGCCTTAAAGTATATTGAAGAATGCCGCCATTTTTGTAGTATTCAACTTCTATCGGTGTCTGTAAAAGAATTCTTGCTTGAATATCTACTTGTGTGTCATCTTTTTTATGTGCTCTAATTGTTACGTTTTGATAAGGCTTGATGTTTTCTTCAAGACCAAGTATTTCAAAATCTTCACAAGCTTCTAATTGATTATCGTCTAAAACTTTTCCGTGTACTTCAATTGGTAAAATTCCCATACCAATTAAATTTGATCGATGTATTCTTTCAAAAGATTCAGCAATAACAGCTTTTACATTTAATAAGTTTTGTCCTTTTGCTGCCCAATCTCTTGAGCTACCATTACCAAAAAGTTTTCCTGCAAAGACAACACAAGGAGTATTTGAGGCTTTGTATTTTAACGATGCTTCAAATATTGACATCTCTTGAGCAGAAGTATCAGAGAAATATTTTGTTCTTGGACCTGAAGATCCAGGTACAAGAAGATTGTTCAAGCGTACATTAGCAAAGGTACCTCGAGTCATTACTCTATCGTTACCTCTTCTTGAGCCATAGCTATTAAAGTCTTTGTCAACTACACCTTGCTCTCTGAGGTAAGTTGCTGCATCTGAATCTTTTGCAATTGATCCGGCAGGCGAGATGTGGTCTGTTGTAATTGAATCGCCAAGTTTGAGTAAAACTTTTGCATTTTGTATGGCATCAATTTTGTTCATATTTAAATTAAAGTCATCAAAGTATGGAGGTTTTTGAATATAAGTATTTTCAGAATCCCATTCGTACAAATCACCAATTGGAGCTTCTATTGAGTTCCACAGTTCCGTTCCTTGAGAGACTTTAGCATAAATGTTTTCGTACATTAACGGATCCATTGTTTGAGAAATAACCTGCATAATTTCTTCTTTGCTAGGCCAAATGTCAGATAGCATAACATCGTTACCTTGTGTATCTTTGCCAATTGCTTCAGTTTTTGCATCCCAGTTCATATTGCCTTTAATTGCCATTGCGACAACTAATGGAGGCGACATTAAGAAATTTGCTTTGATATAAGGACTAATTCTGCCATCAAAATTTCTATTGCCTGAAAGTACACTAGCGTAAATCTTTTCTGGGTTAGCTTCTATATCTTGCATAGCAGCTTTAGAAAGCGGTCCAGAATTGCCAATGCATGTGGTACAGCCGTAGCCAACAATCGTAAAACCTAATTTTGCAAGCGGTTCCAATAAATTTGCACGCTCTAAATATTCTCTAACTGCTTGAGAACCCGGCGCTAATGAAGTTTTCACTTTTGCATTTACGCTAAGACCTTTGGCAACAGCTTTTTGTGCCACTAAGCCTGCGGCTACGATGACTGCTGGGTTTGAGGTATTAGTACAACTGGTAATTGCAGCAATTAAAATATCACCATGATTGCTAGCCTCATCTTTAATTTCTAATCCATGAGAAGACATTGGTCTTTTCATAGCTTCAGCAAATTTGTTTTTCATATCAAAAAAATCAATTCTGTCTTGTGGGCGTCGAGGTCCAGCAATTGAAGCTTCGATATCAGAAAGGTTGATCTCAAAATGTTTTGTAAAGGAGTTTTGATTGCGATCAAGTCCCCAGACACCTTGAGCTTTAAAATACTTTTCTACTTTTTCTATTTCATCGGCTGAGCGACCAGTTCTTTTTAGGTAGGCAAGCACTTCTTCATCAACAGGAAACATGCCAACTGTTGCACCATATTCAGGGCACATATTTGATATAGTTGCTCTTTCTTCTAGTGTTAGTGAGTTACAACCTTCGCCATAAAATTCAACTAATGTGCCAACAACACCAATTTGTCTTAAAAATTCTGTTACATACAAAGCCGCATCAGTAGCTGTTACTGCTGCGTTTAAACTACCATTAAGCTTGATACCAATTACTTCAGGTGTTGGTATGGTAACAGGTTGCCCAAGCATTGCAGCTTCAGCTTCAAGTCCACCTACACCAAAACCAAACACGCCAAGACCATCAATCATTGTTGTGTGAGAGTCTGTACCAACACAAGTATCAAATAAAAGTTCTCCGTTTCTTTCAATACACACACTTGCTAAATGTTCCATATTTACTTGGTGAATAATTCCAAAACCCGGAGGGACAATGCGAGTTTGATTGAAAGCTTGCTGAGCCCATTTTAAAAATTTAAATCTTTCGTTGTTTCTTTCTAACTCTAGTTTTTCGTTTTGCAAAGCAGAATCACTTGCACCAAAAGAATCAACTTGAATAGAATGGTCAATTACTAAATCCAAAGGTACCAGAGGATTGATTTCATTAGGGTCTATACCTACTTTTTTGGCTGCATCACGCATTGCTGCTAAATCTACAAATAAAGGCACTCCAGTGAAATCTTGTAAAACTACTCTAGCAGGAGAATAAGGGACTTCACCTTGTTGAGGGTTTTTTGCATCATAAGCAACTAAGTTTTTTATGTCTTCTTCTTGGATTTTTATACCATCAAGATTTCTTAGCATACCCTCAAGAATGATTTTTAAACTAACAGGTAAGTTTTCTAAAGAGCCATATTTTTCTTGTGCTTTTTCTAGTGAATAAAATTTCTTGGTACCAGAATTTAAGTGGATTTCATCTATAAATTGTTCTTTCATACAATTAACATTTTAAATTATTTATGCTTTATCTTCAAAAAACTTTGTTTTTATTTCAGGCTGGGTATTTTTATGCTGGAAATTCAAACCGTAAATATAGTATTATAATGTCCAATGACTTTAACTCAAAGTACAACTCAAACAAATAAAAAACACTTAAGTGATAGCGAACTTAAAGCTTTTGTCAATTTGTTAAATGACCCAGAAGAAAAAACTTTGGCTTTGATGGCAGATCAATTAGCTTTCTTTGATGATCTAAGTTTTAAGAGAATTCAAGATCTAACTCAAGAGAGAGATGATATGCAAATTATTGATAATTGGCTTTATACAAGTAAAATTCACGTAACAAAAAAAATTAAGGCATGGAAACAAAACCCAGACCTAGAAGAGGGTTTAATGTTATTGGCACGCTATGAAAATCCGGGTATTGATGTTGAGTATTACAAAAGTCTTTTAGATACTTATGCACAGCGTGTAGAAGACAAAATTACAATCAATAATTCTCAAGATGAAGTGATCAAAGCAATTAACGAAGTACTTTTTAAAGAAGAAAAATTTTTGGGAAATCAAATTGATTATTATGATGTCAATAACAATTTTATAAATTCGGTAATTGATCACAAAACAGGTAACCCAATAATGCTTTCAGCAATTTTTATTTTAGTAGCAAGAAGGTTAGGGGTTGAAGTTTTTGGTGTTGGTACTCCGGGGCATTTTATAGTTGGCTTTAGGGATAAATTTTATGACCCATTTTTTTCGGGCAGAGAAATCACTAAAGATGAATGTGTTTTAAGAGCCCAAGAGCTTAGTGTTTTTTGGCGTGACGAATATCTAGATGCTATTGATGATACTTTTATTGTGGCAAGAGCCATTAGAAACCTTATAGCTATTTATAAAAAAAATAATGATTTAGATAAAGCTGCTGAGCTAACAACATTGCTAAAATCTTTATAGTTTCTGTTAACAAATTTTGAGAACACAGCTCCGAGCTATTTTATGGGAACTGGGAGATATACCTTATCACCACGTCTTTGATAGCTATTCACCCAGATTAATGATTTATCTAAGCCATAATATTTTAGCTTAGGAGGCAGAACGCCTTTTTCATAAAATAGTAAATTTGGATCATTTTTTAAAGCTTCTGTTTTTAAATTTTTTGCAATCTGTGTATTGATTGAGGCATAAATCATAGACCCCAAATATTGCCAATGGGCACTATCTGCAGATTTTTGGATTGCTTCATCAATCCATTTTGTTGAATTGTTAAAATCATTTGCCATAAAAAAGCTAGAAGCTAAAAAACCTTGTTGATAGCCATGATTTTCTGCGAGATTGATTGAGTTTTGAAAAAAAAGTGTTGCCTTGTTAAACTCCATTTTTTTAAATAGTTCTGTAGCATAAAAGAAATGATATAAAGGATGATCATCAAACTTTAATGCTTTTATATATGATTTTTGATCATAAAAAAAATGACCTATGCAACTCGTAGAAAATAGAACAAGTGCAATAAACAATAAAAAATGTGAAGCGAATTTTTGGTATTTTAAAGGAAGTATTAATAGATTTTGAAAAGCAATTTTATTGTTTTGTGTAAAAAATTCGGGTATAAACAAAAGAAAAAAAACTAAGTATTGATTTGAGTATACAAAGATACTATCAAAGCTAGCGGCAAATAAAAGACAGTAAAAAGATGTTTTATTATATCCCCATAAAAAGTAAAAGAAATAAGCAAGTAAAGCAAGCCCTAAAAGACCTTGTTCAAAAGCGATTTGTGAAAAACTATTGTGTGCATGATTAATGTGATTGCTGATTTTGCCACCTATAGAGTTTACTTGAGCACGATAACCATTAATTTCAATAGGATAACTTGCAAAACCATTACCAAAAATTGGTTTTGCCAAAAAACCATTAAAACTAGTTTTTAAAATGATTATTCTTGGATTAATAGATTTTTTATAGAACTGGTTAAGTTGTCCTTTTAATAAAATCGTTGATATGAGTACAGTCATAGCGATTGCAAGAATAGTTAAAATGTTTTTTTTGCTTTTTAAAACGCTTAAATATTGAGAACAGAGAGAAAAAATAAGTGATAACTTCGATACTAATATGCTCAGAATCAAAGTTAATATACTAGAAAAAAAGTTTTTTTTCTGAAGTTCTTTTTGTTCTAAAGGGAAATACAAAGAAATTAAAACTGGTAACCATACTAGTAAGCCATAGCTTTCGTTTAGATTTTTACCAATAAGAGTAAAACCAGTATTGATCAGAATAATTATTAAAACAATTAATCCTCTTTGTTTTTTTGATAAATTCTTAAAGTCAGAATCATCAACCCAAGCTAAAATCCCTAAATTAATCAAAATAGCTTCTAAGCTAAATCTAGCTTGGCTTGAAAACAAAAAAGCTATAACAATAAAAAGCCAAGTCAGAGAATAATGAGAAATTTTTTTCAATTTTAGAAAAGCAAAAATTGCAATCAATGCATGAAAAAACCAATAGCTCATTAAATAGTTGCAAGAAATTATACTAACTAAACTAAATAAAATTAAATATATGAAAAATGTCAGATGTATTTTTTTGAGCATTATTTATTTTTGCAAACATATTTATAAAGTTCAAACTGTAAAGTGTTTTCGGATAGTTGTGCTACTTCATCTTGAATCCATTTTTTGTCAATCACTTGATCTTGGTTATTATAAATTTGATAAGAAATAATTTGTGCTTGTTGTGAGCCACAAAAATATTTAACAGAAGATTGGATTTTTTTGGTGAGCATAGAGCCTGAAACTTCACCTTTTTTCTTTGCATAAAAAGGAATTTCTCTTTGTTTTGCAAATAAAATCTTCACCCAAGCCATACAAGTTTGGTCTTTTGAACACTCAATTCTATTTTGATCGACGTAAGCCGTGGAAAAATTCTCTAAATCTGACTGAGTTACTTCTACCCAATCACTTTTTTTATATTCAAAAGAATTAGCACAAGAGTTTAATAAAAAAACTATTGCCATTAAAGTTAAGTGATATTTTTTTAAAGAAAAAGTCACAATTTAAATATAACTTATAAACTCTTTTTTGTTTATAATGTTCTATTTAGCTTTATTTTGCTAGAATTTAATTTGAGTCCTGGTGGTGGAATTGGTAGACACGCCATCTTGAGGGGGTGGTGGGCTTTGCCCTTATGAGTTCAAGTCTCATCCAGGACACCACAATACTTCAGACAAAGAAATGGTTATGCTAAAAACGCATATCATGCGTTTTTTTAACGCTGCATGTGGATGAACGGCCTTTGCCCTTATGAATTCAAGAAAAATCCGACTGCTTTACTTTACA
>Ga0181568_10004934_pt1 | contig 11812 bp, 8 predicted proteins | sample 101ome_20_FD_133758 | JGI IMG/M metagenome (GOLD analysis project Ga0181568, IMG submission 133758) | Coastal salt marsh microbial communities from the Groves Creek Marsh, Skidaway Island, Georgia - 101404AT metaG (megahit assembly) | ecosystem: Environmental > Aquatic > Marine > Intertidal zone...
CGCACTTCCCGCCCGGGTACGAGTTCGGGCACACGGCCGGGCTCCGGATGCTCCGCGTCGCCGCCGCCATTCGGGACGAACTCGGGCGTCAGGCACTCGGGCCGGTCGTCACCGCCTACGGCGAGAGCTACTTCGACAAGCCGCAAGGTTCAGGGATGCGTGGCCGGCTGTCGACCCCCGACCACCTCCTCGAGGTGCTCGACCGCGCCGGTCTCGACCGAGGGTTCGCCAGCGCGGTCGATGATGACGGTTGGGACGCGATGATCGACGCCGAGGGGGAGATGGCGCTCGCGAGGACCGGCCGTGATGTGGGTACCCCAATCCTCCCGGTGACGGCGTCCGAGCAGTCGTTCTTCGGACCGGTCATTTCGCGCGTGCCGATGGGGGAGGAGGCCGAGCGGCTCTGGGACGCGGTCACCACCCTCGCCTCGTTCCCCGGTTTCGCCGAGTTGAAGCGCTCGCTCCGGGAGGTCCCACGCCTCAACATCCTCGGTGGCCTGACCGACGAGGTGGTCGAGGAGGACTGGGAGGCCGGCCACAAACGGATGGACGACTGACCCCTCGGTAGTGTGCAGGCGATGTCCGAGGAGCAGACACCGACCGTTTCGGTGATCATGCCGACCTACGGCAACCGCGGATTCCTCGCTGAGTCCGTCCAGTCGGTCCTCGCCCAGACGTTCACCGATTTCGAACTCCTCGTCGTCGACGACCATTCGCGGGAGCCGATCGAGACCGGCACTGACGACCCGCGTGTCCGAGTCATCAGGATGCCGAGCAACCAGGGTCCCGCTGCGGCCCGCAACACCGGGATCGTCCTCGCGAGGGGTCGATTCGTCGCCTTCCTCGACGATGACGATCTCTACCCTCCTGACCGTCTCCAGCGTGGTGTGGACGAGATCGGCGAGGCGACGGTGCACTGCGTTCCGATCACGACCTCCGACCGGCGCTTCGACGGTGACCTGCGTTCCAGCCTCGCCGCCCTCGGAATCCCGCTCCTTCAGCAGGTCATGCTCCGCCGTGAGGACTGCCTCCAGTTCGATCCGAGCCTGCGGACCTCCGAGGACGGCGAGTGGTGGCTGCGGATGCGTGATCGCGCGGTGTTCCACTGGTCGGAAGGAGCGCCCGTCTGGTATCGCCTCGACGACGAGCCGAGACCGGGTGTCGACCTCGAGGTGAGACTCCGCGACCGCGAGTCGGTCGCAGCCCGGCATCTGCACTGGATGGACCGGTCGGCCCGAGCACATCGTTTCGCGATGCTCGCGTATTCATCGCTGGTTGCGGGTCGCCGGATCAAGGCGCTCCGATACGCCGTGCTCCAGTTCGGCAACGTCCCCTCGTTCGCGGCCATGAAGATGGCGATTCGCGCGTTGACGGTCGGCACCGATGACGAGGACGCCGGTCGTCGGCGCCGCAGCGCCGCGCGTCGTATGGAGTGACCGGCCGGGCAGCCTCGCCGCCGGTACCGTCGGCGCCGTGGTCCTCCGTCGTCTGATCGTCGCTGTCGCCTCACTGGTCGCGACGGCAGCCCTGCTCGCCTTCGTGGTGTCACGGGTCCTGATCGGCATCGTCGGCTCCCCGGAGGCGACCGCCGGTCTCGCCGGTGAACTCGTTCAACTCCCTCCGGTCCGTGACGCGATCGCCGAGGAGCTGGTCGACCGTCTCATGGAGGAACCGGTCGTCGCTCAACTCAGCCCCGAGGTCGTGCGGGTCGGTGTCGACGACGTCCTCGCCTCCGGTGAGGCAGCGCGACTCGCCGAGGAGTTCGGGTCGGCTGCCTACGAGGTCTTCGTGGTGGGCGCCCCCCGCCGCAGCGTCGACATCGAGCCGACGGCTCGTCTCGCCGTGGATCTCGTGGTCGGGAGTGAGCTCGGTTCACAGGTCGATCTCTCCGGGGTCGGCCCGGTCGACATCGTGCGCACCGAACAGGATCTCGACCTCTCCTGGACGGTCGACCGGCTTCGGTTCTGGTCGAACACCGCACTGGCCGTCGCTGTCCTTGCCGCCGCGGTGGCGGTGCTCGCCTCACCGGTCGGGGCGATGCGGCGGCTGCTGCCCATCGGCCTGGCGGTCGCCGCGGCCGGTCTGGGACTCATCGGGATCTCCCGGGCCTCGGGGCTCATCGATCTCACCGATGCCCCGCGACCCGACCTCATCAGAGCCATCGCCGATGACCTGCTCGGACGTCTCGCCCGCCCGGGCGTGATGCTGTTCGGGGCCGGGGTCGCGGGGGTCGTCGCCGGCGTCGTGGCCCGGGTCATCCCCAGGCGGTGATCAGCTGCCGGCGGCGACGATGGCGTCGAACTCGTCCTCGGTGAGCGGGATCACCGACAGTCGGTTCCCCCGCGCCAGGAGCCGGCAGTCGACGAGCTCGGGCATGCCGCGTAGCTCCTCGAGTGGGATGAAGCGCAGTCGTCGTTTGGGGGCGACCGTCACCCAGTCCCACCGGGGCTCGTCGGGTGACGACTTGGGATCGAAGTACTTCGACGTCGGGTCGAACTGGGTGGGATCCGGTTCGGCGCCCTTCACGATCCTGCACACCCCGGCGACCCCGGGCGGCGTCGCGTTCGAGTGGTAGAAGATCGCGAGGTCGCCGACGGACATCTCCCGCATGAAGTTGCGGGCCTGGTAGTTCCGGACCCCGTCCCAGCCCTCGCGCTTCGCGGCGATGAGGTCGTCGTAGCCGAAGACGTCGGGTTCGGATTTGAGGAGCCAGCGAGCCATGGCACGAACCTAGTTCGGTACCGAGGGAGGATCGTCGTGTCAGCCGGACCGGCGCACCTCGACCAGCGTGTCGTTGAAGGCGACACCGCCACCCCAGTCGGTGAGGGTGTCGTTGGTGAGGCTGTTGGCCACGTTGCCGTCGGGGTGCTGGTCAGCCCACCAACCCCAGGGGACGACGACCGTGCCGGGGCGGACCCGGTCGGTGATGCGGACCGGCAGTGACATCGACCCACGATCGTTGTGCACCAGCGCCGTCGAGTCGCTGTCGATACCGCGGGCATCGGCGTCCACCTGGTGGATCTCGAGGAACGGACCGCCCTCCCGATCGCCGTGACCGGGGAGGTGGGTGTAGCTCGAGTTGAGGAATCGGAGATGGTGTTTCGGTGTCAGCAACTGCAGGGGATACCGATCGGCAAGCGGACCCTCCGGGCCTTCTCGAGGAGGGGTGTAATCGGGCAGCCGGGGATGACCGAGGGCCTCGAGGTCCTCGCTGGCGAACTCGACTCGCCCGCTCCGGGTCGGGAAACCTCCGTCGGCCCAGGGCAGGCCGCTCTCCGGATAGGGGACCCGGAGCCGGTGTTCCTCCCGCAGGTTGTCGATGTCGACCGTCGGCAGGGCGTCGCGGATGAGCGTCAGGTCGTCGTCGTAGAGCGAGGGTTCGGTCAGGTCCATCGCCCGGGCGATCCGCCGGAAGCACTCGGTGTTCGACACCGCCTCTCCGAGCGGTTCGATGGCGGCTTCGTTCCACCCGAGCCACAGATGACCCCAAGCCGGGACCACGTCGACGGCCTCGATGTGGGTGGTGGCTGGGAGGACGATGTCGGCGTAGCGGGCCGTGTCGGTGATGAACTGGTCGTGCACCACGCAGAAGAGGTCGTCGCGCTCCAGACCCTGCCGCACGAGTTCCCGGTTGGGGATGGTCACCATCGGGTTGGCGTTCCACACGATCAGGTCGTGGACCGCCGGATCGGCCTCGATGAGCGCCTCGCCGAGACGGCTCATGTTGATCACGCGGGGGCTTCGTCCGGCGAGCAGGTCGGGTCGATCGAGGGCGGCCTCGTCGATGAGCTGCTCCTGCCAGGACCCGACGCTGCGGGTCAGCCCACCGCCCCGGTCGCGCCAGGCTCCGGTGAGGGCGGGCAGACAGGCGAGCGTTCGGAAGAACATCGCGCCGTTCTCGTGGTGCTCGGGGCCGACCAGGGTCCGGATCGCGGCTGGGCGGGTGGTCGCGAACTCGCGGGCGAGGGAGATGATCGCCTCGGACTCGACACCACACGATTCGGCGGCTCTGGCGGGAGACCAGGCGGCGACGTGGGCGGCCAACTCGTCGAATCCGAGGGTGAACTCGTCGATCCATTCCCGGTCGACGAGATCCTCGCTGATGATCACGTTCATCAAGGCGAGCATCATCGCGATGTCGGTTCCCGCCTTCGGCTGGATGAACACATCGGCCGAGTCGGCGGTGATCGTGCGGAGCGGGTCGATGACGATGACGCGCGCACCGCGGCCCCGCGCCGACTCGATCGTCGGCCAGAGGTGGCGGTTGGTGAGGCGGGTGTTCGTCCCCCAGAGGATGATGAGCTTCGAGTGCTCAAGGTCGAGCGGGTCGAATCCGAGGGACGACCCGTTCGTCATCCTGACGCCGGCGCCGACCGTCGGACCGCAGAGCGCCCGGATGAGTCGAGTGGCGCCGAGATGGTGGAAGAACCTCGAGGAGATGCCGGACAGGGCCAGCATGCCCTGGTTGCCCGCGTCGGAGAACGGGAGGATGCCCTCCGCCCCATGGTTGGCGATCGTCGAGTGGAGGCGATCGGCGATCACCGAGGTCGCCTCCTCCCAGGTGATCTCGGTGAACCGGCCCTCTCCCTTGGCGCCGACCCGGCGCAGCGGTCGGAGGACCCGGTCGGGGCTGTGCACCCGGTCGAGGAATCGGTTGACCTTCGGGCACAGCTCGCCTTGGGAGAACGGGTGCTCGGGATCGCCGGACATGTCAACGGCCCGACCGTCCTCCACCGTCACCACCCAACCGCACGAGTCGGGACAGTCGTGATGACAGGTGCCGTGGACGCGCATGCTCCGACGCTACCCGTCACCGATGTCGCCCCGCCGGTCGCTCGCTACCGTCACCGGTGCCCATGAACGCGGACCACGACCTCACGGCGCAGATCCCCGAGGATCTCCCGATCGCCGCCCACGCCGATGCGTTGGTCGCCGCCATCCGGGAGCACCGCGTGGTGATCGTCGCCGGTGAGACCGGGTCGGGCAAGAGCACCCAGTTGCCGAAACTCTGCCTGGCTGCCGGACGTGGATCGTCGGGTGTGATCGGCCACACGCAGCCCCGCCGGGTCGCGGCCCGGTCGATCGCATCGAGGGTGGCGAGTGAGCTCGGGGTCGAACTCGGTTCGGAGGTCGGATTCAGCGTCCGCTTCGACGACCGTGTCGGGGCGGCGACACGGATCCGCCTGATGACCGACGGCATCCTCCTCGCCGAACTGCAACGCGATCCGGAACTCCGTCGCTATGACACGATCATCATCGACGAGGCCCACGAGCGGAGCCTCAACGTCGACTTCCTGTTGGGTTATCTCCGTCGACTGCTCGACCGACGTGACGACCTCCATGTCATCGTCACCTCCGCGACGATCGACACCGATCGTTTCGCGCAGCACTTCGCCGGGCCCGATGGCTCGCCGGCACCGGTCCACCTCGTCGAGGGGCGGGGTCACCCGGTCGAGGTCCGGCACCGGCCGCCGGACGACGACGCCGATCAGGTTCGGTCGATCATCGACGCGATCGACGAGCTCGACCCGCGGAGCCCGAACGGGGTGAACGGCGATGTGCTGGTCTTCCTCTCGGGTGAGCGGGAGATCCACGACACCGCTCGCGCGATCCGCGAGTTGGCCCTGCCGCGTGTGGAGGTGCTGCCGCTCTACGCGCGGCTCTCGGCTGCTGAGCAGCAGCGGGTGTTCGCGCCTCACCCGGGGCGTCGCATCGTGCTGGCCACCAATGTCGCCGAGACCTCGATCACGGTGCCGGGGGTCAGGGCTGTGGTCGACACCGGGACTGCCCGAATCAGCCGGTATTCCCGTCGCGCGAAGGTGCAGCGACTCCCGATCGAACCGGTGTCCCAGGCATCGGCGGCGCAGCGCGCCGGGCGTTGTGGTCGTGTCGCCCCGGGCGTGTGCATCAGGCTCTACTCCGAGGACGACCTCGACTCCCGCCCAGAGTTCACCGAGCCGGAGATCCTCCGGACGAGCCTCGCCTCGGTCATCCTCCAGATGGCGTCCCTCGGGCTCGGTCGGGTGGAGGACTTCCCGTTCGTCGACCCACCCGATCAGGCTCAGGTCACCGACGGCCGTCGGCTGCTCCTCGAACTCGGGGCCCTCCGCGACGATGACGGATCGGGTCACGACCGGTTGACCCGTCTCGGCCGCCGCCTCGCCCGGTTGCCGGTCGACCCGAGGGTCGGCCGCATGATCATCGAGTCGGATCGGCACGGGTGCGTGCGCGAGGTACTCGTGATCGCCGCCGCCCTCTCCATCCAGGATGTCCGTGAGCGACCCCGCGAGCATCGCGAGCGCGCCGACACCCTGCACCGCCGGTTCGATGTCGTCGGTTCGGACCTGCTGTCGATCGTCGCGCTCTGGGACCACCTCCGCGAGCGACAGGCCGAACTGTCGGGGAATGCCTTCCGCCGCATGTGCGTCGACGAGTACCTGAACTACGTGCGGGTCCGCGAGTGGCGCGACCTCTACAGCCAGTTGCGTCGGGTGGCGGGGGAGATCGGCATCCGACCTGGCGCTGATTCGGGTCATCCCGACCGCGTGCATCAGGCGGTGCTGTCGGGTCTGCTCTCCCAGGTGGGCATGCGCGACCGTGACCGTCGTGACTATCTCGGCGCGCGAGGGACCCGCTTCACGGTGGCACCCGGGTCGGTGCTCACGCGCGGTGGAGCGGAGTGGGTGATGGCGGCGGAGCTCGTGGAGACCGATCGCCTGCGCGCGCGCCGGGTCGCCGAGATCCGACCCGAGTGGGTTGAACACCTCGCAGGACCGCTCGCCCGTCGATCCCACAGCGACCCCGAGTGGGAGTCGCGCTCGGGTCGTGCGGTGGTCATGGAGCGGGTCACGGTGCACGGCCTCCCGGTGGTCGCCGGTCGCCGCGTCGGCCTCGATCGCATCGACCCCGCCGAGGCCCGACGACTGCTCATCCTGCACGGCCTGGTGCGCCGAGAGTGGGAGACCCGACTGGCCTTCCTCGAGCGCAACGCGGCGATCGTCGATCGAGTTCGAGGTGTCGAGGACCGGCTCCGTCGGCGAGACCTCATCGACGAGCACATCCTCGTCGACCACTACGACCGCCGTCTGCCCGGTGACATCGTCAGCGGCCGTCATCTTGAGCGCTGGTGGCGCACCGTCGTCGACGACGACCCGGGTGCCCTCGACATCGACCGCTATGAGCTGGTCGCCGAACTGCTCGCCAGAGCCGACGACGGCCTCCCAGACACCTGGTCCGACGGGGGGTACGACTACGACCTCACCTATCGCCACGACCCCGGCAGCGTCTTCGACGGGGTCACGGTGCACGTGCCGCTCACGGCGGTGAACCGGTTCAGTGGTCGGGGTCTCGACTGGCAGGTGCCGGGGCATCGAGCCGAGCTGGCCGGCGAGCTCGCCCGCGCGCTCCCGAAGGACATCCGGCGATCGCTCATACCGGTTGCGGACACCGTGTCGGCTGCGCTCGGGGTGCTCCCAGCCGAGCCGGACCACCGTCGGTTCGTCGAGGCGTTCGCTGCCGCGCTCTCAGAGGTGTCGCCAGCGAAGGTGTCCGTCGACGACTTCGATGTCACCCGAGTACCGACCCACCTGCGGATCCATCTCGTCGTCAGCGATGATGCCGGAGAGGTGCACGCCTTTGGGGACGAGGTACGGGAGGTGCTCGACCTCGCGCGCCCTGGGGCGCGTTCCGCGTTGGCAGCGCGAGCACCGATCGAGGAGCGCACCGGCATCGTCGACTGGGATCTCGGCGACCTGCCCGAGGTGGTCGAGTGGGGGCAGGATGGTGAGACGGTGCGCGCGTACCCGACCCTGCTCGACCGCGGTTCGTCGGTCTCGCTGCGTCTCGTGACCGAGCCCGATCTGGCCGACCGGTTGTTGCGCGAGGGGGTTCGTCGTCTGGTGTTGCTCACCGCGCCTCCATCCCGCGCGGGGCTTCGCGACGTCCTCACCGGTGGACAGGCGCTGGAGCTCCCACTGGTCGGTCTCGGCCCAGCAGCCCTGCTCGATGACTGCCTCGGCGCTGTCGTCGACCGGATCGTCGAGGAGTCCGGTCTGCCGCGCAGCCGTGAGTCGTTCGAGGAGGTCCAGGCACGCTCCCGCGCTGAGGGCGGTCCGCTGCTGAGTGATGTGGTGCACACGGCGCTTGCCACCGTTGCCGACGCCGCCTCGGTCCTGCGCCGGTTGGAGCGTCTTCGCGCCCCGGCCGCGGCGGCGAGCGTGGCTGATGTGGAGGCTCATCTCGACCGTCTGCTCGGCCCTGGATTCGTCTCTCGGGCGGGGACCAGACGACTCCCCGATGTCCGCCGGTATGTCGCGGGTGTCGCGCACCGGGTGGAGCACCTCGCCGGCCGACTCGACCGTGATCGGCGCGCGATGGATGAGATCGCTCCGGTGGAGGCCCGCCTTCGGAGCGCCCTTGCCGCGGTGCGGGTCGGAGCGGAACCGGAGTCGCTCCGCGAGGCGGTGTGGATGATGGAGGAGTTGCGGATCGCTACCTTCGCCCAGCCGGTTGGCGCCCGTGGTGGTCCGAGCGCGAAGCGGCTCCTCGCCCTGCTCGGGTGACGACTGCGTATCCGATCATCATCCCGACAGCGGTGCCCGCCCCACCCTGTGCGACGATGAGCCCATGGAGCTCAGCACGATCACCTACGCCGTCCGCGACGGCGTCGCCCATGTCCGCCTCGATCGGCCCGAGGGCGCCAACGCGGTCAACCCCGTCTTCGCCCACGAACTCCGGCAGGTCATGTTGGCCATCGAGTTCGACGATGCGGTCCGCGCCGTCTCGGTGACCGCGGAGGGCAAGGTCTTCTCAGCCGGTGGCGACCTCAAGTTCTTCGCGGCGGCCGGCGATGACCTGCCGCGCATCGCCTCCGACATGCTCGTCGACTACCACGGCGCGATGTACCACATGAACCGCATCCCGAAGCCGTTCGTAGCCGGTGTGCGCGGTGCCGCCGGTGGGGCCGGGATCTCGCTGGTGAGCGCCTTCGATCTTGTCGTCGCCGGTGAGTCGACGAAGTTCACCATGGGCTACACGCGCGCTGGCATGAGCCCCGACGGCACCTCGACCTACTTCCTCGCTCGTCACATCGGACTGCGGAGGATGCTCGATCTCACCCTCACCAATCGCGTCCTCAGCGCTCGAGAGGCTGAGGAGTGGGGGTTCGTGAACCGGGTGGTCGCCGACGATGAGGTCGACGCGGCGACCGCGGAGTTGGCGGGGTCGCTCGCCTCCGGCCCGACGCTGTCCCTCGGCAACGCGAAACGCCTCGTCTACGAGGGGTTCGACTCGAGTCTCGAGGAGGCCGGGGAGCGCGAAGGTTCCGTCATCGCGAAGATGATGGCGACCCACGACGGTCGTGAGGGGATCGCGGCCTTCGCCGAGAAGCGCGCCCCCAACTTCGAGGGCCGCTGACCGGACGGCTCAGCTGCCGCGGAGTCGCTCGACGGTCGCGGCGAACCCGGCGACGGTCTCGGCGATGATGTCGGCCACCGGCCGGATCTCGTCGATGCGCCCGGCCACCTGCCCGCCCAGGGCGATGGCGGCCTCCATGTCGCCACCGAAGTAGAGGGCCTGGGGATCACCGAAGTCGCCGAATACGTTGTGCTCGGCGACGGCGAGGCCCTCGGTGCGCTCGGTCCGCAGGGCTCGCAACGCCGGCGAGTGCCGCTGGTTCAGGAACAGCGTGTCAGTCTCGGCGGCTCGGAGGATGGCCTGCTTCCAGTTGTCGTGGACCGGGCTCTCCGCGCAGGCCACCATCTGGGTCCCCATCTGGACACCCTCGGCCCCGAGGGCGAAGGCCGCCGCCATCGTCGGCCCGTCGCAGATGCCGCCGGCGGCGATGATCGGCACGTCGACCCGCGACCGGATGAGCGGCAACAGCACCATGGTCGACACCGGGGTGGGGCTCTTGAACCCTCCGCCCTCACCACCCTCCACGACGAGTCCGTCCACCCCGGCATCGACCGCCTTCAGGGCCGCGGAGAGGGTGGGGACCACGTGGTAGACGGTGAGTCCGGCTTCCTTCAGCACTGAGGTGTAACGGGTGGGTGACCCGGCTGAGGTCGTGACGAAGCGCACCCCTTGCTCGATCACGAACTCGGCGATGGATGGGTCGCGAACGAAGGCCTGGGCGATGTTCACACCGAAGGGTCGGTCGGTGAGATCGCGCATGGCGCGGATCTCCTCACGGACCGCGTCGAGCTCTCCCGATGAGGTCTCGATGATCCCGCACGCGCCGGCTGCGGACACCGCGGAGGCGAGGCGACTGCGGGCGATCCAGCCCATGGGAGCCTGGACGATCGGGATGTCGACGCCGAGGTCGCGGGTGACCCGGTTGTCGAAGGCGGGATGCGCCGGCAACTCAGCCCTTGACGGAACCGGCGAGGATGCCGCGCACGAAGTACCGCTGCAGGGAGAAGAAGACCACCAGCGGGACGAAGGCCTGCACGAAGGCGGCGGCCGGGAGCAGGTGCTCGTTCATCCCGAAGTCGCCGGCGAGGTTGGCGATGAGGATCGTGGTCGGAATGGCATCGGGGTTGGTGCCAGCCATCGTGTTGGCGATCAGGTAGTCGTTCCAGGTCCACAGGAACTGGAAGATCGCGAAGGCGGCGAGCACCGGCACCGACAGGGGCAGCACGAGGCGCCAGAAGATCGTGAAGTGGTCGGCGCCGTCGATGCGCGCCGCCTCGAAGACATCGCGCGGCAGCGACGAGATGTAGTTGTGCAACAGGAAGATGGCGAAGGGCATCGCGAACCCGGTGTGGGTGAGCCAGACCGCCGTCGTCGTGTTCACGAGGTTGAAGTCGGGGATGATGGTGATGGTCTTGTCGAGCCAGGGCAGGGTCAGGTGCGCCCCGTTCACGTACAGCTGGAGGAGCGGGATGAGCGCCACCTGGAGCGGGATCGCGAGCAGCGAGACCACGGCGATGAAGAGGCCCTTGCGTCCCTTGAAGTCGATCCAGGCGAATCCGTAGGCGGCGAAGGCGGCGATCGAGATCGGGATGATCGTCGCCGGGAGGCTGATCGCCATCGAGTTGAGGAGAGAGTTGCTGAGCCCTCCACTGGTCGTCGAGTTGAAGATGGACTCGTAGTTGTCGAGGGTGAGCTCGTCCGGCTTCGTCGTCCACCAGGAGCGTGACCGCTGCGCGTCGCGGGTTCGCCATGAGTTGATGAAGACACTGAGGCTGGGGAGGCTCCAGACGATCACGATGAACCACAGGACGATGGTCGGCACCCGACGCAGGGTCGAGTAGATCCGCTCGATCGGGCCGCTGCCCCGGGTGTGGACGGCGATGTCGCTCATCTCAGGACTCCCTCTGCATGCGGCGGATGTTGAGGAACATGATCGGCACCACCGAGATGAAGATCAGCATGGCGAGCGCGGCGCCGATACCGGTGTCACCGAAGGAGAAGGCCTCTCGGAACATGTTGTTCGCGAGCACCTCCGTCCCGAAGTTGCCGTTGGTCATCACCTTCACGATGTCGAAGACCTTCATGACCAGCACGATGATGGCGGTGACGACCACGCCGATGGTCGTGCCGATCTGCGGGAGGGTGACCCGCCAGAAGACCTGCGAGTCGGTCGCCCCGTCGACCTTGGCAGCCTCGATCAACTCGGTCGGCACCGCTCGGATGGCGGCCGACAGGATGACCATGGCGAACCCGGTCTGGATCCAGACGAGCACGATCATGAGCCAGAAGTTGTTGAAGGGCGGGTCCTGGATGAAGTTGATCGGCTGGGCGACGATGGTCCCGTCGTCCTTGATGCGGTGACCTCCGACTCCGGTCCCGGTGATCCTCCAGTAGCGGA
>Ga0181568_10004937_pt1 | contig 11807 bp, 16 predicted proteins | sample 101ome_20_FD_133758 | JGI IMG/M metagenome (GOLD analysis project Ga0181568, IMG submission 133758) | Coastal salt marsh microbial communities from the Groves Creek Marsh, Skidaway Island, Georgia - 101404AT metaG (megahit assembly) | ecosystem: Environmental > Aquatic > Marine > Intertidal...
GAAGGCTGATTTGAGTAAACGATTGAATTGACGAATCTTATTTTCAATGGCTTCGTCTGAATAGTTCTTTAGATTCTTTGCGATACGAATACGAAGTGTGATGTTTTCCATCCAGGACTTATAATCTCTTTCAGGTGTATACTTCATCGCCTTGAGGTCATCCCAATAACTTTCAGTCAAATCTTCTTTTGGTGGATTCTTAAGTAGTTTGTCTCGCTTCTCAAGTTGATAAAATTGTTTTGGTGTCATCAACATGAAAATTTCACCTTTGGGATTTGATAAACTTCCACCTGGCTTTTCTTTTTGAGATAGTTTTTGTTTGAATGTATATAAGCCAGCTTCTTTGACGGACCTTTGTGCTGCTGCTTGAGAAAACTCAAGAATCATTTCTTTACAATATGATGAAAAGGAAAGCATTTATATATCCTATTGTTTATAATTTTTATTTGAAACGTTTTCTATTATTTATTGAATTTGTTTTAATTGAAAATCTAAATATAGGTAGCGTATTCTAATAAATAATAGATAAAGACTTATGGCTGAAGAAGAATTTCGTAAAGTTCAAATTCGTTTAATGAAATTCTATTTTCGAATTTATAAAATGTTTGGTTCAAAGAAAACTGAAAATCAACTTGAGCTAGAGTTTATTGGTAAGTATTGTAAAACACTAAGAAAACTCAACAACCTTCATGAAAAGCTCAAATGGTGAAAAGATAAATATACTTATAATTTCAATTGATTCATAACTCAGGAGCTAATTAATGGCACGTAAATTAACAAAAATCTTAGATAAATTGGTTCAGGTTGGTCCAAGTTATCTCGATCAAACACTTCGATCTTATGTGACCGAAAATAAAGAGTATCGTATATATGAAGATAAACCTAATGACCCTGATGCGAACACTTATGCTGTTTTTTCCTTTTTTTCTTCAGGTATATTTAAGGCAGAAGAACCTCGCATTGTAGATATTTTATTAGTCGGTGGCGGTGGTGGTGGTTCTGTAGGAAATATGTCTGGTGGATCAGGTGGGGGTAACGTTGTTGAGATTAAGAAATGCTTGTTGCCCTCAGGCACCTATAAAATTACAGTAGGTGCCGGTGGTGCCGGTGGAGTAAATAATATTGCTGAACTTTCAGGAGGTAATCATATAGCTGATGCACAAGGTGGTGTTGGTAATCCAACAATCTTTCAAACTATTTCAGGATTAGAAACAATTACTGCACAAGGTGGTGGAACCGGTGGTTTACGAAAAACAGATATAGCGCCAACTGCTGGTGGTTGTGGTGGTGGCGCAGGTGGAGTAGATGATGCCGCACTGAGTCCTGCTGGTGCTACTACAACGAGTGATGCGGCCACGGTGGGCTATACAAGTGATGGTTATTTCCGTGGTGATCCTGATGATGGATCAGATCCTATTTTTTCTACAACATCTATTCCATGGGAAGTAGGTCTTGGTGAAGTGACTATTTATGGTGAGCCTGGAGGAAATTCTGATACCGTTGGCGCAGATGCAACAAACACTTATTCAGCTGGTGGAGGCGGTGGTGCTGGACAACCAGGTGAAGATGGTATTGGAGATAAAGCCGGAAATGGTGGAGATGGTATTTCAATTGATTGGGTAAATGAAGTATTCAATCGTGTATATAAATTTAACGGTGATGTTTATTGGGCAGCTGGTGGCGGTGGAGCCGGTGCCGCAAATAAAGAACCAGGTAATGGAGGCCGAGGAGGCGGTGGTGGCGGAGGTGGATATAATGACACCGGAAGTACACCTAATGAAGTCTTTCGAAATGGTAAACGAGGTGAACTTGGATTCAACGAAGGTTATGATGCTTATTTACTAAAAGGTGGTGCTGGTGGACAGAATACAGGAAGTGGCGCTGGTGGAACATCTGCTGTAGGAGCAGCCGTAAGTGTACCTTATAATTTAGCAGATTTAGATGCCTTGTTACAAGGAAATAATGGAGGTTCTGGTTTTGCTCTAATTCGTGTTCACATGAAAGAATATACTACACCTTGATTTTTATAGGAGTTTTTGATGTCTCATTTTGCTGAAATTAAACCAAATGGTTTGGTTGTGAATGTTATTTGCATTGAACCGGATATAATCAATAATGGATCTTTTGGAGATCCTCATAAATTTATACAAACTTCTTATAATGGAAATTTTCGTAATAAATTTGCTAAAGTTGGAGACCGCTATGATCGAACTTTAGATATGTTTATTCCTCCTAAACCTTATCCGTCATGGACTTTAGAAACATATGAAGAGAATGATGTGCCTAAAGCTAAATGGGTTGCTCCTAAAGCAAAACCAAAAACAAAATCAAATTATGTTTGGAATGAAGAACTTGTCAAATGGGTAGCACCCGAAACAATGGTTTGATATGTCTCATTTTGCTTATGTAAATCCATACACTCATCTAGTTGAAAAAGTCATTGTAATTGAAGAAGACATGATTGAAACGGGTGAGTTTGGAGATCCAAAGAATTTTATTCAGTGTTCTTATACTGGAGAGTATCGTGGGTGTTATCCAGGTGTAGGATATCATTATCTTGAACGTTCAATCAATTCTGATATCACACTGAAAGATTGTTTTATTCCTCCGTGCCCTTCTCCTGGTTATTTCTTTCATGAGAAAACTTGGAACTGGCATCCGGATCCTCCCTCAGAAAAGAAGTTCACTAGTCTTTTAGGCAAGTTCAAGAAAAAAATGCTTGACATTTCTTCCAGAAGCTGATATAATATTGACACATATTTGAAAATTCTCAACTCAACAAAAAAAAGAAATGACAAATGAAAAGACTAAAGTACCTGAAACTCCTAGGAGACTACCTGATGATCAAGAGATGTCACGTTCAAACACAAGTCCCGTGACATCTCATACATACCAGGACTTAAAAGATGCATATGAGGAGTCTGTTTCTGAAATCTAACAGGAGAATATATTATGAATATCTTTTATCTCGATCCGAATGCTCAAGTTGCTGCCAGAATGCATTGCGACAAACACTGCACAAAGATGCTGGCTGAATACGGTCAGTTACTTTCAACTGCTCATCGTGTTCTTGATGGTCAAAAGACAATTCAAAAAAATGCTGCTGGTCGTCGAATGACCACATATCTTTTCGAAGATGAGGTGAAAGAAAACACATTCTACAAATCATGTTATGTTGGTCATCCAAGTAACGTATGGCTAAGAGCATCAAAAGAAAATTATCAATGGCTTCATGCTTGTTTTGTTGAACTCGGTAAAGAATTTGTTCGACGATATAATAAGAATGAAGATCATATGACAATTCAGAAACTCGCAGACATCACCGCAACTCCTCCAAAAAACATACCAGAAAAAGAATTCACAGGACCTACACCAGCAATGCCTGATTACTGTAAGGTTGAAGGAGATTCTTTAGCGTCCTATCGCAATTATTATATCTTAGAAAAACCGTTTGCTGAATGGCGCTATTCAGAAACACCACAATGGTTTATTGAAGGCCGTCAAAATCAAGCGAATAAAGATTTAGAATTTTATTCGGCTTTAGTTTGACATCATAAATAAAAACAGGTAAATTATGAAAAAACCTTACATCTTTTTTCTCGGTAACTTCGACAAAAAGGCTATGAAAAAGCAGCAAGAAATTTCAGAAAAGAAAAGACAAGCGAATGCTCAATTGATAGGAGCAATTCGAGACAAGTGGGACACAATTTCAGATGCAGTCATGGCTTCAACAGCGGAAATAGGTGAAGTTCACACCGAAGAAATTATATATCATTTACAAAATGTTTCCGAAATTTTGAAGATTATTCAAAAAAATAATTTTCAACGTTCTGATTTTGAAGAATTTGAAATTCTTCTCAAAAATCTTGAAGCCAAATTAGATGAACTATCAGAAGAAAATCTCATCACACATAAACTTTGGCAACTAATTAATTATTCACTCACAAATTTTGTTGAATTTGTTTCTTATTTAATGGTCTCCAGCGGAAAATAATGTTCAAAATATTTTGTGGTCATGCCGCCTTACAAGAGGCGACTGGCTTTCCTTTGCCCAAGCCGACCTCTGAGTTGGCTCTTCTTTTTGGTTTATTAGACAAAGCACCAGACGAACCTCGTTACATTGATTTGGTCAAACATTGTAAGGAAAATATACAATATATTGAATCCATAAATGATGAATTTGATGTAGCTTGTTTGCCTTATAAGTTTTCATCAGGACAAGATACTATGATGCTTCGTCTAAATGATGCTTGTAAAGAAAGGAATAAAAAGCTTTATTGTTTTTATAATGATGATAACGATAGAGATTTTAATTTAGATTCTAACATTCAACTCTATCGTACATCTTTTTATAAATCAACAAAAAAAGAAAATGAATTTGCGATCCCTGCTTTTGTTGCGGATACTTACGACCGAACAATTGTCGAAGAACTTTCAATTGGTTATTGCGGCACTCACTTTGGTGCTCGAGAACATCTTCTTCAACAAATCGAAAAATCACCTTGGAAAACAAATATCATTCGTCGAAAACATTTTCAAGCAAAAGAACTTCCACCTGAACAGGCAAAGCAAGAATTTTTGAATAACATGTCAAACAATATGTTCAGCTTCTGTTTTCGTGGTGATGGTAACTTCTCATATCGTTTTTATGAAATCATGATGATGGGAAGAATACCATTATTAGTGAACACTGATTGTGTCTTTCCGTTTGAAGAGCAATGGAATCTTCATGAGCATTGTTTTGTGATTGAAGAAAAGGATATGCCTGATTTCAAAGATCGATTTGAAACTTTTGTTGTGACAGAAGACCTTCAACAAATGCAATTGAAAAATCGCAATCTTTGGATAAAACATTTTTCACCAACCGGATTTGTATCTAGTTTTATTGAAAGTCACTCATATAACGGAAAACAACAATGACTACACCTTTTATGCAAGAGAATGAAATTCAATTATATTCAAAATACTTAAAGCAAGCAAAAAATTTATTCGAATTTGGTGCCGGTAATTCAACATTATATGCAGAAACTTTTTCTAATATAGAAAATATTTATTCAATTGATTCTGATAAAAATTGGTGTGAAAAAATTCGAAAAGCAAGTACAACCAATAAAATTAATATAACTCATATTGATATTGGACCTATAAGTAAAACAAGAAGTTTTGGTATTCCCCAAAATGATTCAATAATTGATGACGGAGATCCTTTAAAACAACTTCAACCAAATTACTATAATTTTATCAATAATCTTGACAATAATTTTGATACAATATTAATTGATGGTAGATGGAGAGTAATGTGTGCAATACGAACTTGGGAAAAGTATAGAGAAAAAGATGTTACTGTGGTCATACATGATTATTTAAATCGCAAAGAATATTATGGATTTTTAGATAATTATTATGAGATAATTGAATCCGCTAATAGCTTGGCGGTTACAAAACCTAAAAAAGAAAATATTGAATTAGACTATTCAAAATATTTGTACGACTGGAGATAAAATGATTACAAAAAAATGGAATAGTGCTTTTATTAATAATACGAAAAATATTGGTAAGTTTAATTTATGTTTAGAGATTGGTTGTTTTGAAGGTGCTACATCATCTTATATAGCTGAAAATTTACTGGATGAAAATGGTAAATTGATATGTGTAGACCCATTATCAGACCAATATTTAAATGAAAATCTTACAGAAGCTGCTATTAATAAAAATAATACAGGATGGAAATATTTTGAAAATCAATATGAAAGATTTCAACATACTTGTAAAGAATACCTAGAAAATGGAAAAATAACACTTATAAGAAAATTAAGTACTGAATGTAACCAAGAACTTGTTGAATATGGTAATAATTTTGATTTCATTTATGTTGATGGTGATCATCGGAAAGATACTGTATATAAAGATGCTGTTCTAGCCTATGATGTTTGTGTAAACAATGGATATATTTTATTTGACGACTATCAATGGTGTTTTGATTCAACGGATTGTGTTCATATGGGTGTAGATAAATTTATAAATGAATATTCTTCTAAAATTAAAGTACTTTCTAAAAATTATCAAGTAATGATTCAAAAAATTTCTTAATATGATTATAAAATTTTTTTGTAATGAATACGAAAAACCTACAAGAGCATGGTATTCACAAACAATTTGTTTAGCATATGGCTTAAAACAAAAAGGTATTGATTTCTTTGGTGAAAATAATTATTGGTTTGATTCAGAATCAAATTCATATTTGATTTCAAAAGATCAAAGAAATTATGATATAGCAATTTATTCATACACTTATATTCTACAGAATTCAATCACACTCGATTCATCAAAGTATAATGTTCTTTATGACCATGATGATGGAATCGGCACTTGGGCTAAAGTTACACATCTACCTTTTGATTTAATTTTACGTACACATTATACAGAAAGAATTGAATATACAAAAAATGTAAAGCCTTGGGTATTTTATATACCTAGTTTTGTTCGAAATACAATCAAACAATTTCATTCACAAGAAATAACAGAAGATGTTTGGGTCAATCATCGTATAACAGAAGGACATCCATTACGCACACATCTTTATAAAATGTTTGTTGCGAAGTTACCAGCAGAGAAAATTTTTCAGAACACAATTGAAAATGAACCTGAAGAATATCCTTCCTATTGGGCGCAAACAGGTAAACGATATAATTCCTTATATCTAAAAGAACTTTCAAAACATCGTTTCACTTTTTCTTTTGGTGGATCAATTTATCAAGAAAAACTTATTCAATATGATTCATGGAGATTTTGGGAAACAATGTATTCTTCTTCAATTCCTTTACATCTAAACTTATCAAATTGGAATTGTACTTTTCCTGTCGCACCAATTGAAAACAAACATTATATACCAATACTCAATTCTTCAAGTGTTGAGAATTTATTTGAGTATAGTTCAAAAGAACTGAATGAGATATCAAAGCAAGGTATTGAATTTGTTGAAAAATATTATACAGAAGAACAATTGACAAATTACTTTTTAGAGGTTGTTGAATGATAAAACTAATTTTACCTAAACCAGACCTAACTGGTAAATTTGCTCATGCTCAAGACACCTTTCGTGAACTTGGTGAATTATGGCATGAACATGAACTTGTTGAAAGAATCTATTCCGATTTACAAGTTCATCCTCATCTAAAGATTGATGATGAATTGATTTGTTTATTTGACCGACCAATCTTTGAAGAGTGGTCAACAGGTATCAACACAAACAAAGTTTTGTTTGGTAATCCTACACCTCCTTGTAAGTTCAAACATGAATCATCTTGGATCTTCTGGGCTCGAAGACCAAAGTCACTTGAAGAAGCAAGAGATGGATTGCTCACATACAAAGAAAGAACCATTGAAACTTTCTTCGCAGGTAAGATTGAGAATCCTCTACAGAATCAAAAGAGAACCCAATCACAAGTGAATTGGTCAGAATACATTGAAGACTTCTCTTGTCCTGTCAATGGTGAGCGCAAGTATACTCAGATTGAATATCTTGAGAAAATCAAACAGTCAAAGTATGGTTTGTGTCTACCTGGTTATGGCAACAAATGTAATCGTGAGATTGAACTACTCGGTTTAGGTACTGTACCAATCATCACAAAAGGTGTTGATGTTACTCATTATGCTGAACCACTGATTGAAAGCGTTCACTACATATATGCAGAGAATGGTGATGACCTGCGACAGAAAATCTTTGGTATCACTGAGATTGAATGGATTCGTATGTCACAAAATGGTCTCGAGTGGTATGAACGCAACTGTTCACCACAAGGATCTTTTGATACAACAATGAGAATTATTGAGAAGATGATGAATAACACACCTGAATCGTTTTCAACCATGGGAAATAATAAAGTTCGTCAAGATTTAGAACTTCTTTATTTCTCACTAAGAAAACAATACCCACAACACGACCTTTATATTGCTTGTGATTCAGAGATCGAAAACTGGGCAAAAGAAAAAGAAGATCCTCACTTACATTCAGTCAATTGTTTAGAACCTTACACAAATAAAACTCGTGCACAAATGGAAGCAGAAAATGTTTTCTTTGACTTTGTTTACGAGAAGGCAAAAGCAATTGATGCTGCTTTAGAAAAACACTCAGACACGGTTTTTCTTGATGCGGATCAATGCATTCTATCAAAGATTGAAGTCAACAATTCAAAACAAATTGGGCTTTCTCCTCATTTAGTTTATCAATCAAATGAAGAACAGTTTGGTAAATATAATGTTGGGTTCATGTATATCAATGATTCAAACTTCACAACTTGGTGGAAAGAAAATGCTTCTCGTTCAAAATTCTTTGAGCAACAAGTTTTAGATTATGTGCCTGAGGAGTTTGATGTTTTTGAATTTGAACCTCAAGTCAACTTTGGTTGGTGGCGTTTGCTCGAATGTGATGATAAAGATGAACGTCTAAAAAAGTTCAGCTATGATACTTGTCTGAAGTATGATGGTAAGCCAGTTGTCAGCTTACATACACACTTCTTTGAAGAAGAAACAAAGACAGTAAGCCAACAATACGCAAAGATTTTCAATGATTTTATTTTCAAGATGATGCCAGAAGATCATGAGGTCATTTCATTTATTCGTAAAGATCGAAAAGGTTCTCTGATTTTGATGCAATCATATTATAATGACAAGAATAAAAAGAGACAAGAAGAACTTGAGTATTGTTTGAAAAAGAATTGCTCAAATCCTTCTGTTGAAAAAGTGATTCTCTTTTTAGACCACGATCAAGTAAAATATCCAGAGCATGAAAAGATTGAAGTTTATATTAATGATGAAGGTCAATTGACATACGAAAAAGCATTTCTCTACGCAAAGAAATTCTACGAGAATCGGCTTTGTATTTTGACAAATAATGATGTATTCTTAGACCATGAATCATTTATAAACACAAAAGAAATTGAAAACTTATGTAATTACAATGTAGTTCTTTCACTTTCTCGACATGAGTATAATGTTCACACTCAAATAGGTGAGATGGATCCAAGCTTCCGTGGCATGTTATATGCTCACACTCAAGACACTTGGGTCTGGAAAGCAAACTTTGTGCCTGAGGATTGTAACTTCAACCTGGGAACTCTTGGTTGTGACAATGCAATCAATGACCGCATTCATCGTGCAGGTAAGGTGCCTTTGAATTTGGGAACGAAGTATAAAGTCTACCATGTGGATCATGTTCGTGGTAAGAAGGGTAATAATAAATTCACAAGAGATGAATCGGGTAAAATTAAAGCTAAAGATGAATTTCATAACTTTGAACGAGAAACTTTCCCAGAAGAGAAAGGTCAGTTTCTCACACCTGATTATGGTATGATACAAAACATTTCTTTAGATGAGTTTGCGAAACAGCTTAAGTTTAATCATATTGAAAAATATGAACTCTATTGTGAAATGATGGGAAAGAAAATTAAAATTCAAAATCGTTGAGGTGAAATGAATTATATACAAATTGGCGCAAGCAATGGACTTTCACATGGAAAACCAGATGGCTTCTTTACATATATTCAAGAAAGAGAAATTTATAAAGACGACCGTATTATTTTAGTTGAACCAAATAGTTTATTAATTCCTACGCTAAAAGAAAATTGGTCAGAATATTCAAATAATATTGAAATATATGAATATGGTATTGTTCCAAAAGAACTTTCAGGTAAATTATTAAAATTGTTTTGGCATCCAAAAAATGCTCCTCATCATGAATTGAGTTCTTTTGATCCTTATCATATTATAAAACATCATCGGGAATGGACTGTTGAAGATTTAAGTATAATGAATGTCCCTGGCATCACGCTTGAATATCTAATTGAAAATACGGTCAAAGATGAACCAATTGAAATGTTAGCCTTAGACATTGAAGGTATTGATGCTGATGTTTTACTTGATATTGATTTTTCAAAGTTGAATGTTCATTACCTTTCATTTGAAGCAATTCATTTGGGACAACATAAAGAAAAAATTCTTTCAAGATTGAGAAAAGAAAATTTTTCATATGTAGGAAAAGGACTCGATCCTCATGGCTATGATTTAATGTTTATAAAGGAAAACTAGTATGAAAACAGCAGTTGTTTTAGGTGGAGGTGGTTTCATTGGCAATCATTTAGTAAGTTCATTAAAAGATGAAGGTTATTGGGTGAGAGCCGTTGACCTAAAGTATCCAGAGTATAGTACATCAAAAGCAGATGAGTTTATCAAAGGTGACCTAAAAGAAAGGACAATTGTTCAAGAAGCCTTGTGTTCTTCACCCGAAGCTCCTGGTGGAATTGATGAAGTATATCAGTTGGCTGCAGACATGGGAGGTGCTGATTATATCTTCACTGGTGAGAATGATGCGAATGTGATGCACAACTCAGCAATGATCAATTTGAATGTAGTAAAAGAAGCTGTTAACTTTAAGTCAAAGCGAGTATTCTACTCAAGTTCAGCTTGTATGTATCCTGAATATAATCAAATGGATCCAGACAATCCTAAGTGTGCTGAAACGGATGCATATCCTGCCGAACCAGATTCAGAATATGGTTGGGAAAAACTATTCTCAGAAAGATTGTTCTTTGCTTTTGCTCGAAACTATGGTCTCAAAACCTATGTGGGAAGATATCACAATGTCTATGGGCCTCTTGGAACATGGCGTGGTGGTCGTGAAAAATCACCAGCGGCATTGTGTCGCAAGGTTGCTGAGATACCAAGCGATATTCTCCGTGGCACAATTAATGTTTATGGGGATGGTAAACAAACAAGAAGCTTTCTTTACATTGACGATTGTGTCGAAGCAACGAAGAAGTTTATTCGCAATGATACATTCTTTGGACCAGTCAACATTGGCTCAGAAGAAATGATTTCAATCAATGATTTTGCTGATCTAATTGCGGATGTGGCCGGTAAGAAAATTAGCATTCGTAACATTGACGGACCAACTGGTGTTCGTGGTCGGTGTTCACATAATGCTTTGATTAAAAAAGAACTAGGCTGGGAACCAAAGTATAGTCTTCGTGAGGGAATTGAAAAACTTTACGAATGGATTGAGTCTAAAGTTTTAGAACGAAAGGCTGCCTAATGGACTATCGTGATCATTATTACCGAGATGCTATTGAATTTGAAAAGAAGAGACAAACATGGAAAAAGTCTTTTGTAAAAAACTTTTCATTTCAATTGAGTAAATGGAAAATAACTCTTCAAATTGAAAAAGTCTGATATAAAGCAACTTAGCTAATTGATAAATATAAGATAATCATTTTATAATATCAATTAGCTAAAAGACACATGCCTACCTTATTAGAAAAATATCGAGCCCGATTTGATACGAATCAAGATGGTAAGATCGATCCAGAAGAAATGGATCGGTCAAAAGAAATTCTCGAACTGGAACTTCGTGAAGAAAAACAAGATGCTCAACGTCGAATGTCTTGGACTGCCATCGCCTCAATGATCATTTTTACAATTGTTCTCTTCACACCACTTGTCTCCGATTCAAGAGTAAATGCCTTAGCTGATTTGCTTGGTCTGTTTTATGTTGGTCAAGCATCGATTGTTGGCTTCTATTTTGGCGCACAAGCTTTCATGAGCAAGGGCAAGTGAAATCCTACAAAGAATTTATCACAGAAATATTTGACAAACCACTAGAGTTTAATGATCCTCATGAAATTGAAGATCAATCATATGCTTATGAGTTTGAAACTTCAAAAGGTCAAAACTTTGAAGTCAATGCGAACATTGACAAAAATGGCGCATGGGAATTTGGCTTTGATAGTGATAGTAGTTCAGAAACAAAATCA